>Ga0307517_10000619_pt1 | contig 60702 bp, 81 predicted proteins | sample 23_EM_MG_FD_194515 | JGI IMG/M metagenome (GOLD analysis project Ga0307517, IMG submission 194515) | Populus trichocarpa ectomycorrhiza microbial communities from riparian zone in the Pacific Northwest, United States - 23_EM | ecosystem: Host-associated > Plants > Roots > Unclassified | place...
AAGAACTTGGTGTTGGATTGCCTGAAGGAAACTGGGGACACAAAAACACCAAAGGTGCTCGTTGGGTCCGCCGAGGCAAGATCACACCGTGGGGGCCAGAGATGGAGGATTGGGAGGTATGCCATTCCAGCTCATGTATTTGATTACACTCTCATCCGTGCACTTCAATAGGCAGAAGAACGAGCCCGGAAGAGGATCAAGCTCCTATTGCCGCAAGAACGCCGGTCACCTTCCCCCCCTACCCTGCCTCATCTGGCACGGACGCCTTCTCCCCCTCTCGTCTCACCGTATCCAACTCCTATTTCGCACCATATGAGTTATGCCTCATTCGTTCTAGATAAGTCCACAACGCACACCTTCCGTTCAAGTCTACTGGATGAGTTGGAACATGCTACAAATGGCCTAATCGAAGGTGAAGCCACCATGAAGCAGGCTCTGGGAAAGCTCTGGCAGGTCATGAGTGAAGACCCAGACAAGAAGGAAGGAAACGCGTCCCTCGTGCCAAAACGCGAAGATGAAGACGAGGATCCAGACGACTTGGACGATCAGGCGAGGAGGGTGGCTCGCGTTCCTGATCTCACCCCCTCTACTCAAAAGATCTTCCTCTTATCATATCCCTCTGAAGGTCCAACAAATCACGACCCTTCCCATTTTACTGTGCCAGAAATACAACTGAATACACTGGAGAAGAACTTGGCAACATTGCGAGAACTGCAGGACGATGGCCGAGAATATGTAGAACGACTAGAGGAGATCAGAGAGGCATTGGGTGATGTGCGAGCTCAGAGGAATACCATTTGGAATGTGGTACGCGAGAGAGCGATTAAAGAGTTGCAGGACGCCGCCTTCATGTCCGCTAATGGTACTGGGCTTTGATATGTATGTACTACAGGGATACAAGGCCTATTCTTGGTATTTTGTGCTTGAGGTAAGAATGACCCTGCGGCCGCAGAGAGAGGGAAAATTGGTATCCAAATTTCAATTCAATCAATTGTCCTTGCCTACTGTTTATAGACTCCGACGTCACCAACACCATCTTTTCCTTGACCTTCACTTACCGACCGCTGGGGCGACAATGCTCCCCGACTTTTCTTCTCTCCGGATCAACGGTAAGGCAACACACCGAACGGCAACACACCGAACGACCAATGCAGCTGGCCAACCGATCCCAGAGGACCTCGAAGATACTCGTGATAGCCGTTACATGCGGAAGCTCCAGGAATACGCGAAATCTCTGCCTTATTCAATTGAACCATACTCGAAAATAATCGAAATCCTTGATTTTATACTGCTCCGTTTGACCCAAAGTATTGAAGCGAAAGATTATGATATTGGATTCATGCAATGGGACAGCATGTTGACATAGTAAGTCGCATGCTCCCGGCGCTTGCGTGTGCTAATAATCGTTGGTCAGTTGGCTCACGTTGAAATATCCCTTGCCCAAGGATAGACGTGTCAAGCTTGCCAAGCTATATTTCTACCTCAGCATTACCCCAGCAATCCCCACACAGATCCTTGCGACATGCGCAGACGGATTCGAGATATTGACGAGGTCGAAGGTCAAGGTCACCATCGACGATATGAGGCTCCCTTGGAAGCCTATTTATGACATTTTAAGCCAAGATCTCTTCTTGAGGAGACGGCAATTTGAATATACGTTCGTCTGACTTATCATTCTCTGTTCGAATACTTAATTTACCGCCTTTCGGTTGCAGTCAACTGAGTTGGTGCATGGGATACATCGCTGACAACTCACGCAAATTCTTCCATCCGGCAGCAATCGATGAAATGCTTTCCACATTTCTTCCTCAGCTCGATGGGACTAAGTTGGATGTGAGATTCCTAATTCGCGATTACTTTGGCACTCGCTGACGTGTAACACTAGACAATCCTCTCCTCACAGTATTATCTCGTGACATTCCTTCCTCTAACCCATCCTCAATATTACCTTCCCATGTTACTTCGCGTATGGGAGTCAATCAACTCATATATGTTTGATGAACAGATGTTGCATTTTATATCCAAGTTAACAGAGATGCATACCAACCCGGAAGCTAGCAATCCACAGAGAATTGCAGAAATTCCGGATGATGAGAAAACTGAAGGAGAAGGTCGACCAAACTGGTCTCAGAATGTTCCAGCGGATCGTTGGCAAGGACTTTACAAAGACGTTGGGATATTCACCCAACATGAGTGGAATTTTTTGATGTGTAAATGCCTTGCCTCGATGGGTGAGCACAACACGGCGTTCTTGAGGGACCATGAGGCTAACGTCTGTGCCAATCAGAAATTCCGCTTGCAGATGGCGGATCCTTAACTACAGGTCCATCTGCAGACAGTCAAGTTGGCTTTGAGATTGGAAGGTTGCCCAAGCCACAATGGCGTATACGTGCGTTTTTAGTTTATCTATAAATTTCCTCCTGATTGTTTGATATATCTCCCTTAAAAGCATCCTTGGCCAGGATTATCGTGTACTCAATGGCACCTGATGGTATACCGGTTCCTCAGTCGAATGCACCTACCCCTGTCTTTTCTCCTTTACCTTCTGGCGTCAACACTCCCAAGGCAGGCCATAACAACCTCGGAGATTATTTGTCCGCGTCCCTTGGAAAGCAAGTCGCGTTCAAAGAGAAAACTTATCTTGGAGGCTCCATCGCGCTGGATTCATTTGCTAGGATGATCGCTTCGACCGAAAGTTTTTTTCACCCATCCAATTCAGGTTCATGGACGAATGATGTGAGTACTGTTGCAATTACATTGTGATCTATGCAGGATTTGGCGAACTAACTTCTCGCAGCTGAGTGCCTTCATCAAGTATATTGTTTACGACTTCAACAAACGTAAGCGTGACTTCAATCGCTTCCCCATGCGTCCTTGACATCATTTTTTGCAGGATGGTACGAGGAACAGAGTCCAGACTGCAAGACTCCAAGGGCAAGTGGCTTAAGTCCTGAACTCGATTCCAGGATTGACATGTGTTCGCAGAATCGCCGCCTGACAAAACTGATGAGACGAGAACTGGTGAAGTCCTTGAGAACGGTTGTGCTTCTGGCCATGTTTTCTCAAGATTCAACGACGGTTTCGAACATACAAAGCTGCCTCAAGTCGATGAGCATCATGGAACCAGATTTAATTTTGGAACCGATCTTGGAAAGAGCTGTGCCTTCTTTAGAAGCCCTGGTGGAGGTGTGGTTTCATTTTACATTGATAGCTTTATATTTGATGTTTTGGTAGACTCAACGGACCATCGCCGTCATCAAAGCTCTTGGTGCCGTTGCTCCAGCCATTGTGTGTCGTGATGTGTACTATCCTGGTGCAAAACATCTCGTTCCGATCCTACAGTTGCTCATTCCTGGGATTGATCTGGTAAGCATATTGTGTTCTAAGATGCCGCTCACTAAAATGCACTGGGTCACCTCAGAACGATCCGGCAAAAACTGTATGTTCAGCTACCTTCCAACGCAATGGCGGAATTAATGATTTGCACTTTTTATAGCTCTGCACTACTGCCTTCCTCGTAGAAATTTCCCAATACATCATGATTGGGGATTTGACCGTGTATGGAAATCCCCCAGTGACACAGCTTGATTCTGAGCCCACCCTTCCGGCGGCGAGACCCTTGTCGTTGCCGTCTTTTTCGTTTGAGGGACGCGGTGGATCCTACACGGAAATCGAGCCAAGACCCACCAACGAGGGAGAGGATGCCTTGTTGGAGGTTTGTTTTTGGATGATTATGTTGTCCTTCGGTGTTAATATCGGATATCTAGGATTCCACGGGGAATTTCCCAGATTGGATCACGAACTTCATCCGACGTGTGATACAGCTATTTGAAAACCTCCCCGAAGAAGGTGTAACTGGCAGCGCAGGTGGTGCCAGTGAAGGTATAGCTCATATATTTATTCTCGTAGTCTCAAACTGATCCTCCGTTCCAGTCCAAGTTATCGACGCTGTTACTGGTGCATGCAGCCAAATTTGTGTGCACTTGTCTGAACCTCTTTATGACATGGTCTTGAACATGGTGTTTGACTACGCAAGCACGAATGTTCGTACAAACGCTGTCAGAGCGATCCATCAGCTTGTCGAATGTGTCGCCAATGCGGACCCAGTCAAAACACTGGCCAAATTCTTCCCGTTCTGTGCAAGAAATATCAAGTATGAACTTGAGAATGGTGCTAGCTCCTTGAGGACAACATCTTCATCCACCCCTCTACCCTCCGACGCTACGTTGCATTGGAGTATGTTGATGTTTTACCTTTCAGACAGCACGTAAACTGACTGAGAAATTTCATTAGATTTAGCCATTTTAAGAGGTTGTATATACAAGTACGTTGAAATACTCCTTTTTCATAGTCTATCTAATTCCTTTGAGTCAACAGCGATGGTCAAGCCGTAGGTGATATCTCACACGATGTGATCCCTTCACAACTGATCGTTGTCTGAAGATCCTCAAATATCAAGATGAGTTGATGTTATTAATTCACGTGCTTCATCAAAAGGCGCTCTCCAAACGTGGCTATTCTTGGACTGGCAAATTGGTTTCAAGTCTGCTCCTCACATTAACACACACTTATCCTTTGGAGAACAAATTTGTTAACCCACAAGAATGGTCTAGCGAAGGTTTTCCCCTCCTGTTCTATCAGCCTTGGGGCATGCTGAAGGTCTTCCTTAGAGTTCAGGAAAAATCACCATCGCCATTGGGGAAAGGTCTTCGCACCGAGCGACATAACAGTGTGGAAAATGATACTTTCATCTGTTTTCAATTCTCAATTCTCCCTTTCAGCTCTCTTGGCACATCCCCAATGCTCAGGAAATCGATTTTGCCCTTCGAATCTTCAAAGAGTTGGTTGATCCCACGCTATCGTCGCTGGAAACCTTGCTAGGCCCAGGTATTTTATATATACCTTTGCTAGGGAAATCGCTGCTTATCACCCTCCAGGAATTATCCGCGATGCTGGCTGGCGCAGTGATTTTTGTCGGTTTGTGCAACATTCCCTTTGTTAGTTAAGAAGACTAACATGTCATAGGCACCTTACTCTCATTCGTAATGCTTTTTCGGGTACTCCAACATTTTTGAAAGAGTATTTAACACCAAAAGATATCGTCGACGCCTCTTCGACCAGCGACATCATGTGGGTGCAAACTTGTAAAATGAAGATTTTGTTCCTGACATCAATGTAGAGGAGAGATTCCCGAAATGATAGCTTCTGTGATTCCCCTCAATGCGAGTTTTGTCCTCACCGATGTCGACGACCCGAGATACCAATATGCTATGCGCGTTCGACAACGATTTGGCCACTTTTTGCATGATGCTTCTGTCTCATTGCGTCAACAGGGTGAAGAAAACACTGTCGATGCTGTTCAAGTACTGGTATGAGTAACTATGACTTCGGGTTTACCGCAATGCACATCTTCACCTTCTAGGTCAGATCAATTAGAACGTACATGATGGAATACGGTGACAGTAAGGATAGGTAATTCCCACTCTTTGTACGATTTTTCGACGAACTGAATTTTGAATGATAGTTATTATGCAAACAGTGAGCAGTACATGGCGGAAAAGAATGTCGCCCGTCAGTATGCGGGGCAGAAACTTTGGCCCAGATCGGTCTATATTCGACGAGCTAGGTTCATCGCATTGTGCAGTATTGCCTTCCTTTGTTAAGCAACGGATAGGTTCTATAACTCAGCACGCCTCCACTGGAATTCCATTGAACGCAAGAGAAGCTCAGTCGAAGACAATCTTATTGACGACCTGGTTGAATGGTCGATGTGGCATTATCCAATCATTCGACAGTAAGAAATGTCTGATCATCCCAATACGGCTTCTCATCCTTTGTTCAACAGATTGGCGCAATCAAATCTGGACGCTATCTGCACCGTAGGTTGCACTTCGGCTCCTCACACACCTGCCCCTGACTGCCTGCTAGGTGTACGACGGAGTTCGGCGCCGAGCGTTGCCAGCTTTGTTCAAGGCATTGAGCCCTGGCACAGATGATGACCGTATGAAAGGTGCGCTGTGGACGATAAATTCTTCGTCCTTCGGTAAATACGCAATTGGCGGTGAGCTTGTACAACTATCATCATGTTTTGAAGGTTTCACCAGCCATCCCGTAGAACCAACCTTGGTCAACGAAATACTTTCAGCCTTGTTTGAATGTCAACAGCACGAAAAGGCATGTCCTTTATCTACTTTTGCGCTTCTTCTCATCAACCCTGTCTCCCAGCCTTCAATACAAGATTGTGTCTCGACTGTATTTGAGAATTGTGCGTGCTCTTAATGGTGATGGGAAATCGAAAGTCAATGCTCCGCAGGCCTCAACAATCTCATTGAACCCAACACCATTATTTTTGACGTCCTTACGCCCGCTGTGGAGAAGGCAGTGGCGGGTTTGAAAAGTCTACTGGACATCAACCCTGAAGAAAGCCTCATCACGCTTCGGACCCGCGAGCGGCGTATCGAACGTTTTGAAATATTCAATCAGGCTGCCCAGACATCTGTGTGTGTGTTTATACGTTGCTAATTACTGCGTTGATGCCTTCCCTTAGATTAAAAACATTCTTAAAATTGGGAACTGTTCCGACACCCACTGGAGGTATGCCATCTATGCGGTTCGGTGCCTGCGAACGCTTGTCCGGCGCGATAAACCGCTGGCTAGGGACCATATCACCTACTTTTTAGAGAAAGCTCATGACGATCATCCAAGCGTGGTACGTAGCTTCTAAAATACGAACTTACGCCTTCATTGAGAATGATGTTTCGCTAGCGCTATGTAGGTGTCATTGACGTTTTTCAGGAGTGTCGTTGAAGTTTGCCTATTTGTAGTACGCTCAGCGGGCTGTCATTAAAAGCATCCAACATATCAAGCTCAGAACATTGTGCATGAGCCCTACAGACCTTGCTTTGGGCCGGTTTCACAGCCCATTGAAGAGCCCTGGCCCCGTCATTCCATCGCCCACAACGACGGCAGAATTTCTGGACCGGTACAAGATTCCAGTCGATAAGCATCTGGCAGAGCGGCGACCGTAAGTCATTGTACTGTTTTGCTTGAAGGATTCTTCCCATTTTTTTTATGTAGAATTTACTACGACAAGAACCCTCCTGGATGGTTGGTGTGGAACGATACCGTGTCATTGTATACACTTCCGCACACTTCTCGATCTACCTTTCAATGGGAACAAGCCAGTGCTAACGCTGTCCAAGCCATTCGCGACGTTACCACAGATCCTGAATATTGGGAAAATATGACCATGTATTACTCTGAAGAGAATCACGAAACAACAATCATACAGGACAACGTATCATTTGTGAAGTCTATCTGTAAGCATGATCTCCTATATTTCTTCCTTGTTCATCGCTCTCTTGCTCTAGTTCAAGTGCTCGAAGATGAGCCTTTCAAAGCCTTTAAACCAACGGTTGAAAAGCTCATAGCTGACAAGGACCACAACAAGCAGCGAGCAGCCGCTGAGCTTCTTGCTGGAGTTTTGGGTGGTTAGTGATAAACCTTTTTTGAAGGGACGTCTGCAGACAAATTACTTCTTAGGTTCAAAACACTGGCCTGTCCTCAAACAAGATATGTTGTGGGCATGGTTCGTTCCCTACATACCAACAATACTCCATCAAAATATCAAGTCTGATACGTTGTCAATTTGGTCATCATTCCTTGAGGTATTTTCGACATTCTCCCTTCTGCACGAATGTCATTAACCATTGTTGTAAAGTACACATTCTTCCACAAAGACCCTCGCCGTGTACAACCTCTGGTCGATTTCATCGTAGATGCATTCAAGAATCTTGATTTCAACGCAGAACTGTCTTTTGATGCAGTGAAAATTCTCGCGCTTTTCAGAACGTTTTGGGAGGAGCTTGGCCGCAAATTCGACGCTTGGACAGATGAGACAGTTGAGCGATCTTGGTCTGAGATTCATGGCGAACACGAAGATGTGGGTTTTTTGCACGCTCTTTAATCACATATGTTGACTGCTTTTGTCAGGTGCGAGCCTTTATCGCAGAAATCTTGGCATTCTCTCAGAATATTAAGGTAAGTTTGGTTACCTTTAAGGTTTAAATACATATTTTCTTTACATTTTGTTGGCAGTGGCAACCAAAGCCGTCAAAGCCAACTGCTGAAGTATTCGTAAAGGAATGTCAAACGCTTCCCATTGATCACGACATTATGAGCATTCGGGGAATTTACCACAAAGGAAGAATCGAGGAATTGGTGCAACAACTTCAAAAATGGCGTGACGCCCGCGTTCCCGGCCCACGTGCATTCCAATCAAATTACGACAGGTAAACCTGTTTGCCCGATATTTCTGTGGTAGACTGAAATGAGTGTCTGCCAGGGTTGGAACCACTATCTGCAAATGGTTATACCAATCAGTTCATGACCTACACGCGATTTCAACGTTCGACTATATTCTTCCTTTGATGGTGTGCTTCTTATTCTTGATTATCTGTCATAACCTAATCTTTCAAAGCCTGAACTCTTCCGCTTTACGGAGGGTACGTGATTAGTTCGCGTTCAGTATGACAGATGCTGACGTCTTGTCCCAAGTAAACGACAACAACACCCTTGCTTCACGCGCAAGCAGCCTCCTGGTTCGAATGTGTGGGGTGACACCGCCGATGTCACTCATTAATCCCATCCTAGATGCCATATTCGAGGCCATACAAGCATCACCTGTCAGTGTTCATGTGAACTTCTCTGCTTAGTAGTCATGTTGATATGTCAAATTCAATAGTCGTGGCGAGTCAGGTTGAAAGCACTTCCCCTTGTACAAGGTGTGTTCGAGTCAGCCCTGGTTCATGGTCTCCAACCAAATTTGTGTCAAGTGTTTTATTTCCGTCACATCCCATTGATCAGCGAATTTAAGATCGTGGAAATGTTGGAGGTAATGCTTCATTCTACGTCCCATCATTCATTTTCCTAACATATATCAAAGGTTCTATGCAGGTGCCTTGATGACGAAGTCGTTGAAGTTCGAGAAATGGCAGCCATGTATGTGACCTACCCTAAGACTCAAACTATTCACACAATGAAACCGTCTTCGTCCTTCATCTCCACTCAGAACTCTATCTGGCATCTTACGACTATCTCCGCGGCGTAGTGTTTTGACTCTGAAGGTGAGGACAGAAAAACACGTACACTTCTCTAAATTTACTGAAAACGGATCAGAGCCGATTCGTGCGTTTACTCAAGAATAGCCACATTCCCCCCCGACAGGACCCGATTTACAACAAGGCCATACGACAACGACACGCTGCTATCTTGGGAATATGTGCACTAGTCGACAGCTATCCATATACAGTCGAGGGATGGATGCCAGAACTCCTTACAAATATATTAGCGGAACATACGTACGACCCGGTAAGCTGGCACATTGTGCATCTCCCGTTTGATTTTGGTGAATGACCTAATACCTTTAATATTAGATTCCTATATCGACAACGGTTAGCAAATGTGCGGGTAATTTCAAGAGAACGCACCAAGATACCTGGCACGAGGATGCCAAATGCTTCAACGAATCTCAATTGGCTGCGCTGTCCACTCTTTTAACGGGCTCGTCATACTGTGCGTTAATTTTGAACACCCTTCTGATGAAGAGACTAATCGGCCGTTTAAAGATGCTTGAATATTTGCCAGTCACAAACCATGTATCGATAACACATCTTGAAACTTTTAAACTGTTGGAAGGATTTTGATATCATGACTAATGCCTGTACAAGATAGAAATAATGGTTAAGTATATTAAAGTTCAGCCTTGGGATGGAAAATGTCCATGGTACGAATGAGAATGAGAATCTGTATGTGGACCATGTCATATGTGACACGCAGATATTTATACAAGCTCAGACACGCAGATGGGGTATTTGGTGTTGAGGTGACAAGTATTGGGCTGTGGACGACGGAGGGCTTGTATGTGTCGATGGTGATGGTACTGACAGCCTGTCATCTCCATCTTCAATTTGCAAATCACTATTGGCAATTCCTGGCTCTGTTATTTCTATTCCATCGGCATGACCTGCACGCGCCCCTGCAGAGGGAACCATGTCTATGGGCGCTCGAATACGATTTTCGTAGCCGGATTTGATTCGGTTGTTGGTAACAGACTCCCTGTCAAAGTCAGAACGTCAGGGTTCGCTAGAAATCTAGCCTCAAAGCGAGGTGAAGGTCGCACCGAATTTCTGCGATCAAGTCTTCGATAGCATACCAGGCAAGTGGTCCATAAGCAATTCCTCGCCACCACCCCGCGAGATCTGCAGGGCCAATGAAGGCATGTGCGTGAAGATGGTCTGTAACGGGAATCTTGTTATCTTTGAACGGCGGGGTTATGAATCCAATACGAAATTGGTTGTTTAGACTTTGTAATGGGACTGGTGGTGCAGCTGTTGAAGGGGTGACAGGCGTTGAAGCGGGGAGAAGGGAAGCGAGCAGACGAGTTGCCAAATTCCGGACATTGGCGAGGAGTGGAAGGTCGGATGATGACTATCAGAAAGAAAAATAGCATAGAAACTGTTGAGGGACTTGGGAGAAAAGCAGCGAAAGGGATCTTTGACATACCAGTGTATATATTGATGGTACATGTAGACTGCAAAAGCGTGATGAGAGGTGGCTGGAAGAGAAGAGCAGCAAGAGCGTACTTGAATGCGACTATTATATGCCCCTTCGAAGAAACAGGGTGCGCCTTTTCTCGATACGCAGTGAAATTATCATCTCGCCAGAGGACCTCAGCCTGCGTTGAACCTGGAGGAAATGAAGGGGAACGAGGAGAGTTAGGCGTCATATGAGAGGCGGTGGCGACGATGCCGCACATTGGGCAGCCTGCTTTCGGGGTGAAAGATGCCATTGTCGATGATGGTTGATGGTGAGATCTAGAGGGCGAGCTTTCCCCGAACACTTCATAGACGACAGCCGCACCACGTGACTTCCTTTCTTATGGCAAACGCGTCCAATATTGTCACCGTCTTTGACAACTTCAGAGCAGAGATTGACGACCATAATGATAGAAGAGAAAGGCTCATAAAGGTAGCGTTGTGTTATCTTTTTGAATTTTCATCTAACGCATATTCTGTCTCATCAGGCGAGTCGCGACATCACAAACTTGGCCAAGAAAACAATCTTCCTGCTCCATCGACTTGTCCAGGAAGATGAAGGGCGCGAAGCAGATGACGTTACGGCAGGTAAAAAGGCTTCTCAACAAGCCTATACAAAACTTCGTGAAATCCAAGACCTGTACGCGAAACTGCGGCCAGAACTCCAGGGTGACAGATTTTGGAGATACCAACGACAGGTCTCGCCTGGATTACAGGAATACATCGAGGCACTGAGTTTTGCACACTATCTTGAACATGGCTCTTTGATCACATTCGAAGAGGTTCAGCGCACTCTCATGGACTCTGAAGGCGTCGAGGTGTGTCTCATCAAGATTGTTCGTCCTAGTTTGTACCATTGAGGTTCAGTGATGGTTACAGTATTTCCCATTGACTGTCTCTGACTATCTCCTTGGTTTGTCCGATCTTACTGGAGAGTTAATGCGCTTCGCTATTTCTGGAATTGCAAGAAGAGGCGGGCGAAAGAAAGCTAGTGAGGTCTGCGCTTTCGTGCGAGGTTGCAAAGCTGGTAGGCGCTGTCAAAAATCTGTCCTCTCTTTACTTTACAAATTTTGTTGCAGATTTTGAGCGAATGACACCTTACATTCGAGAACTTGGTAAAAAACAGGTGGTCACGTCGCAATCACTCGAAAAGATCGAAGATGGTAAGTCAGATCCAACAGCTTCAAACAATCCTCATTATTCGATCCTTCGATTCACCCCTTGCTCCCTCGTTGGTTGATCCCAGCGGCGTATGCTATTGTCGTCAGATCGTCAGAATATGATTTATCACCTGAAATGCTGGACGACATCGTCGCGAAATCAATCTCTAGTTACAGCGGCCAAACCTTCGGGCGTGGAAGGGAGGCTGACAACAGCGACGACGATGACGAGAGGGCATGAAATAGAAATCACGTTGGCGTTTTTTTGACCCTCACTATTTTACGTCTCTATTGCTGAGAAGCCAAGTACATAACGAGAGGAAAGGCTCATACTTACTTCTATTGAGTTTACGCGGTGTCCAACCCTTCCAGAACATCCCACTATTCAGTTCTTCAGAATGAAAAGCGAAAGGTATAAGCCGAGAGCAGCATAACTCAGGTACCATATTCACGTATTCCACGTATATACATACACACAAACTAAAACTTGGGGATATCCAATGTACAATCCAAGAAAACTCCGAAAAGTGCGACTAAACTTTAGGTCATGGTCATTTTGTGAGAGCTGACATAGTGCCCTGCAAGAAAACAGCCTTAGACACCCAATTCAGCCGGTGGTAAGACACTGATGACCTTCCCTTTCTTCAGGCTCACAACATCAACTTGATACTGAAGCATATAGCAAGAACTCTTCCTCGTTACGTTCCCTCTCGCAGATGTATCGTGGAAGAAAACATCGACCTCGCGAAGCCTACTTGGCGCAACAGATCCATCAAGGAACCGAACCGCTCTTTCCAAACCGTCCTTCGGGTTTGGTTGGGGGATGGCATAAACGGGATCAACATCTCGATTGCCAGACAATCGACTGGGTAAGGGTATAAAAACGATTTCAACTGTCGCCGTTGTCGATCCCTCTTCTTGGCTCTCGTTGTATTGCAATTCTACGCAGAGCACGTCTTCTGACATGTGTAACGCCCGTAATGGTATTTTTGGTTGTGTTCTGGAAGGGGTGACATCTGCCGTGGATTCCGAAGAGATTGGACCGAACTCAACGTCTTCCTGCTCTGGAGGCATCGATTCTTCGATCCTGGAATCTCCAGGTACATGGTGCGACCCAGGTACACCCTTTTTGGGAATGACATTAATCTCCTCTGCAATGGACTGCTCGGGACCATTGGCTGAATGATCTAGATCTCCAGGTGGAGATGCCTCACTCTGACCCTGGAAATTCGCTTGTCCGATGCCAAATCCAAAAGGCAAGATGGGACCCAAGGTCTTCAAGAGAAGGCTGAAGAATGACTTGAGTGAAGCGAAGATGTATGTGAAAAGCGAAACAAGGGTTTCTGGAGGAGGCAAATTCGTCGCAACCGACGGCACGACAGGTTCAGGCGAAATCTCGGCGCAACTTTCGTCGTTGTGTGCGGATTTATCAGGCGGCGCCACCAAAGCAAGAGTGGGTGACATATTGTTGACTGCGGAGGAAGGCAATTGTGAAAGGGTGGGAATAGGGCGTAGGTGGGGGGAAGGGGGGGGTGTAGGCAGAATACCCGATTGGTTGGAAAATAAGGGCGTTGAAGCCCTTTTGTGAGGCGTCAAGACTGCCACTGCCCAGTTTTCGTAAAATTTAGTTGCCGGTTGCTGAAGTCTGTAAACGGGACAGACAGAATAATGAAAATCGGTGGAGGTGGCGTCCAAAGGTCCCAGCTCGAGGCATATTTCATCGTCGATTTCCCTGTCTAGTATATGAATCCCAGATCTCGAGGAAGCGAAGATAGCCATAGCTATTGCATCGCTTTTGCTTTTGTCAGCGAAAGAATTGGCGAGATTGAGAGGCAGTTGGATATTCTGCAACGACCAGAGAGGAATAACTACCACCTGACGGAGATCCTGGGCACTAGGGGCAGTAGGACATGCAAGTGCAATGACATTTATCTTTGAATTGAATGATAGAAGACTCCAGCGGTCAAGCTTGGACCGAGAGATAATCTCCCGGATAAATAAACCTGCTTCTGAAGCAATATTGTTCGTTTGAAGAAGGATGGGTCCCGGGCCGGAGGCAGTGATATGACCTTCTGAGGAAATGGTAATGAAAGAATTTGGTGATGCAGACATGACGTATGTTGGATTGAGAGTAACTGAATCCCTCTGGCTGTTGGGGATCAAGAAAAGGATTGAAGTATTGCCGGGATGAGGGATGAACCTTCATTCGTATCAGGATACGCGCAGGAATAGCTACAGAATCACCAAGAACCTACCCGTCTTTGCCCAAGGCCAATATCCGAAAGTTCGATGGATTCTTCACGTTCGCAACCGCTGTGGAAGAAATGCCTTCCGGTATTTCAAATATCCACGATTCTTGCGTATCGTCTTCATGCCAGCCCTGTCGGAGGACAAGCCCATAATCCACGTTATGTTCAAAGATTAATAATCCATCCTGGCCAAAAGCACCAAGCCATGTAATGTGGCCTGAAGCATATGTAATCCGATAAGTAAAAGAAAAGCGACAAGTTGCAGAAGTCGCCGCGGGTATAGAGACGGAAATATCCAGGGTTTTCACTTGATTATCCTGCATTTGAGAAGAACTATCCAATGCCGAGTCGTTCCGGGATTCTGAAAATTCCAATTTACCCCAACCACTTTCCTGGTCGCGAGGAAGATCGGACCAGAGTTCGACACGAGCCTCCTGCTGGACGAGATCGTTGTAATCGTGCGCGCTCAGCCGCGCGGTGAAGTGTAATACTATTGGTTGTGAGAGTGGGAACAGTGCAGGTCTTGCAATGCGGATGGTGTCGCCGATGGGAGGGTTGAATGTGATTAACATAGTGGTCGTAAGAGAAGAGGTGCGAGAGGAGAAGCACGAAGACTGGCGCTGATTAGGCGCGAATATGGCCATGAACGTCTTTTGTGTACTGAAACCGACCAACTAGAACATATGACGTCATGGTCGATTTTACGATCATCTACCACGTCGCTGGCGTCGTGCCCGCTGTATAGGTCGTGGAATGAGCTCAACGTCACTATCCTCGTAAGTCGGGTCTTCTTCCACATCGTCGTCCAAGATGAATTGAAATGTGTCGAATACCTGAATCGTTCCCACCGAGCTCATTGCCTTTGTTGTCTGACCTGCTTGCTTCTTCTCCCTCTTCTCTACGCCGGTCCGCCACGCGCTATCAATACCAAAATCAGGAGGTTTCTAAACAATGGGATTGAAACATACTGTTTTCTTCCTTCCCATTCTTGAAACTTACGAGCTCCTGGCTCCCATTCTTGATCTCCATTTAAAGCAAGAGCCTTTACATGTCTTTCCACTATATTGTCCATGGCAACATTGGGTATCATAGGCGTTGTTGCGTGTAAGATTTTTCGGCAACAGGGACAACCTTTGTTTTGCTATCACTCTGTTAATCATTGTCCCAAAGTTCACTGGCCAACTTACGTTTTCGACATGCCATTGCCAACCACAAGCTCCACAGAATGTATGCCCACATGGATTACCGACATGAGAAGCAACGCTAAATTCACTCTCAGTTTTGACTCCGAGGAAAGAAGGGTACAACGCACAAGATGTCACAACATCTAAACTCAACAGTTATTCAATGAATACTCGGAGCATAATACAGCGCATACACGTACATGGGGCACGTAAGTTCATCTTCATAACCGGAAAGGACTCGTTTGAAATTGTCGTCAATCCTCATTTTCCCTTTTCGCGTTGGTAAGAAATCCTGTATCGAGTCATCGGTGTTCGATCTCTTGCTCGGCACAGTTGAAGCTGAAGTATATTGGTCGCCCTTCTCGTTGCGCGCCGCTTTAAGAGATGAGGCTGATTATCAAGAGGTGTTAGCTGGTTAACCTCGTGAGCCGCAAGTGGAGCGCACAACTCTGAGCCCCTTGACCTTGGGATAATCTTGAGCTGGGTATTTTCAATGGTATGAAATGACTCGTACCTTGGAAGTAATGAGAGTTTCGTTCATCAGAGGGCTGATTTATTTGGAGTTGTTCTGGGCCATCTGTACTTCGACGATCTATGGAAAAAATGAAGATAATGGTTGTAGAAATGGGGTAACACTAACCTCTGGTAATATTTACGAGGTCTACCATTTTACATAAGGACCTCGATCAAATTTGAAACTTTGCGTGCATACTTACCCGTAGCTGTCGCACTACTGCTCCCTGGTATCTCTGTTCGTACCACGGTGACTGGGGCTATGCCTAGTTCGATCAGTAGAAGTTCATGAAGTTGGAGAACAAACAGCCTTACCTGAAATCTGCAAGTGGGAGGGTGTCACAATCGGGGCTTCGATGATTCTTTGCTCAATACGGTCAAGTTCAGCAAGGAAAGAGGCGTCCATATCATCGCCATCGGAGAAGTAGGAAGAAGACGAGTCAAGGCCGTTGGAATGAGGCAGAGTGGAACGTATTTCTAGTTCGATTTCCGTTCCTCTTGGTTGTGCTGAACCGACCTGCGGTGAGCGCGATGGTCCCGCCAAAAGGTGGGCCCAATCTATGCCCTGAACATCGGCAAAATCATCAGGAATATTGTCAAACTCGTCGTCAGACATTAGTTCGCTGGGCAACCCAAGGTAAGCAAACAGGTCGAACTGCGAACAAAGTTCAAACATTAATGCGCGTCGATCACGTGAGTATCCGTGACAGTCTATTTTTAATTCTTTTGGTTGCTCTCCTGAACTGGGCAATTCGGAACAACCTTCATATTAATATGTATACCCCACACAGCTCCACACCTGAGATATATATGAGGTTATAATAATACTCCCCTGTTTTTATGACCAACGCATGACTACCAAAATCCTTGGCTTTATCCGTTTGGTTCCAGAAAACAGGGGCTTTAACCAGGCTTTAACGGCCTTGACTTGGCCCAAGGCTTTTTATCAGTGACCAGGGCACGTTTTCCTTCCGGGCTCTGGTGAACGTTGTTTGTTCCGTGGTTAACGGCTTTCCTGACCCCTTCCGCTGCGGTTCCTTCACTTTCGTCAATCCTGATTCCATGCCTACCAATGAGGGAATTGAGTGATCACCTCACCGCAAGCAATCAATCCATATACTATTGCTTCACGAAATTCCATCAAAACGCCCAGCGTAAATGACAAAAATAGGTCAAATAAATGCGTGTACTATCAACATGCTTGATGTACGGGGGTTTATATATTCGGTGCCAAGATTTCATAGCACAGGAATGACAAAAATCATTGCCAGGGTTATCCCAAGCCAACTTTCCACATTGCGAATGCATAAAAATAACTCGGTTGGGAAATGTTTGTCGATTCTAACTTAAGGTAACTGTGGAATCGCCCTCGAGCAATCCTCTGACACCAACAGGAAAAATTGTGATACAGACGCCTTGGAAGATCGCTTCTTGCCGAAAACGAATCCGAGATATTACGATAAATTACAGGATCCGGTGAGGAAAATTTGTTCGAGCTTGGGGTGGTGTGGCGGGTGAGAAATTTCCGTTGCAGGAGCGCTACCGTTGTGGAGGAAAACCGACGAAGCCGCCTTGGCGGGGAGGAGGCATAGAAAAGGGTTATACAGTAACTGATGGTAGGGAATATATAGTGGTAGTAGGGGTTAATGTAACAAGATAACGGCGTCAAAAATAGTGTCTGGTAAGACGAATACACCAAAAGGGAGAGCTCTGAACCAATGGATAATTAATCACGGTCTTGAGGTGGATGGTCCCCGGTTATTTCTCGATTGGGTCCTGAGGAAAGGAGAGAACCGATTGTCATTGACCCTCGCGAGCGTGGTGAATATTCAGCCGAGTCACTTCGACCCGAAGACGAGTATGGGGACGGGGGAAACTGTTCAGATGGATGGGATGATTCGTATACGCCGGGATGAGAAATATGAGGTGAATGAGATGAGCGGTGACGTTTACGTGGATGGTCCGGGTGATGCGACATGGACATTTCTCTTCCGGGAGGGAGATGCGAGTGCATTCGAGGAGGAGAGCGGCTGCCTGATGTTACGCGGTGACGATGGCCATGAATCCGACGGACAGGTGGTTGGTCGCAGGGGCGGGGTGACTGGGTGAAGGTGGGGGTTGGATAGTGATACGTTCCGTTTGGGGTAGGACGGGAAAACAAATGGCTTGGCTCGGGAGGCGGTGAGGGAGAATGTTGGTAAATTTCAAGCATCGTTCTATGCAGGGAGTTAACCGACGCTATGCGCTAATAAACAAAAATTATTTAGACTTTGACGACGCAGAACAACTTGCACACCGACCTGGTCTTCAGCAGTCTTTGCGTTGAGCATTGCAAGCAACATATCGCGATCACCATCACCCTTCATTCGGTAAGCAGAGAGGATCTCTCTTAAACTAGGAGGGGGTGTCTGATAGTGAGTCAGCGGGGGCACAGGGAAGATAAGAAGGACGACGGACCTGGTCTAGAGCGGAATAGACGGAAGAGACGATACGCTTCATGTCGTCGGGGTTGTGGCTGGGGGGGGGGGGGGGGTGATGAGCCGCAGGTGAGTTCATGGTTGGGTGAAAAGGTGCGATGGGGCCAAGGAATTATGGGTTGCAGAGGGTTGCTCTTAAGTCGTGCAAGTGTCCTATTTTTGTGAGCTACCAAGACTTTTTGCCAAGACCTTTCATCGGATGCTGCTATTTTCGAATCGAAACGGTTGGGGCCAAGAATAGAACACAGTGAAGACACACCCAGTGCGCACGGTAGGCATACATAGGCGGAACGAGTACACAACATATGAGGTTGCCAGCGCGGGACGGCGACATCGAGGAGCAGCCAAGAGTGAGCGTTAACCTGTGCCTTGACTTGGCTCACCACATGTAACAAAATGTGACAGAGCAAAGAATAGCAACCAATGGCGAGACCGCTAAATTTGCATTGCCTCACGTCAGCGCTCTCTGCTATGTATTCTTGCCGCCAGTAAAAAGTCAACTGTATGTATATTTGTTGCGCCAAGCATCCGTTCTTTCGGCTTTTCTCACCTTTTATTTTAAGCACTCTCCCCTCTAACCACTCATACCATTGCCAAGCTTAGGTTCTGGCTTTAGCTTCCTTACTTTCCTCCAAAGCAATGTCTGAATCTCCTCTGGGCGAGGATCCAGCCGGATCTACCTCATCGGCCATATCCCAAGCTCTCCAGCAGAGCCAAGAAGCTCAAGCTGCTGCAACCATAGCACAGGCACAACCCCGCCCTGCTCCGACGATGGCGTATTCTTGGAAAGAGTACAATCCAGAGGCGAGGGTCCTCTATATACGCAACCACGACGAGGCGAACAAAGAACTCTCTAAGCTTGGTGCTGGTCCCCAGGCTCTTGGGTTTGATCTGGAGTGGAAGCCTATCTTCGTGAAAGGAGCCCGCGAAAATCCTGTCGCTCTCGTACAACTCGCCACTAGCGATACCATCTTTCTTCTGCAAATCAGTGCCATGAGAGGTAGATAAATCCCATCATTCCTCCGCTCGGAATCATTTTCGCATCATATAGTAATCGGATTCTTATCTTGCAGAATTCCCATACAAACTAACTGAGGTGTTGGCGAATCCTCTAATTGTGAAGACTGGAGTTGCTATACAAAGTTAGCGCCTCATTTTGCCCAACTTCCACCTTTCTCAAGAATTATTCCAAGGCGATGCGAGGAAGTTATACAACGATTTCGGGAAGAACATGTGCAACTGCGTTGACTTGTCTCTCCTGGCCCGGACCGTCGATAATGATCGATGGAAAGGAAAGTACAACTCTTCCCTCGGTCTCGCCCGTCTCACCGAAATCTATGAATATCGTCTACTTACCAAGGATAAAATAACCCGTAGCAACTGGGAAGCAAGTTTAAATCCCAATCAGGTGGAATGTCAGTACATTTTATTTTTTTATTTTTTTATTGTTAGGACCTCTAAATCCTGACTACTAAATTATATATCCATAGATGCAAGTAATGATGCGCATGCTGGATACATTCTTTATCGAAAACTGGAAAATATGATCCCCTTGCTGACGAGTCCCCCCAAAAGTATCTGGTACACATTCAGTTTTGTTTCAGGCTACCTTGTGGACGCGGAAGGCTTTCATTGGCAGGCTAACAATCCCACCTACGATCCTGGTCCACCCCCACCCCCGAAGCCCCCCAGAGAACCCAAACACACAAAGGGCACTGAAACACCTCTACAGGAAGGCGGGGATGTTTCTGTCATAGCAAAACAGATTCCCAATCCTAAAAGAAAACATGGTGGCCTGCTTCCCCAAGGTACAAGGGAGCGACAGCCAGACCAGCCTAACACTGCATCTCGGGATCCAGATGCAAGAAGCATCGGGTCTGTTTCACAATCCCACGCCAGTGGACGCCACAACCATTACCTAGGTCGCCAACGACCTCACCAACATAAGAACTTACCTTCGTCACCGGTCCAACACTCCAGTTCGCAAATGCCATTCCAACGCCTTGGACCTAACATTCATCACCATCGTTCCCAATATCATAATGCGCCTCATCATCCGCCATCTGTCGGGTCGTCCAGCGCCCAAACTCGACTCCGACATCCCGATGGAACATACATGCATCCCCAACAACAGAATACTATACCTCGCCATCCCTATCCTCCACCTTCGCAAACAATATCACCTCAATTTCAAGCAAACGCTGCATCTAGGACCATGCCATCACGAAATGTGCCACTGTCCAGAGGCTTGCCACCCGATACCCCTTATGTTACTATACCCCAAGCTCACTCTGGTCCTATCTACTCTCGTGCTCGTCGACCTCACCCGGATACCAGCAAACCTTGATTTTACCTTGCTTTTGCTGAACCTGGACTCTATACCTATCCCATTGACATGCTTTTTTTTTGGTTGATTCTAATTTATAGATGTATACATTCGTTGATATCAAGAACTCGCATGTATTTCTTAATTGCAAACTATTCATACTATTCATAGACGTTTCTGCGCAGTGTGGGTGGTGGGACATGTCCCACACTTATCTTTCCTTCGCGAACCTTTGAACAATATGAGCCTGTTGGAATTTCCGATTTTCACTTCCAACTGCGCACGCACAACACATGAGTGACGACCACCACATCTAAGTATAGACCTAGGCCGTGCCAGTGGGACATCCACGCGGTGTTTAGAATTTAAAGAATCGTGAGGATCGTTTGCTAGGTGAATCTATGGATGGGGCCGTAGGTTCGCTCCTCCTGGCAAGTGCGGTGGGCGGTGGTTTGACTCGTCCAGAATATCGAGGATCTGGAATGTCGGTCTGACCGGGGCCACCCGGAGAGTTCGGCACCGTGACAGTGGGACTTGGCACGGTGGGACTTCCAGGAAGGGCCGTGGCTGGGTCGTCAGTGGGATCCGGGTTGGGAGACGTAGGATCGCCCGGTGGTGCGCCAGACCTGTTGCTGATGGCATTTTTCACGAGGACATGATATCGGCCGTTCGCTAAATATACTCAGATATTTTCGTGTGAGAAACTACGAGGCGAGATGGCTTACTGTACGCCGAATCAGCATCCCAAAGCATCACACCACCAAAGGACGAGTACTTTTTTTGCGACGCTCGCACGACGTTAATCAGGTCCTGGCTCGACACATATCCATTGCCGGCTGCGCCCGGAGACGCTGGAGCACCCAAATATACTTTGACGTCCTTGTTAGGAGAGCGCGTCTTTGCCCAATGATCCCTATCATAATAATCGAGTTAGGATGGCATTCTGGAGTCATGAAATGTGAATGCAAATACCAGGTCTCCATGTTAAATTCCTGGAGGAGTTAAGTTCAGCAGCTTAACCTGGAGGGATTAACCATGGCACCCACAGTTGGAACCGAAACTTCGCAAAAGTTATTATCTGCGGAACCGAGTTAGAGCTGGGTGGGACTCCGTGTGTAAATCAAAACTTACAAAATTGGACATACACAGCATCGAAGAAGGCGTTGTCGAGGGCGTTCCCAATTTTCGCATCGGGAAACGGGCACTGGGGTGCCGCTGTCACATAATAGCTAGCCGAGTGATGAGTGAAACGAAAATAGAGCAATGGAATACGAAGTACGGTTTTCGCGCTTTCTTAGCTAGCGACCTAAGTGCATTGACAAAGGTAGAGTAATGAGCAGAAGAGCCATTCTCAATATCTAAATCAACGCTGAGTTGAAAGACCGATCAATACGTGATGGAAATAGATATTCTGAGATCACCCAAGCTCACCCATCTAATATAGCATTTCCGAAAGGACGCATTGGTCCATCTACCTCAAATTTATTATTTCATGTATATTTCAAAGAGAACCACACATACTTCCTCCTGAAAGTTGGTTTTAGCAGGTCCACGGCAATGCGTCAAAAGCCATACCTAAGAACATGTCCCAAATAGTCTTTGCAAAACCAGCCGCTTGAGCGTCGCTGTCAAAACCCACGTTTGCTATGGCCCCACCCAGGCTGAGAGTGAGGATTTTTCCCTTTTTCTGACATTTTTGGATATCGGATGCCATGAAGGAACAGTCGGCTAAGTTTGTACCCTGAAAGTTGCGAGTGCCTTGACTACATATCTATTTAGTTACAATCGTCAGTTCAAATGCGAGAATTCGAGTGATCGGGCTATACATTTGAGAAATCTACCACAGGTTGTCCACCTTTTCCGAAGAAAATGTACAAGAAAGCGAGAGGAATAGCGTCAATCGTGTTGTCATCACAGTAAAAACCAAGCCTAAATAGAATACATTCCAGTGTTACAATTGGTCAAGAAGCAAAATATTTCACCTTTGCTGGTGTCCTGCAGAGTCTTGGCCCCAGTACCTAATACCGATAACTGTGAGCACTCTGACAAGAGAAGAGAAACCCTACAAACACAGCCATCTGCACGAAGAAGAGGTCAGTTAATCAAGAAATGGGAAACGGAAAGAATGTACATTGTCATTTCTATCGTTTGAAAACGCCCTCGCTTCATTTGCGCACAAGAATAGAGATATCGTGAGGATAATTGGGATCCAGGCGGTGCGTACAACGTTTCTGAGCATGGTGGGGCGGGGCGGGGCGGGCGCATTGAATCAACCCACGGGAGACACCTTTAAAGTAAACGCCTAAGGGGGAGAACCTTCGGTGGATTGACGTGTCAAAAAATTTTATCCATGGATTTCAAACAGGGCGCTGGTGGTTATGCGGTGATTTTTGTTCATGTGGCGGGTATATCCTTCGAAAGTTTGCCGGAGAGATAATACACTCGGAAATTCACACATGATCCTCATAGAAGAGTTGGCAGTTGCGAATCCACCGAGGTCTGTCAGAGTACGTGGGATGGTTTGTCGCGGGTCCACATGTTTCGACGGAGGACCAGCGCGGCCCCGCGCCACATGAGATTCTGAAGGGATCTCAGTATAGAATCCTTTCCACATTGTCATCGAGTTCTGGAATGCATCGTTGAGACTATTTTTAACCAAGCAATGGTACACCGACAAGGAATAGAGATACAAAGGCGGGAGCATTAGAAACAGAATAATCATGCCTTCAGGCCAATGGGGCAGACTATCCACATAACCCATTGTCAGTCCAAACACCGGCAGCACCTGGGAGCACATGTTAATGAATGGAGATAATTAGCAATGTGGGCTTACCTCCAGGAACGTCAGCCTGCGTCCACCATTTTGCTGTCCAAAGACAAGAGCTTCCAAAAGAGTTAGTTGCTCGTACGTAAAATTATTGGAAAACCATGGCGCCTACTTATAGACGACTTGAGAACTACCCTGATATGCAATGGAGCTTGACCATGCTGCAACACCAGCGCAGTTCCCACTTCCTGGCGTTGTTGTTGGGGTTGTTGATGGAACTGATGAAGGGGTTGTAGATGTAACGGGGTTTGAGGTTGAAGTTATAGGATTTGTAGTGGTGGTCGTCGGGGGGGCTGAAGATGGAATGGAGGCTCCAGTACAAGCACTGACTAGAGGTTTGTTAGAAACAAAATATACAATATAACATAAGAATCACCTGGACTCCATTCGCCATTCGCATCAGTGGCAGTGGGTTGGGATGAAGCAAACCATTTTGCCTAACAACATTTAGCAAAGCTCGAGACGATACAAGGTCAGGGCCCGACCTGCCAGATATACCTAGGTGTCAATGGAAATTTAGATTAATAACCATAGAGGAAGGTTCAAGACACACCCTCCAAAGGAGACCCGCGACCCAGCTGCATAATTGGTTCCTGGGGCGAAGACAGGAGCAGTACATGGCGGGAAGGTGAACCCAGTTCCACCAGCCGCAATGAGAGAATTCTTGATTGCTAAATCGTACCTACTGTTGGCTGGAGGAAATATGTCAATTGGAGGTGAGTTGGGGACGTGAATTCGCGAACCATATGCCTGCGACACATCCCATATCATGACTCCTCCAAAAGATGGGAAACTATTCCGCATCTGAGTTGCGATGTTGCTGAGTGTTCCAATAGGCACATATCCTGATCCTGCAGCAGTATTTGAAGCGGGGGCACCGATATAAATTTTAACGTTTTTGTTTAGGCTAGCTGTACGGGCCCAGTTGTCCCTTATTCAGCGTTCAATAATTAATGAAGTAGTAGCTTTTTCTAACAGCTGACCAGATGCCGAAGTTCCAGTTCTGGTACGACATTGCGTTAGTTGAGTTCCAAGACAAGAAGGGGACCAAATACCGATGCCTGTGAGAAAGCTTGTAAGCCACAAGGGTTGTTGTAAAATCTTCAAACATTATCGGGGCACTCTATGAGCGCTAGATTTAACACACTATGAGAACAAACTCACTGGACTGTAGAAACAACATTGTCATCAGAACGATTCGTAGAATACATGGCACCTTACCATAGACGGCATCAAAGGTGGCTGTGTTTAGAACATCACCTAAAGCTGCATCCGGAAAAACACATTGCGGAGCAGCCGTTACATAGTATCTAATGGTTGGTAAGTATGTCAAGAAAAGAAAAGAAAGTAAATAGCGTGTGAGAAGAGATCTCACTTTTTGGATGCACCGGAAGCCAGAGAACGAATCTTGTTAACGAAAACTGAATAATGATCAGAGCCACCGCCTTCGATGTCTAGGTCGATACTATCTGCACTTCAGTCTATTGGGGGTAAAGAAATTTTTTGGGGTGCTTACCCATCTAAAATGGCGTTCCCAAACGGACGAATAGATGAAGTGCCTCCCAAAAACATATCCCATATTGTTTGGCCAAAAGTGGTAGCCTGGCTGTCTGACTAGAAGCCGACTGCACCCGTTGCTCCGCCCAAGCTTAACGTGACGATCTTGCCCTTGGCTTGACATGCCACGATGTCGGTGGCAAGAGAACTGCAGTTCGGAAGTGTGGTACCAGGGAACGTGGCGTTGTCCGTCGGATTGTACGTCTGTGATCAAAAAAAAAAAAAAAAAAGGAGTTAAATATGGCGCAAAACAATCAAAAATTTCTTACATTGGCGAGGTTAATAGATGGTGCACCACCTGGGCCGAAAAAGACATTTAAGAAAGCAATCGGGAATACATCGATTGCATCATCCTGTAAAGCCGGGTCCACATGAGTCTGTTCCTTTGTGCATGAGATCCTATAACCAACGTTGCAATACAGCGATATTCTCTTCTGAAAGTTAACCTTGTCTGCACCGTTAGCTGCACCATACGAGTTTTGTCCCCAGTAGCTGAATTCATGAGAGGTAGTACATTGAGACAACCACAACGTGACTTACACCGCAACCTAATTCAGAAATATTAGGAGTGATCACAAAGAAATGTGGTATCACTGACATTGTCAAAACGGCTGTTATCAAAAGCGGCGGATCCGACGGGTAATAATCCTATAAGGGTAGCTGCGATAGTGTTGAGCATTTTGAAGGGAAGGTCAGTGTTATGCCCAATCACATATCCGTTAAATAGTTTTCAATTCAAATCCAAAAGGCACTAAGCGAGCTGAGCTCGACCGAAAACGCAGGACATCAGCCTCCAGTTTCCATGCAAATACCCAATGAGATGGCAGGCGGCTCTTCGTAGAATGAATATTAGAAGCATCATGCTCGGCCGTTGATTCAGGTCCGCAAAAGCATGTTTCAAGCCGTGCACCGGGAGTTCTGAAAGCTCCCTGAAAACAGAAGATTATCGAAATCCATAGGTAGAAGAAATCTGTCCCCACGTGCCACGCGGAGAGCGTGCGTACGGTCGGAAAAATTAAAGAGTTCGGCTTAACGTTCTTTGAGCGGACAAAGTTGTCAGTATCGCTCGGTTTGAGATACAAAATAGCAATAACTTACCATCAATACCCACGAGAGTTGGTGTAATATGGTGATGCTAAATACAACATATCTATATACTGGGACACGTACGATGGGAAACGAGACAAGACACGAGGGGGGTGCTTTCAGAGGTATCAACCTGATGATGCGGAATCGCTTTCTCCTCCAGGAACAGTCGCAGGAGCCCCAGTTCGAACGGGATCTACAAACGGTTAAGAAATTTTATATATAGAATAACAAGCCCCATGACCCACCGAAGTACGGCTGTGATTGAGCCTCGCGTGCGGTAAGGCGTTCTTGGTGGTCATAACGCAGAAGCTTATCCAGGAAGTCAATAGCTTCGTTGGAAATATACCTTTGGTTCTCGGAGGTGATGAATCGCGTCCATGGCTTTTTTGGATATCTGCAGAAGTTATCAGTCGATTTGCTGGACTCGCAGCCAATAAGCGAGAATACCTTCCAAGAAGTTCATCGTATTGCGGATCGAGGCGAATATGATACTTGTCAATGTACGAGTATAACTCGTCTGTTCCTAGAACCTTGGTAATTTTGACAAGTTGATCATAGTTGTCGTGTCCGTGAAAGAATGGTTCCTTTCGGAAAATCTAAAATTTTTTTAACAAGTCCTCCATATGAATTGAACACGCGGATAAATATATAAAAAAAGACGCACCATAGATGCAAACATACAACCGTAACTCCACATGTCAAGACTATAGTCATATTCTTGAAAGTCTACAAGCAGCTCCGGGCCTTTGAAATAACGAGACGCGACACGAACGTTGTATTCTGTCTTGGGATGATAAAATTCGGCAAGACCCCAATCGATAAGTCGTAGCTGGACGATGGCGGTCAATATAAGACTATTGCGAGAAAAGTAAACACACTTTGCGGTGTTCATGGTCAATCATGACATTGTGCGGCTTTACGTCTCTATGCATGATGCCTTTTGAGTGACAATAATCAAGCGCCTGGGATATGCTTGAATGGCAAACACTAAAACATGAAAGGTAAGGTCACAAACCTTAAGCAATTCAAACATGTAGAATCGGACGTCGTGGTCGCTGAAGCGTGGATAAAGGACTTTGAAATCCACGTTGTGGACGTATTCCGTAATTAAACTCGGAATCTTGGATGTTGGGTCGCGCACAACATCCAGGAGAGCAACGACGTTCGGACCACCGGCAAGATTCTGAAGAATTTTGATTTCACGTTTGATCTTCTTCTTCTTCACCGGTTTCAATACTTTGATGATACATTTCTCTTCCGTGACGACGTTGATGCCCTCGAAGACCTGGAACAGCCCTTTGAACAACATTATCCAACCTCAACAGAATCTTACGAACCTCTGAATATTTTCCGCGTCCAACTTTCCGCACAATTTCGTAGTGGTCTTGAGATCCCCACTGAACTTGTAGATTGTCTAAAATGACATGTAAAAAAGTAGCGGTTCAACGATGGTCGTGATCGTACCATATTCATACCATGACGAGCCCATCCGATTATTGACATCACAATACACACGGGCTACCGATTTTGTCGCGGACCTGCCCATCGGATAAAGTGTGAAGTGAAGCGGTTCCGAGTCAGATAAGAGAGGTCGTCGCGGAAGGTTCGAGGAGAGAGGAACGCTCGATCACCTCATGCATTTCCCACGCTGATTTCCATGATCACTCCAGTGAGGCGTTTCTCTCATTTGTCTCTGTCCTCAGCCTTCTGGTCGTAAATCAATTCTGATTCTGTGGTGTGCCTTACGCTTCATTCACATCCTGGAATGACCAAGAAATCTGCAAAAAGTACCACCTTAAGTGCTAATCTACACGGCCGTAAACCTACACATTGGCCACAACATGTGCAATACCTGAATTCTTCTGTGTATCATTCCTCACTCTCGCCCCCAGTTCTACAACATATAAAAAGGTCGTCAGTTTCCAAAAATACAGCCATTCCTCCACGCTCGAAAATTGTGATTCGAGCAATATCCGACCCTTCCCATCCCGCGAACGGTCAATTTGGTTTGTTTGCAGCTCAACGAATCCCTCCCAAAACTCATATTCTTGATTATATCGGTAGATATATTTTTTTCTCGTCTTTATTCGTTTTGAACCTCAAGTGACCTAGGGGAGATTCATTGCGACGAACGTCCCGAATCGGACTACGATCTCTCACTTTGCCGGCTTCCTGATGGCCTCAGTGTCGGTGTCGATGCAAGTAGCATGGGGAACGAAGCTCGCTTTATCAATGACTATAGGGGGATTTCTAGCAAACCCAACTCGATGTTTCTTGATGGGCGGACACCAACCGGCGAACTGAGGATGAGCATATGGAGCACCCATGAAGAAATCAAAAAAGGGGATGAAATCCTAGTATCTTACGGGAAATCTTGGTGGCGGTCTCGAATAAAAGGCGTAGGATTCCAATGGAATGAGAGGATTTAAGGTTACCTTCTATTTTCATTTCGATGTTACCTATATTGACGATGCACGGGTCAGCGCAGCCAAATTAAATCGCAGGCCTGGGTTTACTTTATTCAGACTTTCCAAGTCCCCGTCGTCGCATGATTATAGAAGAATCGCTCCTTAATCCCTGGGCCTTTGTCTTGGTTAACATATGCCTTTAGGGGCAGGCAGCAGGACCTGTACACTCGACCTTAGATTGTTGGTGGGGTTCAACCCAGGTGTTCAATTTCCTGGGCTTTACTATGGGTTGGAGATATTTTGTTTGTCGGTCATGAATTCAACTGGCTAAGGTTCACATTTGCTATTGCAAGCATCATACTAGATGATCTAGGTGTTTGCTGGGTGACAAGCATGGGAGTTGTAAGTACTCTAACTCTAAAAACGCGTCTCGGTGTGGTTTGGTTTGGGTGGTACTATACAGTGACCTGATAGATCGTTTGGATAATGCCCTGCAAGGTCCCCTGTTGGTGGATGTTAGTGAATCACCACAACCCTTAAACGTGGTGTCAAATCCAGAAGTCATACCATCACAATACGATGGCTGTTTACAGGTAACACCAGCGCAAAGCATAATGGGCTGAAATCCCTGCTAAATCGATCCCAAATCGAAATTTCCTCCCAAGATAGTAAATAAATGCAAACAAAGACTTCAAATTTCTTGGACACGGTGTGAACCACCGGACATTTGGACCTGAACTACCCTTGCCCCATGCCTCCCCATTTGCCAATAAAGGGCTTCTCCACATTCATAGCCTTTAATTCATGTGCACGCCGAGCTCTCGGAATCCAAAATCGACCCTTCCACGTTTACCAGTCGCGATGTCTCCATTTGAAGCCTTTGTCACCCTTAATCCGTCTCGGAGATAGAGTATGTTACCCGTCCTTAACATACGAGGCGTTTATTCATGGTTTCAAAGCGTCGGCTCCACGCAACTGCCCCTTGTGCTGCTGTGCCTAAAAATCCTTACGATGTTTTGGGAGTCAAGCCGGATGCAACACCCGCTGAAATCAAGAAAACCTACTTCGCAGTCCGTGTATTTTTCTCTTATATTTGAACTGCACTCAAAATTCCAAAGCTTGCGCGAAAATACCACCCCGACACGAACCCGGATAAGGGTGCAAGAGATAAATTTGTGGAAATACAGGATGCATATGACGTACGTTTGCTATTTATTTTTGCCTTGATGAGAATTAAATCTTGAATCACGGTGTAGACCTTAAAAGACGAGAAAAAGAGGGCTGCGTTCGACCAATATGGTTCTGCTTCTCAGAATCCCAATTTCGATCCCAATGCGTTCGCCGGTGCAGGAGGATTTGGGGGATTCGGGCGGGCTGGCGGATTCCCAGGATTTGGTGGTTCATTTAATGGTGGTGGACAACCTGGTGGAGATCTCTTCGAACAATTGTTTGGGTCATTTGCTGGCGGTGGAAGGACGCGATCCCAACAGCCCGTTCGTGGCAACGACATCGAAGTGACTGTGTCAGTCAGTTTTCTTGAAGCTTGCAAAGGGGCGAAGAAAACTGTCACAATTACACCAGTTGCCGATTGTAAATCTTGTTCTGGGTCAGGGCTAAGGGATGGTATCAAACGAAAAAAGTGCTCCACTTGCGGTGGTACTGGTGCACGAACTTTTGTTGTTTCGAACGGATTCCAGATGTCTAGCACGTGTGATACTTGTGATGGGGCTGGGACAACTGTTCCCCGAGGTGGTGAATGTTCGACTTGTGGCGGCGCTGGAAAAGTGCGCGTGAAACAAGAAGTTGCAGTTGACATCCCTGTTGGTATGTGGAGAGAAAGCATAACAATGATTCTGGCTCACCATTATTTAGGCGCCGAGGAGGGCATGGCACTTCGTTTGGCGAATTTAGGAGATGCGCCTCTAAGCAATAAGGGCCCACGAGGGGATCTTTTCATCAGACTCAATGTTATGCCTTCCAGCGTTTTCAAGCGACAGGGTGCAAACCTTTACTATCAGGCCCGAATCCCATTCCATCGGGCTCTTCTTGGTGGAATTGTCCGGGTACCAACCCTTGATGGTGATGTCGATGTCCGCATTCCAGGTGGCACACAACAAGGGGAAGAAATGGTACTCAAAGGACGCGGTGTTTCATACTTGAATAACGCAGGAAAAGGTGATCTCTTTGTGAGATTCTTCCTTCAACTACCTCGGTACGTTTTCAGGAATTTTCACCCCTCCCCCTTAATCTGACTTTTATCCAGGACCCTGACCAAGCATCAGCGGGCCCTCCTTGAGGCTTACGCTGACGATATCGAAGGTCGACCATCGAAGAGCCAAACAAATCCATCGACAGAGGAAACAAAAAATCCTCTTCCAACTGACAACGGTGAGGTTTACTTCACTCATGAGCGACCGTCATTGGGTACTTGGTTGTCCCAACGGTGGCAAAATATCCGAGATCGCCTGTGGTCCTAGCTTTCCTAATGGCATGTTTTCTGTCATGGGGACCATCCTTTCTGATTGCTTATTCTACCCTTTAGAAACGAAACCACTCGAGAAAGATGGGAATAGAGGCGAAGAAGAGAAGGCAATGAGAGCGACTGGCTGAACATTGCATAGAATAAGCACATATATCCCCATTCCTTATATTCTACATCACAATCCTAACTAATTATTCGGTGACCTGCACCCACAACTCAGACAAGGTTACCGTGCGAATTTACGCCACAATATTATTTTAAAATTTGCCCTGAATATTTTGAAATTGTGCGGCGATCTAATGCAAGATGAATCGGTGGCCAACTTGCCGGTCCGCAATGAGGCCTGGTTTCTGCAACTGAGATTCCTCATCCCCACATCAGTCTCCTTCATGGACCCTCTCACATGTTCATCTCCAGCTCTGCCTGTCACCTCAAAGGCTTGGGTCAAATCTCGCCAATCTCAGCCTGTTGCTTGAAATCGGTTCACCAGATCTCTAGGGCCTCGCCACTGCACCTAGTTTATTCCTCTAACCAAACCATAATCGTTTTGGAAAAAGGAGCGACATGTCAATCGCGTCACCCGATCTCTTAATTCCTCGCCGTTCAGCCACTCAACCTGGTATAAAGGCGGGGCACAAAAATGCGTTCCAACCAACTTCGTATTCATTGCAGAACTGCCCATGTCTCCAACACCATCTACCACGCGCAGTGTCGCGTCGTCTATCAATGGACACGATGAAAAACGCCAAAGCCAAAGCCCCAGCCCAACTCTCGTCGCGTCTGGCCACGCCTCGACCTCCAGTATAACGACAAAATCTTCTTTGATCCTTGATGTCCACACACCCTTTCTTCCAAAGCTTTCGACATTCCAGCTACTTGTCGTTCACATAGGGTTAGTTGGGCATCACACTAATAATGTTGTTGTTAATCCGATATCCATCACCAGTGCCGCTTTGACTCTATTCCTAGCCACGACCGATGCCGTGCGAACTTTTGCACCGCTCAATGTCCTTCAACTCATCCTACCTTTTCAGACCATTGTTTCGACTAGCCTGCCGACAATCGCAAGCGATCTGGAGGCCTCGCCGATACAGTATACCTGGGTCGGCGTTGCATATATGCTCACGCAGACTGCCTTTCAACCTCTATACGGAAGAGCTTCTGACCTCGTAGGTCGTAAGGTACATATTTCCTCCTATTTAAGTAACTCAGATCTCAACATTTCCAAGAATGTTCTATACTCTAGCATGGCCATTTTTGCAATGGGCTCAGCACTGTGTGGAGCTGCTCAGGTTTGTCTCGATCTTTCCTTCCGATGGCTGTTTTTCAACACCTCTTCTAGTCTATCAATTGGCTTATTGTAGCCCGTGCCTTCGGTCAGCGCCTCTTTTTCTTCGCATTTTTGATTTTGTATTAACGGTGAATTAGCTGGGATTGGGGGAGGCGGAATAGTTAGTACAGTCTGGGTCATAACTTCCGAAGTTGTTGACGTGCACCAACGTGCTACATGGTCGCAAGCATTGAGCGTAACTTGGAGTTGTTCAGCTATTGCCGGTCCTCTTATTGGTGGAATTTTTAGTGGTACAATCTTCCCGACTCTATCCAATAGGCCCACCTGACACAATGTATTTCAGGCAGGGGTGCAAGTCCAACAGGGTGGCGATGGGGATGTACGATTTATCTTCACTTCACTTCGGTTTAGCGAACTGACAGCCCGTCAGTTTACATAAATCTACCTGTCTGCTTCATTGCCTTCATTGTCCTCGCCTCCTCTCTTCGTGGCGTCGAGTTTCAACGAGCAGCAAATTCTAGTTGGCAAACATTTATTCAGAGATTCGACTTCGTTGGGTTGTAAGTCCTGAACATCCACAAAAACGATAATGCCATTCATAAATCCATCAGACTGTTATTCATGGGTGGTACGAGCTGCATCATCATTGGCTTCAGCTTTGCGACTGAAATAGGATGTGAGGACAATATCCATTCTTTCGTTTCATATTGTGAATGGTTTCTTAGGGAAAGCTCCATCGACTTTGTCGTTGATTATTGTTGGTGTTACTGTTCTTATCTGCGGTGGCTTCTACGAAAAGCACACGACGAGGGATTGCCTATTTCCTCCGACGAGTTTCCAGGACGTTACAATAGGTTCGTCCAATTAAACTTGATGTTTGATTTGATTTTTGACAAGGTTGCATCTAGCGGCAATTTTATTCGTTACGTTTCTGCACAATTTCGCATTTACTGCGGGTACCTTCTATCTGGCGTTGTTTTATCAGGTTTGATTATCCTGCTCAATTGACACCTCGTCGAGACTGATGCCATCTTTAGGCGGCCAATGGATCAACACCGTTAGAATCAGGAATAAAACTGCTTCCTTATTCTCTGGGATCGTCTTTGGCATCAATGCCCGTGGCATGGTTTATTGGATATTGGCAAAGACGAACCCATGATACCAGTGGTCAAAATTTGATGATTTCGATTGGATTACTCGTTTCGACGTTAGGTTTTGGTGGGCTAATCTTAACTTGCGTTGCGTCCTTAACCTTGTTAACCTCCTTTTAGGGTTGCTGAACCTTCTGAACGAAACTCCGAACGTTTTCTCGCAGGTTGCCTACCCTCTGATTGCTGGTGTCGGTCTTGGGATGCTATTTCACGCGCCATACCAGGTCTTTACCAGGGCCCTCAAGCCTCAGGAACTTGCTACAGGAACAAGCGCATTCTTTCTTGTGCGCTTCACTGGTGCAACTGTTGGTTTAGTAAGCTTTTCCTTCATATTAGCAGTATTCTTTACTAACGCAAGGGTCAAGGCCGTTGCAGGTACAATCTATTATGCACGAGCATCGACGCATCTACCACATGACCTAAGATTCCAGGGCTCTTCCTCGTCAATTAATTATAGCGCGATAAAATCTTTGCCACCTGATGTAAAAGAATTGGTCCTCCACACCATATCATCTTCAATCGGGGTTAGTTCCTTTCGCTTCTCCAAATCGATGACCCGTTTAACGTACGTCTTAGTTAATATGGATCGTTTGTGCCCCGTGCCTGGCCGTGGCATTTCTGGTGGGTGGTTCGAATTGTTGGCGCTGAGCTACGTGACTTATGACGCTTTCAGATATCGCTGGTCCTCCGAAAAATGCCAAGCTCTGATGGACTAGCCTCTAATACCATTCACACGACATCAACAACTCAATCATCGGCGGAAGACGAGAAAGTATGAGCACAAATTTGCCGACGCGGACATGAGAATCACGAGTCCGTTGAAGGAATGTTCTCGCAGCCCTCCTAAAATTGTGAATGGTCAAACGATCTTCAACAGACGAAAGGCCACTAATTTTTCACAAAGCAAAATATGAACCCCTCATTCCCATTTTAACCGGAGTGTGCTTCCCCGGTCAATGGCCGACACGGGCTTGTAACACGAATACAACAGTACATACTCTGAATTCGCACAACGAATGACGAAACATTTCCCCTCGCTGTCAAGACACCTTCGAGGCTCCAAGGGTGTATAGCCAAAAGTAGTCGACTTTTCATCTCTTCAATTCAGTCGCCGATTTCTGGACACTTGTCTCCGCAGATGAAGCCTTCAGGTGGTTCTATCCTCCCCTTGAGTTCGCAAAGGTTAACGTTGGGGCGTGCTTAGGCAGGGTTGGTCTCATGTCGCATGCTCCGATTAATTAACGCGGTTCAGGGACCACCGCCACTTCACAAAATATCGAAAACGTCAAAACGAAGCTAAAACTTACTTAGAGCGAGATCGAAGCAGATCCGATGGTTGATACAACAGAAATGATACTGGGGTTGGCTAGCATAACAATTGTTGGTGATGGAATAATTAATCTTCGTGCTACGACCCGTTTTTCGGAGAGAGACTGCCCGAAGTAGGGACCTCTAAAGTTAGGGTTTCTCATGTAGAAGCCTTCTCATAAGAAGGCTGCACGTACCACATGGGCCTTGGGATCAGGTTGCCCATACTCGTGTTGCTGCTCCTGTGATAATATAAACGCAATTTGTGATAAAAGTTTGAACCTGAGGCGAACCTGAATGAAGCCTGCTTCATTAATTAATCGATCGGCGTATGGCATATGGACAACACCCTGTGAATCACCGTTGTACTAGCGTTGTACCACACGTGCAGAGGGGGAAGAACCTGGGACCAGTGGATCGACTTTTTACATGTATCGGTCAATCGGTAAATATGTATGTCAAAGCCACGGGGCTCATTAACCTTGAAAACAAAACGCCTGTCGCCCGGGGTCCGTCACGTCCGTGCAGAAGGACCTCCTGATCTGGAAGTAGAACACCGCAAGCTCTCTGATCTGCGACTCGATGACGATAACATAGAAGAACTTAACATGTTTTCCGAGGACTTACGAACTACCTGTTTTGGAGTTCTCCAACGATTTTTCACCAGCTTTGAGAGCCACACCTGAGCATATTATACCAAGCAGATTTCAGGATTGCTACAAGCTCGGTGATTAAGAGATAGTTGAATATTATTACAAAAGAACAGGTCCTTAAATACCAAGTTGGGGCTACAGTAGAAAAGTCACCGAGGAAGATTAAAATAGATACCGTGCATCGGCTGTGTCAAGAACAGTAAAGTTTTTCTGCCTTCACGCTATGTATTCCCCTTCAAGTTGTACTTGTTCCTCCTTAAGTAGGATCGTCGATCATCGACCAAGCCTGCGGAGATTCGGATGTTTTTGCAGCTGATGACGTCTTCGAGAGATAAATAACTGCCCGGCACCGCGGCCGCCTCTCGGGTTCCAACCTAATGTTGATGGTTCCTTGCCAGTGCCCTCGGCTCTCTGCCTGCCCACTGACATCCTACAGCATCCCAAGAGAAAAAACAGCCCCAGGAGTGATGCGATTGGCGCATTTTCTTGGGGCCGGAAGTGGTCCTGAGGCGGAAGTGCCGGACCGGCATTATGCTTCCAGACAACCTGCCAAAAATGGACCACCTGGACGGAAGGTCCGGGCTATCATTCCTTTTTTGAACAGCTGTCAAACTTGGGCATTCCGAGGTTGCAGGTTGCAATTGGTTTGCCGACCCCAGCGGGTGATCAGAAGCAAGCCTGGACACAGGACAGTGCAATCGCACCGCAAAAGGTCATCGGGTACAACCCATGACTACCGCAAGGATTACTTATTGCCTTCCAAAAACAATTTGGAAGACGGCCTGGACCTGGACTTAAGGAGTTTAATGAAGGCATTTTTCTCGTGGCGGAAAACAGAAACGAATCAGGGAAAATTCTCTCGGGGTTGAGTAAGTGTAATCCAGCTCTGAATAAGTAAGCATCAAGCGAGGTCTCCAAGAACCTCGGTGAATCCTTCAATAAGGAATCTCTGGTATTTATCTACTAGTAGTCGAAGGTCCGAACGCGTTCTTTGAATCCTTATCCTTTGGAATCTATTCTAGAGCAACATCGCGCCAGACAGGTACGCAGGTCAATTACGCATCATTGACCGTTGATTGAGCGTGAAGAAAAAATCAGTTATTGCCTCGCTTCCTTGGCCATGACGATGGTTTCGGGCCAGGTTATTTTTAATTGAATTAGGAGAGCGCGCCGACTTGCTTGGCCACCCGATATACTTATTTTGATGCTGATGAAGTCAAGATAAAGTGGCACACGACCAGTCGTACCAGATGTTGTTAGTGGAGTCGAAACCCTTTCAACTCATGCCCTTTGGTGAATGGCCCAGGGTATAGGTTATGTTAAACGTTTATGCGTTAGCTGGTCAGAGTGTACGAAACGGATCATGTAATAAATTGCCGAGCCCTTTCTTCTTTCTCTCATACCGCCATCAACGACTCAACGTCTTCAGCACTCAACGTTCGATACTCGATACTCAACGCTTCTGACCCGCTTCAAACATGGTCCCGGTCTTGTCTCAAACATTTTCCTCACCTTTAATCACACCGAATGTAGCGTCAAGCTCGGTCCAAAGCCTTGCAGATCTAATTGTCACCGCGTCAACTTCTCGTTTGGCTGAGAACAATGTTGAGGTGGTTAAAGAAGAGGGTTTGCAGCATGCGAGGATTAAATTAGATGCAAGGTGAGAGGATTTTTTTGTGTTCACATTTGTTGAGCGTGGGCCATTGGCAACTGAACAGATTGAGAAACATGAAATTTCACAATCATGGTTTGACTCCGTCATTAATCCTGCAACACACAGCTAATACTTACCAATTCATTCTTTCCTGCTATAGGCAATACAAGAAAGTGCCGTTTAGAGAACGGCTTCTCGAAATTCTGCGGAAGCTGCAGATTCCCTCTTGGAGCACTCCACAAATCGCTCCTGAAGATATTGTAGTCACCAAAGTTTCTGGTGCGCTCACGAACGCCGTATTTTTTGTATCCTGCTCTAGTGCACCGTCTACCCAGACCCTTCTCCTACGAGTGTACGGTCCCTCCTCCGGTTCACTAATTTCTCGGCCCCGCGAATTACACACCCTCCATATACTGTCATCCCGATATAACATTGGTCCCCGAGTGTATGGAACATTCGATAACGGAAGAATCGAGGAATACTTTGACTCAGTAACGTTAACCTCTACCGATATCCGTGACCCTCAAATCAGCCGATGGATCGGGGCACGCATGGCCGAACTTCACTCTGTCGATGTTCAAGCCGTTTATGGAAACTCTCTTTCGTCCAACCACGACAACAGTGGGATGGAATTTGCAGCCAATGTCGAACTGTGGCTAGGAACAGCCGAAGAGGTCCTCCGGCTATCTGGTATCTCGGATGCAACTAGGCAGGAGCTTGACCTACCTAGATTTAGGAACGAATGGAATCGGTACCTAGTGTGGTTCTTGAGCCGACCACGCACCTTTGGCACGCGACGAGTATTTTCTCACAACGATGCACAATACGGTAATATTTTGAGGCTCAAGGATGACAGCGAGGGACTCGATGAGCATCGCCAGGTTTGTAGTTATTATTTTTTTCGGTTGAAATGCCACCCCTTGATGTTCTAATTTCTGCCTGCAGATCATTGTCGTCGATTTTGAATACGCGGCACCAAATCCAGCAGCTTTCGACATCGCAAACCACTTCATTGAATGGACAGCGGACTACCACTGCCCCACTCCCCATCTCCTAACTCCATCACGCTATCCCATAGTTGAAGAACGCCGTAACTTTTACGCCTCCTATATTCAGTATTCGGCAATGCTAGCGGAAGATCCTCTATTGGACGATAGCAGCCTTGAGGACATGATTACTGAATTGGATCGAGACGTTCTTGTTTTAGGTGCCGCCTCGCATGGTGTCTGGGCCATCTGGAGCATCGTACAAGCAAGAGAAGATGTAGAAGCAGGTATCGCTGAACCCGAGTTTGATTATGTCAGATACGCGAAGGTTCGCATGGCAGCTTTCCGCAAAGATTTGCAAAGCATTGGCCTCTGATTTATTTCCCTACATATTCACTTTCTCATCTACTTAATAATGTTCAGCCTTTCCCATTACTTATGCTTAGGCTATTGCCTGCTAATTGTAGTGCCATTTTTTATTCACAAATGATACCTGAATCATAATAGGATTGAGATTGAATAAAAACATGATGTTGTACGACGACGATGAAGATGTAAGAAAGAAATAAAGTAGGCTAGTAGTGGTGATCGAGATTGTATGGCAGGATCAGAATTGGTCGTGAGGATCATTTTGGCGCGGAGGGGGTCGAAGACAATATAGAGAAAATAGAAAAAGAACCAAGCCATGTATGTATATCTGTATGTCATGGACGTTCCAACGTGAGGTAAGGGGGAGAAAACTATAGCACATTTCACAGCACAGATGACAGGGATATCAGTGTCCGACCATTGCGGGCAACAAGAAAAAGAAGGGGAGAAAGGAATAAAGAAACAGCAGGTGGAAAACAGCGGAAACAAGGGTAGACGACGGAAACAATGGAATTCTGAGAAATCATGACCATGTCTTCTCGTGCAGACGCGAAGACCCGACCGCCAGCTCGGTGCTAGACCAAGGTGAATTCGACATGATTTCTCCAGCCGGGCTCGGACCATGGGGGTATGCCGAGGTCGAGAGATGGCTACTCCTTGTGAAGCCACCCCAGTTGCCGGCGCTCCCAGCGCGCACATGGCCATTAACCCTTGGCGGTCCCGTTGGGCCAGGCTGTGGACTCTCATGTCCATAGGCTAGACCAGAAGCAGGGGGCGACGGGCTGAAGCTCAGGTCGACGTCAGTACCACTGAATGAGTGACGAGGATTCGAGTTGGACGTAGAGGAGGTGCTATTCTTCTTCTGATGCTAAAATGCGCATCAAACGCAGGTTAACAAAATGTTAAACGAGACACAGAGATACGCACGTTAGGATAGCCAACGATCTCCATTCGTGCAAGGTTATGCCTGCCCAGGTCAGGCCCAGCGGTAACAGGGACAGGTGACTTGGCCGTAACGTGCTCAGACGTTGGGAGTAGGATCCCGTTACTCGCAAATGTGGGGTATGCTGACTTATTTTGTTTCATCGAAGTCACGTCAACTGCAGTATCGACCCTCAAGGTACCCGTGGGTGGACGGGTGAACTGGAACCCATTGGTTGGATTTATATCAACGGGAGTTGATGCTGCGTTGACCGAAGAATCTTGTTGTGAGCGTTGGGAGATGCGAGCAAGAAGTGATATCGATGTCGAAGCATCAGTTTCACTATTAGAGCGTTCCCGGCCATCAGAAGGTGGTTGAGGAGGTGCGTTATCGGAAGTACCGGCACTGGCTGGGGTACCGGCCGACGAAACTTCCGTATGAATGAAACAGCATCTCTTTCCATAGGGACAAGATCCCGAAACCCAGAATGTCTAGATACGAATCAAATCATGAACAAAAAAAAAGGTACAAGAATCATCATACCTTACAGATCTCAGTCTTATACTGCAAAGAAAAGCCCACGTCAGAAGTTGATTCGAGCAAATAAAAGTAGAGACCTTGCCTTGGGATGCCTCGAAACCTTTCGAAGTTCATCTTCGCCGTGAGCGAACTGACACTTCCCTCCATAACGGCATGAACCCTTCTCCTCCCAGCTCCGGCACAGTTCAGTTTTATAGAGGCCGAGTTTCCTGTTGTTGGCACTCGGGCCCGTTTGACCACTTGAACTTGTGGGACTTGCGATATCTGACTCGACGTGTAAGGGTGGGGCAGGTGTCGGAGCCACATTGTACGAACCAGTGTACTGAGCCTGGAGACGGGCGGCCATGACTTGTTGCACAGCTAACTCCTGCCCACCGTAATATTGATTAGGGTACAGGGGCATAGTGGGAGGCGGCATATTTGGTTGGAACATGTTCGGATTGAACGACTGCATGTTGTTGCTCAACAGGGCAAGCGTCGCAGCATCTCGGATGGTAGAGGGATCAGAAGCCGAGTGGTGGTGGGTCGCTCGGAATACATTGTGTTGCTGCTGGACACGAGCAACGGCTGGATGATGATTATCGTGAGGCGGTCCAGGAAGCATCATCTCGTAGACCTGCTGTGCATTGCCAAGAGAAAGGTGCGACGTATGGTGGCTTCCTGCGTAACCAAGAGGTGTAGAGTTCAGACCTTGCGGAGCAAAGCTACGAGCTTGTCGATAATTCATTGTCGGAATTGCATTAGTAGGCCGGCCTTGCACAAACTGGGAGGGAGAGGGAGCGCCAACATTCATGACTGGTCCATGATTGATGTGAGGGGGAACAGAAGTAAAATTTCGTTGCTGCTGGGTGGCATTATAATCTGGTCGAGCGTCTTCGCGATCACGATCGGAGGACGAGTGTCCTTGGGTATTAGCGGGGTAAGTAAACGGTTGTTGAGGAACGGGTCGATGGACTTGATTACTGAGGGAGGGATATGTCAATTGCTCAGCGCTGTGCTCGCGATATTGGCCTGGCGCCCATTGCTGCTGCTGACGATCGTGATCGGAGTCACCAGCCTGCTGTAAACGACGGAGATCGGCGCTTGGAAGTCCGCCACTGAATGAGTGAGGTCTCTCTTTTGCTTCCGCGGGAGCAGCTGGCTGGAGAGGATGCGCAAGGATGGCATTTCCAGCCATAGAGTCTCTCGAGCTGGGAGTGGTGTCGACAGAAGAACCCCTAGAGTGGGATATCTGGTGATCGTGGACGTGAGGAGACGACCTGACGCTGGTGCTAGAGGACGACGAGTCCAGTGGACTAGACTCGCTAATTTGGGTGATCGCATTGGCGGCTAATTTGGATTTGGAAGGAGTACGTATGGGAACGCGAGCCTCGTCTGCATCGACGGTGACATCACCAATCTTTAAACGACTAATTTCATCGGCGAGGTCGGACTCTGCGCCAATATCCACAACTTTACCGTTAGCGTCGAGCCTCCAACGGGAGCCTGCGTGAACAGCGACTCTGTCAGAATTTTCTGTAGTTCGTGCGGGCATGTTGGAGTTGGGAAGTTTATGTGGGGGAACAGGTTGAGGGTGACGAGAGCTGCTGACAGGACGAGATTTATCCGTAGCTGATGGATGCCAATTCTACAGATGAAAAAAGCCGTGGAGTGTCAGAAGAAGATGCCAACAACACGTGGCGCAGGGACGGGCGGCATACCTCAAAACTGGGCTCCGGAGTGGGCTCTAGGGGATAGAACCAACCAAGCGAATCTTTAACGGCAGAGATGCGATTTTGAAGAGTTATGGGAGATAATAGTTCTTTGGACGGGTCGGAATAGTGGGGAATAGTTGTCGTGACTGTATCGTTCATTTAACTGTGGGTCAGAACGTGCACTCTTGAGGAAAAGACGAAAGAGAGAATATACGAATATAAACTGACCAGTAAATTAAGACTTGGAGAGAATCCGGTGAGGTTGAGAGATAAAAAGATGCGTATAAACCGAGGACGATATTGGTTAGATAGGACCCCTTGGGAGCTCGGGGACGACGAGATAGCTATAAAAAGGGAGACAACGTGAAGGGCGTTCGTGAGGAGTCGTGTGTGCTATGGGGAACGACGGGGAAGATGAGCTATAAAAGTGGGGAGGAGAAGGTGAGGCAGAGGCAAGGCATCTGTTCAACCTTTTTGATCGCATGCAACGTGCCCTGCTTGCGGTCGGCTTTCTCCAACAATTAATCACGTCGTCGATTTTCGTGTCCCCGCTGCACATTCCAACTCCCCCCATCCCGATCCCCCTTTCACAGAGCAGCACACAGCCCAGAAATCTCTCCCAACGTCCTAATTCCAACCACTTTTTTTTTTGTTGAACGAACGATATTCAAACTCCGACCCAACCATTCATCCTGTCAATCATCTGCATCAAATGCTCCATCGATACATAATCTATCGATTTATCCTCTCCTTTATGATCATCGATGTGAATCGAACAGGTTAATGAATACATCATCACATCATGCACTCCGGTCAAAAAGATCTGCCTCAACTCACATGTATGTATCGCTTCATTCAATGATGTGTTCCTGTTCCTTGACTTTTTTGGGGGACGTGATTGCACCTGGGGCCATGTTCTCACCCACCTTTTCGGCGCTAATTCTTATTTCAAGTCCAGTTAGCTGCGATTCTGCTGAAGGTGATTTCTGTATTAAAAAAGGGGCCTTACACACCCCAATCACATCAATCTATGGGGCAGCACAGCAATTTTAGGGTAATGTTTTTTAATGGACTCAGCTTGGATTTAGCGGATCTTGTTCACGGCCTGCCGTATGTCTTTTCTACTGATATCTATCCTGCTTAAGCAGGGCCGAGCGCCTGCGCCTATGAACCCAGAATTAACACTGACTCGTAATTGTGGCGAGATTGAAATTAAATTTTCAATTCCCAAAATCCGCTTCCGAGCATCATCTCATGTACGAGATTTCTTTCAGGAACCCTTGAAAGTTGACGAACTCGTATAAAACACCCGCAGCAATCACATCCACGCTGAGATTGGAAACGAAGTTCCCAAATTGCCGAGTCCCCGTTCACCCCATGATACTGTCAAAGGTCAAGACATATCCGATATATCAACCTCGATTTGTGTTGAAAGGGGAACCCTCTATGTAATTGGGATGAACTTACGAATTCTCGATCGGATATGAAAACTTAATACTATCGCACTGGCTTGAAATCAATCCATCACATCCATGTCCAATATCCCTCTTGTTTCTTTATCATAGGGACCCTGTAATTCGGGGTCATAACAATAGCTGATAACCTATTCCCGATTTAACAGAGACTGACTTGAGGGGTCGCAAGAACTTTAGATCGGCTCCCTACCACCGAAGGGTCGAGCACCACATGTTCTACACGCCTTGCATTATCGGCATCGATAAGCAGGTTTATGACACGAGGATTTTAATTGGACACGAGAAGCATGATTTTTTTAGGACCCCGGCGGTAGGTACGGCTGAACGGAAGAGCGATAGAATGAATTGTTCATTGGTTCATGATTTACGGGAATCTACAAAATTTTACGCATCTCAAAAACCGATTAGATCACAGCTAAAAGCTTTCATAAAAAGATAACTTACAATAAGACGTTCCGACCAGCATCGAGGAAAGACTCTGTAACTGCTCTTCGTCAAACAAGAGTTGGTCTTTATGCCAAGTGTCCTAGACACAGGAAGGTAAGAAAAGAAGATACCCGAAAAACATGCTTTGGTACCTGATGGGTCTAGGATAAAAAATCGGTTGGTCAGGGCTCCTCGGCTTGGTGAAGCAATGCGTTCCTCACCTTCTTAAATTCAGATGCGCATTTGCGGATGGTTGTGGAAATCGGGGGTGGGTCCGTGGCATGCGGAGCAAGAACTTTGATGATATCAGAAGATATTCATCAAGACAAGAAAAGTTGAGATACCTTCTGTCAGAGAAGGCATCCAGGGTTCGACAGAATACGGCAGACTTTCAATTAGTGCGCAAATCCCTAAAATCGCAGAATGCAAAATACGTAGTGATTCAGCGTAAGCTGGGTCACGGCGTGTGGGAAGAGGGGTTTTTTTCGCCAGCGCAACGAAGCGATTCTAAAATAGAAGGTCATCAACGTTCTTCCAAGAAATGAAACGAATCCCACCTTCAATGGGATGATACTCTGCCGTTGAGAACACCTGACCACTCCTGAAAACACCTTGGATGCCATTTCCCTAACTTCGACGTTTTCATCGGACAAACAATCGAGCAACACGTCCATCACTTTTGCAACGCCGTCTTGTGATATCGACAGAAGATTTCTGTAGAAAAATACAACCAAAGCAGGTAAGGCGTGAAGACGTATCCTCCAGGACTAACAAATACGCGTTAGATCAAAACACCTGCATGCAAAATTACACTTACTGTTGATGATTTGACGGCAGTAACGAAATTGTCGAGAATAGCTTCAACATATTCCACAGGCGGAGTAACTGCTGATAGGATGTACAGGACACTTGAGCTGTAAGTTTGTAATTCGGAGCTATCATTCAGCTCCGACATGCGTAGAATCTCAGGCCTGTGGGAAGATAAGGAATAGGTCATTTTTCGAGGTGAAGCGCACCCACATCATTGCAACGGCGTAAGGGAGGACAAGTGAGGCTGTAGGGACGTGGGCAGATATCCAAATCCACTGGAGAACTAAAAGGACGGTGAGACATACGTAACCCAGAAGCAATTTCTTGACCCACGAGTCAGGCCAACTTTATCATACTGAGAAAGATAGGGTGTCAGATTCCGTTTGGAACAAATGAGAAGGGTAGCTGTGTTACTTCAGACTGATTGACGCGAGGTGGAGGAAGGCGCTCTTCTCGCCACTGAGGCAATTTTTCCAAAATTTCTGACACAAATTTCATGTAGGGGGCCGTCCTACATAGCATGCCAGTAAGCTCTAAAAAGGGATATACGGGGAAAGCAAATCTCACCGAATTTGCAGTGGATCTTGCTCGGCATTGCAAGCCGCCAAAAAACTTTCGGTCGAAGGTCTCCAAGGTTGCCATTGATTGCTAAGTAGAGCGTAGAGGCCATGACAAACGTGTTGTCGCATCTAGTGACAATGTTGGAGAAAGTTGCTTGAAGTTTTAACGATTTTGTACTTACTTCTGCGTACCCAGAGTTGGCATTTTCAAAGAAAAGCTTGGCATAGGGCTCAGCTTTTGGGTTGAAATAGATTCCTAGAGCATCAATCAGAATTTCAAACAAACAAAGGGGTTTGGTCACTGAAATGAATGTTAACACGGGCTTGAACGAATATTTATGGCATACTTTCAAAGGCAGAATTGCCATTGAATTCGAGGGGAAGGGCCATTATCCAGTCAACTAAGGCTTGGTTTCGCCGTGGATCGCGTTTATTCAATTGGTGCTAGCAGGCAATGAGTGGGAAACATAAAGTTCATGAATTTATGAGCTTACCAGGAAGATGGCCTCCCAGAAGGAAAGAGTCTCCGGTTTAATTTGCCCAACAATACGGTCAAGTCGACTCGTTGTCCAAAGCCAGAGCCGATTAGATGCACTTGGGGTCCAGTGCTTTGAACCTATAATCCAGGTGGGGAAATAGAAAATATTCAAATATCAGAATGCTTACCACGCAAAACGCCAGCCAGAATTTCCGCTCCTGCTCGTTGTTTGTATTTGTCGGCGTCAAAAAGGAGAGGATCGATTACTTCGAGAATTTTGTCGAGGCCCTCGTCCCCGAAAATTTTGGCTGAAGGGTTGGTAGGGTCGCAAAAGAGCTTTGGTGAGGAACACTGCTGCTTACCTAGGTATTTGAAAAAGAGTACATTGTCCTGGCGAACATCTAATGTTCCTCCAGCTTTGCTAGATTCTTGGCCCCACAGTGTCGAGAGAAGTCGAATGTAATCGATGTTCTGTACAGCCTCCTTGATGACATCCAGGCAAGGTAATGAACCAGCATCCCATGACAGGGGATTCTCGCCGTCTAAGACAGGTTTGTAGCCCTTGACGCTTTTCTTCCAGGACAAAAAACCTGTTTGGATCTTATCGTGGTATAACCTGGAGCAACTTCGTTTAGCGCATGGTTCAGCCATAGCTGAATAAACATACCCGTCTTGACCTATGGGCTGTTGAAGGCTCTCGAGGAATTGCTGGGGACTAGATATGGAGACCTCTTGTGCCAAAGGGTTGCTCCATTCATCCAGCCAGAGCTCTTCTTTTGATCGAGAAAAGCTCCGCACTTTGACAAAGGTTAAAACCTTTACGATAGCTCTATCGTTATAAATCAGTTTGAGCCAATTGTGCGATATCCATGACAAACCTTTGCACAATCGCACGAATCGTAGGTTGAGGGCTTGTCGTTTGATCTAAAAAGAATTTTGCTACTCCCGGAGGAGTTACAGCGTCCCTCCGCAACAGACCACACAAAAACCGTGCAGCCATTTGCAAATATCGCCACTTGAATTGTAGTTAGAAATAATGCCTCTCCACGATATGAAGCTTACGTGTGTTGTCGGGCGCGAGGCAAGTTGAAGAATCGATAAAATCTTTAGAAACATCATTTAAACGTTAGATATTGTGATTAACAAAAATTACACACCGTATCTTGATAGATTGTCTCGCGGTTTCTAACACGTACAGCAGACTTTTTCAAAGCCAATTTTAGAAGGTCTTGATTGACGAAGGACGACGAGAACTCAGTCAAAAGGTCGTCCAGGGCTGCATCAACACTTGGAGAAGCCAACGCATAAGCATCCGTGTGCGTGGCTTCCTCATCGAGGTGTCCCAGGCAGTCTTGAGCCAGGCTATTCACCAGCTTTTGAATTGACGGCTAATTGCACTTTTTAATATCTTCGTTTGTTGCCCCAGAGTTCAATGACGTTACCTTTTCCTCGTGTTGGCATTCCAAAAGAGATGTCAGGTATTCCTTATGGAATGCTTGATCTGTAAAATGTGAGGAAGGTTGCCCCTAGGTGTCAACATCACATACCGGCAAGTGCGTATGCAGCTGCAGGATAACTTGTTGAAGGGCTATACTGATTTGCATCCATCAACCCACGTACCTATGCCTTTGCTCCATAAGATATATAAAGCCCCTTTCATCCTATCAGGATCATTTCCTTTCTCAAGAGCCTTGAAAAGGGATGGCAAGAAGAATCTCGTGGAGCGTACATAATACTAGAAAAAATGAGGCATTCTGGATAGAACACGAAGTAGAAAGCTCACCCCTGATACAGTATGAAGAACCGACTGGGCTTGCCTATCAAAATGAAGTGAATACATTTGAATCCACTCAGATGGCAAGAGATTGTACCTTCGTATTCTCGTGTATTGCGAAAGAGAGAGCTCGACGAGTTCGTGGAGCAATTTATCGTCCAGCTCTGATCGACGCCGATATAGCGCTTGCATATAAACCCTTCCAGAATGGTACACTTGTGCGCGCTTCACAAACACGAGACGCGAATTCTCTTTCTGCCGCACCCACGACCGATTGAGGCTACAAGATGCGTAAATTCCAATCCACTTGCAGAGAATAAAATTACCTACTCTCGGGCCTGAGCGTAATTCTTTTGCATGGAGTCGAATTCGCTTCGGCTCATACCGTACGTGAGAAGGTATGTGTCGATGGCTCTGGTTACCCCGATAACGGCGTCAATATGATCTTCGCCATTCTTTGTGCTCCTAAATGTCGCAGCAGCACGTAAAATTACAAGACCGAAATGCTGACGGCGTCTGAGCACTTTCTGGTATCGAATATCACTGGGGTCAGTCAAGGTAAACCCAGCGTTGACATCGAGATGAGTGACGAGCAATTCTGAAAGCTCCTGGTCAAAATTGATGCATGGGTTCACAACCTCTTTAGGCTGTTCCTTGATGAATGTAGGCAGTCCACCCCAGACTGCCCTACAGGCGTGAAGGTGACTACAAAGAAATTAATTTATATTTTAGCTGTCAACAAGGGAGGCACAGACCGGCAGAAATCATTCCGAGCAATATTATCCCATTTACTACTATTTGCGAGGAGGGTTTCTACAACTTGCAGGGCTGGTCTTCCAATTTGTTCGATGATATCCAGTACGAAGGCAATCTCTTCGTCAGTTGGTACTGGAAAGAAACACATGATTCAGAAACAATTGTCGAAAGTTGCCCATTGAAGGTGTTTACCGTGCCACTCGATCGTGACGTCCTGAGGTTCATATAAGCGACCCCACTGGGTGCTGTGGCTTCTGTCGGGACCTTAAGAATGTGTAAGCTTCGGGTTTTTACCACAAGGTAATTATAATGTACCTAGGTCTTCCCATTCATCTGTGTTCAAAAAGCGAGTATTTAAGGGATAAGTGCCACCGATTGTGTGCAAGATTCGGGTTATCAAACGACCTGTGCCAGTGTAACCACGTTCGCTCTTGGTTTTCTCCACAAGGAGAGTCAGTAGCCCGATAATCTGGAGTTTGTAGGGAACCAGCTACCGAGTTGAAATGAATGTGAAGTAAAATAAAAATAATTTGCTGATCACATACTGCGGAGCCACCATACCCAAGGCACCCACGAAGAATGGTCATATCTACAAATCAGAACACGTGAATAACGCTGAATAACGAAAGAAAAACGACTCACTCCAATGTAAGGTGGTGTCAGAAGGAACGGCCGCATGCGTCGAGGTTGTGCGAATGCTCGAGGCACCGTGTTTCAACTCATCTTCTATTTGCGCAATACAATGTGTTAAAAACTTTGTGACCGTCTTTTCGGGGCGGGTACGGGCCAAGCACGCGACCAGTTGTCCAAACGCACGAACAGCGTTTGATTTGGCATTCGTTGTCGCATAATCATAAACTAGATTCAGGACGAGGTCGAACAGTTGGTCGGATAGATGGAGACAAATGACGTCCAACATGCTCTTAATGGATTTTAGTACACTCTCTTCTTGTTTGCCGCCAGTAGTATTCTTCCTGCCCCCCTCCTCTGGCAAATTCTCATAGAGAGCAAAAACGCGGCGGAATAGGGACACCACCCAATCTACAATTCGAATGCGTTAGTTAGCGGAATTGATCATTTGGAATTATATGCACCTGCAAAGCCTGCTGTGCTGTCGCGAGCGAGGGATCTCTCTTCCGCTCGACTCAAGCGCGGTGTATCTCCCAGATCTGTTCCATCGGGTATGTGATCGACGTCATGAATATCCATCATGTCATCTCCGGGATCATCTGCGGAAAGTGATAAGCCAGACTGGGACAAATCCGCAATCTTGATGTGCTGGATAACAGAGACGATAAACATTGTGGCGCAAACTGTCTTGACCGGATCGTTCTGTAGAACGAATTGAGCTTTTTATTTGACTTCGTAAGAATTGAGAGACGAACGAGATCGATACCAGGTATGCAGAGCTCCAGTAGAGGCACAATATGTTTCTGTCCACCCAACCATATTTGCTCGGTAACTAAAGGTCGCGCAATACCCGAGAGCATACTCAAGACGGCCGTCGTTCGATGGGTCTCGTTAACTACTTCCAATCCCCCATAAGCACGTTCAAGGAGTTCTGGCATGATTAAATTTGGCTCCAGCATCGCCAACGAGCGGAGAGCACCTTGAGCATAGCTCATACAGACAGGGTCCTTTGAAAACATTGCCAAGAGGGCTGGCGTCTTCAAAACAGCAACGAACGAACGTCGAATAGTCGGAGTCAGCCGATGTGTCTGCCCAAAGTGATAATCAGGACTCGGGAGGTCGCCGAGGAAAAGAGGCAAAGAAAATTATATGTACCACGGGTGTCTTGCAGGTTTCTTGTTCTTCTTCCTTCCAACGCTTCGTGAATTCCGCGCTCAAGCGTTGGATTAGGGTCGTGAGCTTTATGTGTCATGTAAGTTAAGTAAGTGCGAGCGGCATATGAAGCAGCAACGCACGGACAATGTCCATAACCCAGTGTTGGAAGGATGGAAGAAAGACTCGATGCTTGTGATTAAGCGATCTAATGACTCCATCGCTTTGGATCCAGCAATGTAACCTGTTTGCTTGGGCAACTTCCCGCCCTTTGCTTTAATATTGGGAGGTAACATTTCCCGAATTTCGCCGTCAAGCCTCATAGAGTACACAAGAATTTTTGAGAGAGCATCTGTCAGGATGTATGTTCAATAAATAAAGAAATCCGATGAACAAGTGGCGCGAGTACACACGTATTCGGCTAACCGTTTTCTTGATCTTGAAACCACTCTTGTCGAGGAGATCCGCATGTGAAGACGTATTCGAGGCACCCTGAGGAACTTGTCAGACGGGTCTAAAATATGGAAAGTATAATTAGCTTACCCTCATCGCACCCACAGGGACGTCTTTAAAATGGTTAGTAACGCTGGATCCGGATCAGTAAATAGTAGAAGACAGCGTACTCATCGAACCAAGTCCTTTCCCAACGAGTGTGTTCCATTGATCTTCAGTCCAAATACCAACGTCTTTCCAAACCGCACCACCTTCTCCTGCATCTCCCAAAGTACCAGAGACATGCTCTTCTGATAAGTCGCCACAGAGTTCCATGAGGCGGTCATCGACTACGCCGGAATTGAAGGCTTCCCAGAACTTGAAAAGAGCTGGAAGATAGAGATGTGTATGTGTGGGAGGCATGAAAGAAGTCAAGACAGGAACCATGGTTAGAATACTCTATTAAACATGGTCAGGATATCGGGTCGATATCAGGGACGAGTTCATTACCTCTTTCGTTAAAACCGGAATGAAGGCTTCAAGCATAAAAGGGATTTCACTGGCGGGGTAGTAGCGTTTGCACTGTTCAGCGACGAAAAGAAAAATATTGACGAGATTTCTTCTGTCCGTTTACTCTCGTGAGATATATACAAAAAAGCGAAGTGAAAACCCACGATGAATCCTCCAAACTACTCTTTGGCCATAGTTCTTTCTGCAGAACGCGCCAAAGAGGTTTCCACGGCAGTTCAAGGTCGGTAGTTTCAAGCTTTCGTTTGAGACCAGGCTTGTTTGCGAGTAACCGCGAAAGCATGTCGGCCCAACTGCGGAGGACTCTGGGCTCCACACCGGGGACGAGACACAGCTCATAGTACAAATGTACAAGTTTCGCGCGTGTGGTTTTATGCATCGGATAGCGCATCAACATCCAGCTATGATCAATGGCCAGTGTTGAGAAGCGAAGCATTCGAGAATAATAGTGAAGTACCATTGGAGCATGCCATCCCAAGTGCTGAGAACAAGCCAGTTTTTGCTCTTAGCGCAGATGTAGATCTTCTCTACAATTCCTTCAAGTCGATCTTGCATATCTTCTACTGTCTCGCCTTCATAGGGCAGAGAGTCTAGATAAGTCTGTAAGGAGGCGCGCTGCTTATCATAAGCAGAAGGATCGATGATGTCTCCCGGAGAATCGACAACGGAGATTTCGTCCTCTTCCATAGTGGCTGAGGTCGATGAATCTAGGTCAGACTTTGGAAACTGAAAACCGATATCGAGAGAGAATACATCCGTCATTTTGTGAGCTCTTGGTCCAATGTGGTGGTAAATGGGAGAAACCTACGTTTGAGAGCTTTTATATATGCAGAGTGGTGACCGGTGACGCGTCGTGTGATCGTATAGAAATGGAGAGACGCGTAAGTGGCCACTTGAGATTCCTGTTGCGCCACGCATTGTGCTCGACGCGCGTCCTATGTTTCTAAGGCACGAGATCGGCACTGCACCGGTCCGATTTTTCCACTCCGAGTCCATGTCTCTCGCCTTCGCAAGATGTGCGCGCGGATTCTATCCAGCGACCAGACGTTTTGCATCGTCGCTGGCCTCCAAACCACCAAGTCGCCCTCAGCGCGTTTTAATATGGGGAGCAGCCGCCTTGGGCATGACAGCGGGCTGTCTCCTCATCTCGCCCACCACAATCTACCTCGACAGTCAGGTCACGAAAACATTTGTTCAGCGAAATGTAGAAGAGGATATAATAGGTAGGAGCATCCGTGATACCATATTTTCCCTCGTTTCATTAATTTTCCATAGTTGACCCCGCAACATCCATCGCCTTCCCGAAGACTATGCGTGTTCCTTCCAACATCAAGGTTCCACCCTTGACACTTGTGGGTGTCGGTGTCAGAAAAGTATCTTTCATGGGTGTAAAAGTTTATTCTATTGCATTTTATGCAGATTTGAATAACCCAAAGCTCGTTGTGAGTTGCCAAGTTTTCCGAATCCTAACCTCCTATTTCAACATCAGTAGATCCCGCGAGACATGTCTCCAGAAGACAAGATTGTACACATCATTCGCAACTCTGCGTGTGTCATCCGAATTGGTGAGCCTCTTGTAAACGCTTGCCATATTTTCTGGCTGAGTATTTCTACAGTGCCTACGCGTTCGACCTCTTATACACACCTGCGAGATGCGTTTGTGCGTGCTCTTCAGGCACGCTTGGCTGCAGCGATAAAGGAGGGGACTATTACAGAGGAAACTGCCCAGGCGGCGTCTTCGCCTATGAGGTCCCTCAAAAGCTTGTTCCCAAATGCTCCTCTGGCAAAACACAGTCCCCTCGATATTTTCCTCGCTGCCCCGTTACCTAACCGCCCACGGCCGTTGGTTTTCAGGGATTTGGGTTCAATTGAAAGTGACTGGCTGACAACTGAATTTTTCCTAAACTACTTTGACAAAGATGGCCCAAGTCCACCTGTTGGTTTTCGCGCATTTCCTCCCCCTCGTCTTTTGAAGCTGACGCCTCTTCTTCAGCTGAAAGAATCTGCCTTTGAATCCATAAGAACATTCTCAAAGTGACTGGTCCGATGGCCATTTATAATTCAGAATTCAGTTCAAGGGATGAACCATTCCACCACCAGCACAAGAAAGAGACTTAGACCATACCAGCTCTTCCTGGGACTGAACTACTCAGACGTTGGACGAGGCCACATCTGCGTACGTTCTCTGATTTCTGACGCTCGTGATTTTAATATTGCTGCTTGAAAATACACATTGCATTCATTCGCTTGGACAAATATCTGACAAGTCCACTCCTCGAGGTTTTGCATGAGAAATGAACTTGAATCTATTTAATGTTGGATTGCACCCTAATTAACGACCAAGATATTATTCATTCCAACGCACAAATTGCCTAGTCCCCGTATACAGTCCCGCCATCCCAACGATCACATCTCCCTGGCTAAATGACCAAATAATTTGATTGCTTGTCTCGCATGTATGGAACTCGGGGTCATCGCTAAATTCTCGTGTAATCGAATATTGCACATGAGGATGCCAATCAATTCCTCAAGCTGGGTTATATCGCCACTAAAAGCGCATTTACGAAAAAAAAACTGCAGCCGACTGGATGAACGATGTTTGGCATCGATTGAACCTTGACCCCAACACATGATCGTAAGCACGTCGCCCAGAGAAAAGATCGCGCCACCAAGGTATTATGAACGAATTTCTTCACACTCTACCGTCAAACCATTCAACGAGAACCTCAGTCCTGGGCAGTAATTAAAGACTTATTTGGGTGAGAACGAAAAATCATAGAAGCCTCCAAGAACTGGTTGTGCGTCCCAAGGACCAGACCATTCGATTAAAATAGAGACAACTTTTTGAACTTTAAGGCGCTGGTATCCCTTCCCAATTTCGACAGAAAGAAGGATGTTTCCTGCTCGTATGTGGTCTGCAGAAAAAGATGCTGGGAGAATTGAAATAGTGGGAGAAATAGCAGAAAATCCTGAATGGACTTGGAGGCAAGGACAACGGGGAATGCTTCGTTGAATCAGGAATTTAATGGTAATGGTATAGCAACAAAAAACAATGCCTCGTAGATTACGACAAGTAACTTAACACTAGAAGTGTCGGCCCGTGGCCGCCGGACGCGTCTTGTCACGTGTGCGACGCGATCTGTTGATTTGAACTTAAAATGAGTCGCGTCTGGGAACTTTAAAAGGTGGCCTCGGTTGAGACTCTGATCTATCCATCTTGTTCCCAAACCACCGCCAACACCTTCCTCAAGACATCGAAGTGACTGAGTCTCAATACTCAGCGCAATGGCCCGTACCAAGCAAACTGCTCGCAAGTCCACCGGAGGTATGTAGCCAACGCCACTTTATCCCAGCGCACAAGAAATTCACCTGGGGTCACTTTAGGCAAGGCCCCTCGTAAACAGCTCGCTTCCAAATCTGCAGCCAGGAAGACCGCATCTGTGAGCTTGCTGTCATAACTTCTTTAAACCTTGCTCAAAGGGATCGCAGAACGCAGCTGGAGGAGTCAAGAAACCCCATCGGTTCAGGCCCGGTACCGTCGCCCTCCGTGAAATCAGGCGTTATCAAAAGTCCACCGAGCTCCTCATCCGCAAACTTCCTTTCCAACGTCTCGTTCGTGAGATTGCCCAAGACTTCAAGGTTGGTTGATTTTTTGCTCTCCTTCCCCTGTGGCTAACTGGCCCGTAACACAGACAGATCTCCGTTTCCAATCATCCGCTGTTATGGCCCTCCAGGAGGCTGCCGAGGCTTACCTCGTTTCCCTCTTCGAAGACACTAACCTGGCTGCCATCCATGCCAAACGTGTCACAATTCAACCAAAGGATTTGGCGTTGGCCAGGAGGCTTCGGGGAGAACGATCCTAATTCTGTATTCCATTTTATTTGAGCGCTTTTATTACCATTGCCCTGCGCTTCAATGAGACCTGCTGGTTGTACAGTACTTGTAAATATATCCAGTAGTAATGAGGGCATGATTGTGATTGGATTGAGAATCGAAATTATTTAACTTCATTGAAGAAGCGAAGGACTTGGAAGGTGTACCGCGTTATTTGGCTGTGCTTTCCCTGTTGCCTTTTCCGGCTAGTTAAAGACCTTGCTCATCTTTCACTCTGAATCAGGGACTCGTTCTTTCAGCATGAGCGTCACAAGCCTACGGTTATGGGCTTGCTCTTCTCATCTTCCTCGCCTCCGGGCCAAAATCATTATCGGCCAACCCAGTCGTACATTTGCGACACACCGGGGTATGGATTTTGGGGATTCAAATTCCCAACTTCTGAACGAATCTCCCGACAAAAAACAACGTTCGGAGCCGAAACACGATACAGTAGGACCCTTTCAGCTTGGTCTATCGCCCTCAGCGCTACGCAAAGGAGAAAAGGTTCCGAAGTGGTCAGAACTGAGTACAGGAGGCAAAGGTTAGCACTTGTATCCCTATTATTATTTGTCTCCATCTCATCAACTGCTCCCCGTCCTTCCAACGATCTGTAGTGATACGCACAACTGCACGAACTACAAACCTTGGAGTCATTCTCCTTGGGGCAGGCCTTTCTGCCCTTCTCATTTACTCCCTGACCTCTGAACTTTTCTCGAAAAATTCCCCAACAGTGTTGTATGGGGATGCATGCGAGCGAATAAAGCAATCGACTAACGTGTGTGCCCCTTTCAATTCAAGGATATTAGAATCTGACGCTTTCGATGTTTCTGACAGATTTCAAAATATCTGAATGGACCATTAACATTCCATAACAACCCTCCTTCATCTGTACGCCCCCGCCATAGGAACCGACATGTTACATCTCGAGTCATGGTTGACTCGTACGGCCAGGAACACATGATCATGACCTTCTATGTTCAAGGGAGGCCCGAAGGTGAAACGTCGGCTCCGTCAGAATCTTCTTACTTAGAATCCGCCTCAGCATGGGTGAAAGATAAGGGGCACGCTTTGTCAGAATTATCTTACGACGAAGCTGTCGAATGGTCAAAAGACACTGCGAAAGATCTATGGGATAGATCTGTTCGTGCATTTAAGTACCTTTCGGGTACACCCCTTCCTCCACCAGTCCTGCCTGAAATCACAGCAGATGTTCGGGAACCGAAGAAAGTGGATAGTGTCACTTGGAACTTCGCTGGGATGTTCTCCTCCCTAAAGGGTGCTAACAGCTCTCGCGCCGAACCGACGACACGGCGACTGGGAAGACACTTTACTGAAGGAGAGGTGCACGCTGACCTCATCAAAGTAAATGTTTTACATCTCGCAGTTCACCTCAATTTCTAACTAGCCGCAGAACCAGGATGGATACTTTGTTTTCCGGTATCTTATTGTCGACATTCCAAGTGAGCCTCCTCTCGCACTGATCTGGACATGGACTGATCCTATGCACCCTAGGCTCACGCGACCCAAACCCAGTGCGAGTCTTTGTTGAACGGGAACCTGGAGTCAGGGAGAATGAACCTGTAATGCGATGGATCTCATAACTTATCTGTGTCATAAGTAGGCCGATATTTAAATAATAATTGCAGGAACAGAATCGGTGGAAACCTCCCAGACTTAGTTAATGATAGTAAACTGAAATTGATGGTTGGGTAAAGAAACGGTAAGATGTAACTCTACTCTCCAAACAGCTTTTGTACCCGTTTCAGTATAGAATCTTTCGATGGATCTATGAGGTCGTTTAATTCAGTCTTGTAAAACCAGAGGTCAGGCGATATGGACATACCATACGGATGATCTTTCGACGGTATCTCAAGCAATGCAGGGAATGCTTGCTGATATTTGTCGACTGTCGGTCGAATCTTTTCCGCAATCTTGTCACATAACAGTCGCTAAATGAGTTTTACGACCAGGTTTCTTGAACGTACATGTTGGTTGATGAGCAAAATAGCTATGTCCTTGCGTTCTGTAAATTCCTGGAATGCGCCTTCAATTGTAGCAATTTGTGTTTCTGAAGCGCGTTAGCTAACAACTTGCATTATACCCGAAGGGAGGTTCTTACTGGAATCAACGACCAGAAAGTTCTTCTTCTGTTGCTCATTAATGTGGCCTATCCCTGCAAGCAGCAGACCAGTGATTGAATCCTGGAGATGATAAGTGGCGGAGATCATCGCACAAAAGATAGTGTGTATACCTCATCCCCGATGACTGCAATTAGATTACGGTCCTTGAACGATGTGGACATGGTAAGCTAGTGAGGAGCCCGTAACATCCGAATGAAGGTTTGGTAACGTGAGTGACCGTGTTAGCACCCATGACATCAACAAACGCGATGCAACTTTCCTGCTCACTCTAGTTCGAATTCTTAACCAAATCTTTCTTCACTGTACTCTCGCTTTTTAGAAACGATGGACATTTTCAATCGACCACACGCGATTGCCGAGGATACTATTCATTACACGCTTTATCCTCCGCCAACTTTGTCGGACAAGACCTCTGCTACAAGTTTTGCTGCTTGTATCACCACTTTTGTTGATTCATATCTCCCCAACTTTGTCTGGAATCGTGATGGATTTGAAGTTAAAATCGTCCCCGATCCTGAGGACAATCCAGCATGGGTCTTGGAAGGGAGGATGAGGGTCGGCGACTGCGTCGACGACGAGTGGTTTACTGTGTGGCTATTGAAGCAAATCAGTTCTAAATGGGATGTAGTCATAAGGTGGCTATATCTCTGCTCTCGTTTGAATACACCTGACACGATGGGACATAGTGTTTATGACTCTGACGGACAGTTTCTCTTGATTGAAGCTGCTGAAGCCTTGCCATCGTGGGTGAAGCCAGCTAACTCCGAGAATAGAGTGCGCCCCTTCCCCTATATTGTATCGTGAGCTAGCAATTCTTAGATTCCATAGGTCTGGATCTACAACTCCCGCTTGCACCTCATCCCCCTCTTACATGTCTCCCTGGGATCTAGAAAGCGTCACCGCCGCCCATTCCCTGGGGCGGCAGATGGTGACGAGGAGGACGCAAGGCCTGGAGATGACAATACTTTCATTGCTGCCGAGGATGCTGTCAAGCTTGTTAGAGATCCATCTATTGACACTTATGCCGCAGCAGATATCGAGAAAATTGTTTGGCAACGTATAGCTGGGTAGGATAGTCTCACTCATACTCTCCTCTGTTGGTCAATGAATTGATTCTATAGGTACCCAGACGCTGCCAAAAACCATGTACACAGTGCAAAGGCTTACCTTCCAATTGATATTGCCAAAGCGTTGACTGTCAATCCGTCACTTATTCAGAAGGCCGTCGAAACATTTTACACCAGAGATGCGATTCAATTACGTGTAAGGTCTCCAATTCGATGTCTTTCTACAATCCGGTCTAACTGAACCGATTCTCAGGCAGCCTATCGCATGTCCCGTTTCCCGCCCAAACCCGAGGCTCTGACTCACGTGAAGATGACCCGTACCGCATATGCTCAGCTTCTAGGACAGAAATTCTTTCCGCCGAAGATCTTTAGCCGTTGGACAGAACAAGAGGGCACCAACCAGTGGAGGTGGCGAGACGTAGGAATGAAAATCGTATGGTCAAAATCCTCACTCGTTCGATGGCGGAGAATTGAAATTTGTATCCAGGCCGTTGGTTTCGAAATTCTTTACCAAGAAAGCAAAGGTCGACAGAACCTTTCCCAAGAAAGTATCCGTTCTGCCGTGAGTGCGTCGTACATTCACCTTGACCTGTTTCCTGACAAATTTGCGACTGTCAGAGTGAGGCCGTTAAAGAAACTTTACAACGGAACCCCGAATATCAAAAATACATCGAGAACCTGAAATCTGCGAATTACTTCAAAGGGGAGATACAGGGATCAGAGGTTTGGAATTTACTGGAAAATAAAGCAGCGGCGGCGTTCGTTGAGGTTCGCCGAATAGAGTGAGCTTATTTCTGGATCCAAGAATGCAAGTCTTACTGAATTTATCCAGCGATGCGACACGCCAACCATTTGCATCACAAGTTGATGCCACCCTCACGAACGTGAAAACCCTGCCTGATGTTTCGGGCCTAGACGAGGATTCTGATGAATGGCTTCATGTCGATGCCGGAGACTTTGATCACATGTTGGAATCCACAATGGGTAAGCGCCAAAACGAAGGGGGAAAAGACTTAAATGCCATGGATGTCGATGGTCCAAATGACCTCGAAGACCGACTGGCAACAGAACAGGCTGCCCAGCTTAAACTCCTCGCAGGAAAGGTTGAAAGCTTTGTTGAAGGCGAAGGTGACTTAGAGGGTGCCAGATTCGAGGAGTAGATGCACTTTTTATTTCAAATTAGCGGCGCTAACAACCCATTTTCAGCGAAGAATTTTCTGATGAGCCATTCAGCGATGACGAGGAATCTGACATGGACTCCAACTCCGAACCTGAAACTAGTTCCAAAGAAAAGACGCTCGCAAAAACGCAAGCTGCCATGGACAAGCTTGTCCCAGCGTTGGAACCTTCCGACTATGGAAAAATGCCAGCATCTTACCACAGTAACTCGCAACGGGTCGCATCTGCAGGCATTACTACTGATATGGTGGAAGAGAGTGTTAAAGAAAACGACTCAATGGCCCGACTTAACGCAGAGAGAGAGACGAGGCCACTTCGGCTGCCAATAATACCACGAGATAAGTATGATGGTGTGGATTCTGACGATGAAACAGACGAGGAAACTCAAGAGGACGACTCGGAGGAAGAACATCCTCAAGTCGTTGGAGAGATCGAGATTGATATGGAAGAGGAAGAGGAAGAATTCCTTGAATTTTCCAGGGAGGCCTTGGGCATAACTAACGAACAATGGCAGGAGATTGTGATAGATCGAAGGAACCGAGGTGGTGCGTCGTCATCTTTCCTTCACCCAAAATTCTTGGTTTACCTGCTCATTTATTTTATTTTCTAGCTTTCCTTCCCTCCAGTGCTTCTAAAACACTACCGGCTAGGCAGAAGTCTCCTGAAACGGCCCCCAAACCTGAGGCTAGGAAACACGTCCCCCGCGTCCCGGAACCTGGCCCAAGACCAAATGTGAATCCTGAGCTCGACTCATTTGAGACGGTGATGAGGGCTTTGGACGAAGCACTCCAATCCAAGAAACAGGGGCAAAAGCGAACACCAAGAGCTACACAAACCCAACCCCGAACAACCACCTCTGCGAGCCAGAAAGGAAAACAAAAGGCAACGGTGGAGGAGGAGGAGGAGGAGGATTTCGACATCGAGGCTGCCATGGAGGCCGAACTTAGAGAGTCAATGGAAGACAGTTCTGACGCAGAAGATCCCGTTGACTACAACATGATCAAGAATTTCCTGGAGAGTTACAAAAGTCAGGCGGGTCTTTCTGGCCCAGTCAGTAATCTCGCTGGGAGACTGCAGCCAGACTTTAATCTTCCTCGAGACGGGTCGTGATTTTACCTCCCATCTTCTGTCAACGTATTTATCTCAAGTATGTACGCGACAGAAATTGAGCATGAACATGAAACGTTATTTCATCTGACGTCAGTATGTGACTGTCGGCTTCAAGTGTCACCCAACTTCTATCTCTTTAGGCTGGGGTCAAGTACACCGCATTCATCTTTCTTCTAGGGTATATCTAGGCATGGCATAAGTCCCCCTACGACCCCCGATCTCAGACGTCTGCGAAGAATCAGGTACAACTCCATCACCAATCCCTCCGATCCAAACACCCAGGCTGGCAATCCAACATTCCCCAACGCAAATCCAATAATCCACTCATTTTCCCAAAACCTTGTCAAGAAAATATCCCTATCCAATGATCCACGCTGTCCTTATCTGTAAGCTGTGGGTTATGAGCTACACAAAGGACGTTTGCTCACCGGTTCTTAGTCAATACCTCTGGGGTCTCTCGATTGACCAAATTTTATACACCACTACACCAATCTATTCAGTCTGTGGTGCAGAAGATATTCTCACTTGTCAGTACGAGACCTGCTGGGCTATGCAATTTTCTTGATGCTCCGGAGCTCGAAGAATTCCTGGGCTTCAAGGGCGATGCGGATGAGCGGTGGCGAGTTGTGTATCGGAGTTATGCGACCCTCTACTTCATCTTTGTCGTCGATGGGGCAGAGAGTGAATTGGGGATCCTTGATCTTATCCAGGTATGCATTGTGACTAGAAGCTCCCCCGAACTGTTCCAATATTCACCCTCAAGGTTTTGGTTGAATCTCTTGATCGAGCCTTTGAAAATGTGTGCGAACTCGACCTCGTTTTTCATTTTGACGAGGTATGTAACCCAATCTTTGAACCATTCTCAACCATAGATGA
>Ga0307517_10000620_pt1 | contig 60697 bp, 64 predicted proteins | sample 23_EM_MG_FD_194515 | JGI IMG/M metagenome (GOLD analysis project Ga0307517, IMG submission 194515) | Populus trichocarpa ectomycorrhiza microbial communities from riparian zone in the Pacific Northwest, United States - 23_EM | ecosystem: Host-associated > Plants > Roots > Unclassified | place...
AAGAAACCGATCGAGAGGATAGGGAGAATGGTTTTATCACCACTCGCTGATCGTGTATATATATGTAATTAAATTAAATTAAATTACGCGTGCTAAAAGGGTCAGGAATGGTCAAACAATAGTAGTATGCGAGTCAGTGGGCAGGAAAGGCATGAGAATGAATTGCGCGGATGGTTATAAGCCGCGCAAGTATGAGTAAGGCATCTAGCGGCCAATTGTAAGTTCGGAAGGCATGGGAATGTGTCGGGCAGATGGTTATAAACTGCGCAGGCTTGGGTAAGTCATCTAGCGGGCAGCTGTAGGTTGACAGGCACGGGAATGAGTCTGGGGGGCTGTTAGAAGCCGGGGAAGACAGTGGGAGCCCGCGAGCAGACTGTAAGTGGCCGGGGAAGACGGTGGGAGCCCGCGAGCAGACTGTAAGAGGCCGGGGAGGCGGCGAGAGGCATGGAGTAGACGAGATAGGATGTGGAGAGCTGAGGAGAGAGCCGCACGAAAGGACAAGAGAGGGGGGAGGTCCGCCGGACATGGGAGGAGACGGGCTGGGATCAGAGGGTGGAGGCGGAAGGGCTGAACGTGTTGAGAGGGATGAGGGCGGAGGAAGTAATGATGGGAAAACGTCCGCCGAATACGGGAGAGGACTGAGGGAATCCAGGAGTGTGGGAGAAGCGGAGGTGATGTTGGTGGGGTTCCGGATTAGAAATGGATTCAGGGAGAGGTTAGTGACGGGGTTAAAGGAGAGAGGGTATCATGGAAAGAAAGCTGGCGGGCGGGGGTATCGGGGGGGGAGGCCGGGAGGAGAGATGTCACCGCCGCAAGACGTCCGCAAAAGGGCAGTATGGGAACGGGTGCATTGGGAGCGAAGGTATGAAGAGGCTGGGCGCTGGGGGTAGAGTATCAGGGGGGTGGCTGCGCCAGGGAGGGTCAAATGCATCAGGACGCGGCCGTTTCACTTCCCGACGGAATGAGCCCGGGCGGACGCACCCAGAACAGGAGTTTACGTTATAAGCGCCTGGAACGTCCGGCGCACGTGAGCGGGGAGAGACAGAACGCAAGGTATTTTTTTTGCTGATGCAGCTCTGTTCTCACCAGATGTAAGTTTATTTGAGAATATTTGAGGGCTTATAAAGTGTTGCATTCAAAGTCAAGACCACTGCCCCACTACTCTTGCTAACCTATTTAGGAAAATTGGATCGTATCACTACTGATTATATCTTTAATATTATCATCTCACCCCCTGAGTGTATTTATGACCCTCTCTCATTTCCTGTCAGGTGGTTCTACTATATGGTAAACTCTCTCTATTAGCTTCAACCTTTAGTACTCTCTTTCAACTTCTTGTTTTTGTGTTTTTTTTTTATATACCCAACTCTTCCCTCTACTCTTCCCCAATATATTACATGTATCTCTATCCCAATACCGCTTTCTTATCTATCTTCACTTCTTTGCTTAAAATAGACAACTTCATAAGCCACTCAGACACTATTCTGACTTGGATGACTAAACTTGAACAGGACAGTAATTTCATAGCTTATTTCTCAGTTTTAAGTTCCTTGGCTCTGTTGCTCCACCCCCCTGGCCTTCCCTTTCCTATTTCCTATTTCCCCTCATCTTGATCTCCCCTTTCCTTCTTCCTCTTCCCTGTCTCCCTATTTCTCCTTTCCCTTTCCTGGGTCTCTTTTTCCCCTTTCCTGAACCCCGCAAATCTTAAGCTAACCATATAGCCTAACTGTATGTATTCAATTAGTATCGTGAAAACTCTCAAAATCCATCATTTCAAGCTGGTGTCTAGCGTGCTATGGCAGAGCAGTACTAAATATCTTGGCTAGCTACTTGAAGAAATAATAAGTGGTAAGATGATACCATGTCTCATATTTTCAACTTCCTCAAGTTGGGTAGTATTAATATGCTAGTCTAGTAGTCAAATATGCCTTACTATTTGATAAAGATGAATTTCAGGTATCTATAATTATATATTAAGGTTTGCAATCTAGGCCTCAAAAATGTCTCCCTTTAAGGGTCCGGTCCCAATATCCTCTGTCTAATCTTCAATCTTCAGCTCAGAAACACCTTTAAGATCTAACTCTGAGTCTCACTTCTTTCTACAGGAAATTATAATCCTACTTTCCTAAAAACCCTACATATGATATTTTTTTTTTCCTTATAAAACATGTTGAACACCTTACCTATACAGGAGGCTGTAAGTAAGCGGCGTTGGTATCCACTCTATGTCTGCATGCTCTCAATAGTTTCAGACTGGAAAAGTGCCATATTTAGTGTTCGTTACGGGGCCCCGTGTCTGACAAACGGGGCGCCAAGAGCAGGTTATTAACTGCATATTAAAAAAAGAATCATCCAAATCGGACCAAAACCGAGCAAGATAGAGCTCTGTGAAGTTGTCTAACTTCAAAGAGCTCTATCTCAGTCAGTTCTTGTCCGATTTGGATGATTTTTTCAACCAGTTAATCAGAATAACCTATGTTATTTTGTCCTCGCTCCTCGGAAACGGGGCCCTTAACGAACCCTAGCCATATTGCTATGCACAAAGATAAAACATCAGGAAAAAAAAGAAGTGACACCTGGACATACCCTGTACTTCCTGTGCATCCAGGGGTCCAGGCGCATAGAACGTAAACTCGCGTCCTGGGTATGCGGTCTTTTACTTGGTGCTGGGAGACCAGGGACCATGCCACCCAGACCCACCAGAGGCAACCAATGTCTCAGAATGTGCTGGACGCAGAAAGGTTCTCCAGATGCAACTCAATGCCATAGTAGAATAGTGGAAGTACTCAGATGTATTTGGCTATCATTGGATACCTCCTAAGTGAACAACTCTACCTTCGAGCACTTTGCATGAGTTAGTGAAAACTGTGGAGAATATCCAAATACTGAGGGAGTTGTTCGGAAAGGTCCACCAAGTATTACTCATGTTTACTTATTTGAGTCATTTAGATACTAAAATAGGAATATATTTATTAAAGCTAGTCTAGAAAACCGTAGCACTCGGTAGCTAACAATTTGAAAGTACTTGCTCAGAGAACTAAAGTACAAAAGTATGTATAACCCTTAAACCAGTGGTCGGACAGCGTAAGGACAGAGTGCATTGGATTCCGCTTGGTGAGGGAAATTGAATAGTGTAGGTCTCGAAGCATGCACATAGCTATAGAGGTCAGTAGGGAGAAAGAAACAGATAGCTCAGTGGGTAAATTTTCGCCAGAGTCAGGAAGGGTCTCATTGGAGTCCACTGGCCAAGGGGAGTTGAATGGTATAGATATCGGAGTGTCTGTATGCCTGTAGCACTCAGTAGCCAACAATTTGAAAGTACTTGCCCGGGGAACTCAAGTACAAAAGTATGGATAACCCTTCAACCAGCAGTTGGACAGCATCAGAACAGGGTGTGTTGGAATCCGCCAGTCAAGGAGAATCGAATGGAGTAGGATTCGAAGAGCCCGGATGGCTATAGATGTCAGCACAGAGAGAAAGGGAGATACCTCAGCAGGCAGATATCCGCCGGAGTCAGAAAGGGTCTCATTGGAGCCTCCTCACAGAGGGGAATTGAATGGTATAGGTCTCGAAGCGTCTGTATGCCTGTACTAGCACCCAGTAGCCAACAATTTGAAAGTACTTGCCTGGGGAAATAGAGTACAAAAGAATGGATAACACTTCAACCAGTAGTCGGACAGCTTCGGGACAGAGTGCATTCAATTCCGCCCGACTAGGGTAATTGAATGGTATTGGTTTCCAAGTGTCTGCATGTCTATACAGGTCAGCAGGCAGAAAATGGCTGATACCTCAGCAGGAAGATGTCCACCATAGGCAGGAAGGGTCTCATTGGAACCCGCTCAGCGAGGGGAATCGAATGGTATAGGTTTCGAAGTGCCCGCATGCCTGTAGGGTGCGTTGGAATCCGCTGGTCGAGGAGAATCGAATGGTATGAGTTTCGAGGCGCCCGCATGGCTATAGAGGTCAGCAGAATGAAAAAGGCAGATATTTCACGAGGTAGATATCCGCCAGAGTCAGGATGGATCTCATTGGAGTCCGCTCGCCAAGGGAAATTGAATGATATAGGTTTCGAAGCGTCCGCATGGCTATAGAGGTCACCAGGAAGAAAAAGGCAGATACCTTACTGGGCAGATGTCCGCTTGAGTCCGCAAGGGCCTAATTGGAATCCGCTCGCTTAGGGGTATTGAATTGTGTCAACCTGGATGGAAGAGCATGCCCCTCTCCGAAGGTTGATAATATTCAATAGTTCCACTGATTCCATCATGAAGCCTGACATGAGGTATGAAAGAACTTAGAAACCTTTTGTAAGTGTTCTTAGCAGTGATCAAATAATGGGTATATTTTTGGTCGTTACTAGGACAATAGATCGTTAGTCATCCTATGTTAAAATCTCTTTTCATCTGAACAGCCTTTACCTGATAGTGAAGTAGCCCGTTGTAAGTAGAGGCCATCAGGGGTCGGGATAGTTCCCCAATGCAGACACCCATGGGTCGCTTACCTTTGTGTTCTTCAGGAGATTAGGGAGTGAAATGGACCATCTGAGTGCACTGGACGGACAGGATTCGGCTTGTATTGCACCCAATGGACTAGGATTCAACCATTGTGCTGGGGCCCTCTAAGGGCCGGCTGGGCAGGACAGGATGGTCCGGATGTATTTCCTGCATTCGGACTCAATGCCTATCTGTCAGAAGCAAATGTTTTTTTTGCCGATGGATCTTGAAGGGATTGTTCATAGCAACATTGAGGGGCTACACTAGACTTGTGCAGTGACCAGGGATAAGGGAAGGATGATACTATGTGATTGTACTTTTTGTAGAACAGCTGGGGTCTTATAAGACCCCATTTCTTCAATTGCAAATAAGGTAGGCTGACCACCAAGCACTCGAACTAGATAGTACTTAGTATAGCGTAGAAATAGTTTGTCATTCATGTATACTTTCTCATAAAATTCAACAACCACTCAAGAATCATATTTAATTTTTTTATTCTCAAATGGTTTACTCCTTCCTCTGAAAATTACCATTGTGGGAACCCTAGCAACCTTATCAGAAAAAACACTCAACACAAGTCAAGCTTACCTCCTATCCTGCCCACTCTGGGAGGACTTAGCCCAAACAGTTTTCTCACCTGTGATTGCATATATTTTACCATTGAATTATTGAAAGGGGATGTAAGTCTTGTCCAAATTGCAGATATTGGTGCGCTCAAAACAGGGATAGGATGTTGGAGGACAATATAAGAAAAGGGTTCAGCGAAGGTTAGAAGTTCCGCTGGTTCAATCACAACCAGTTAATCATAAGTAATTCGTCTTCCACTAGCATCTTTCGTGCTTTTTCGTAATACATCTTAAACTAATTTTCCATGCCCTAAGCAAGCCCGCAAATTTCCCATTGCCAAACAGAAAATGGCTCAATCTAATATCCAAATACAGCTCCTGAAAAGAAGTACCACTTGTATCTGAAACCTCTCTCTCTGTATGATCCGTTCCTTCTTTCCCGATGCTATCAAGTCTTTAAATAGCTCCAGTTCCAATTTCAGCCACCAACATAAGCTTATTGCCTCCTTCACTTGGACTCAAGCAGTTGAGTTAATGTCAATCCCCTCAATAGCTTTTTTTTTTACCCACTCCCCAATTGTCCACTGTGGGATACTATATAGCTCTGACACCTCCTGCTGTATTGGCTTTAAATATTAATTTTGCTTCTGAAGCGAAACTTGATAGTATTTGAGGAAGGTCAATACCCAAATTCTTTGGCATAAGCACTGGCTATAAGTGAGTATTGGATGGACTACTGGCTTGAGGTCTCTTTTGTGGAGAATGCACTGGCTAATAGTTTTTGGTTTAGGTCCTTGTCACTTTTTTTTAGTGCCCACCAAGGCCATACTTGTATGAATCTTTTGCCTTGCTCGAAAGGAGTAAAAACGACGTAGGTAATGCCTTCATAATATAGAAACTAGATACAATCCAGACTCATCTTCCGCCCTTTGCTCGCTTTAGTATATACAGCCTCAAGTTTCTCTCTAACTTACAAGTGAGAGTCAACAACAGACTTTGGAGTTTGGGTAAGACACCGTGAGTTGAATGCCTCTCCTCCAAACACAAGAAAAGGTGATAAATGTCTTTTCTCTCTACTCTGCAGAGTCATAAAAAGTCACTCCTGCTAAATAAGTTGTCTGATTATTGGAATGCTTTGGGATACAAGCCTTTCCATCCTAAACGCGGGAAAGATGACTGTCTTTTTATATTATCTGTGCGAAAAAATCTAATTTCGAGATCATCGCTTATCACCCAATCTTCTAGATCACCCTCGCCTAACCCATAATGCTAGTAGCGCGATCACCTTAGATGGCCGATTTCAAGAGTTTTTACGGTATTGAAACAAATTCTTTCATTCAGCTTTCTTTTTGTTTCCTTTTAATTATATGCATGCAATCTGAATTGCGACAGGAGCATTAACCACTGCGCCAGCTAGGTATTTCATGAAATGTCAACTTGGGAACTAATATTCATCCTACTCACCCGTCTTTGTCCAGAATACCTCCGGGAGGCGAATATTTGGTGAGAACTCCAGCAAAATATCGGCTAGCGGAGGTATTCTTGGCAAAGACGAGAGAGTACTGGAAGCCCGGTTCTGGGATTTTAATGGGTGGGTACCGTAGTGTGTCTGGTAGTGTGTCTCCTCCCGAGTTGCTGGTAGATTTCAACGGAGGTGTTTCTTACTCCTTAGGTGTTTAATGAGAGATTCTCTGTGGTTTGAAACAGAATCAGTGCTTTGTTGGCTTGTTACTCTCGTGCGATACGATTGAAAACATGTTCACTCCACCACTATAAAAGTGGCACTGTCAAGAACCAGAATAAAGTGCCATGGTCGAAAGCGCCACGACCGCACCAGTAGTGACAAATAGTTCAACACTGTACGGTACTCTTTTTCCACTGTGGGTGCTGCCCCGTGTTAGCGCAATACGATTGAGACCAAAATCAAAGTGTCCAGGTCACCCAAATGTTTCCGAAATCACCCTTAGATTTGATGGTCTTTTCACGCCGGCTAGCCAGCCATTCTTGACCCACAGCCCCTCCTCCACGGCTTATGTGGACAGATCAGTTCCCCCTCACTCATGAAACCAAACCACTCCCGCTAGGGTAGAAGTCAAACCACCCTTTGAGCGGTCAAAGGGTGGCAATACCGGAGAGCTGCCCTCTGTGAAACTAAACCCCACCGAAGAGTGTAGTAACCATTGCATCATATTCTAGTTTTTAAGGACCAGAAACCGGGCCGCCTTTCTACCCCAAAAGCATCTTTACTACCGGTATATGAAAGGGCCCGGCAGCCTAGAGTACCCCAGCAGCAAGGCCACTATGGGCTGTTGTGCTGTACCTGGCCGCCCACAACATCTATTATTCAATTCTTGGATACCGGCAAGACGAGGTAACCTAAGAAGGGAAATGCTCCGAATGTTTACTGTACTGAGGGGCCGCCTGGGGGAATACAAAATAGTTATTGTTGGAAGAAGTTAGAACAAAGGTTAGGGTTGTGCTACCCCACCAATGCACCGGTATCATAATATCATATTATTATCATAGTAAAAGGTCTTCAACCCACAATCCTAACATCCACAACTAATTCTTTGCATTGAAGGTTTAGCACTGACCACAAAAACAACATGGGCATCAACTGGCACTTGACAATCTGGGACAATAGTGTCTGTTGTGGGGTTGGGGGGGGAGTTGGCAGGTTTTTTAGTCTGATTGGTCTAGAACCCTTGATGGTTCCTCCTATACGAGTACCGTAGAGTACTTAACACTGTATCTCCCAGTGCTGGGGGAGACCGCACATTCGGGGAATTACAGGCACACGACTGCAGCATCCAATATTATTCGAACCCCACTATTACCTATTATCGACCACTACCGGGCTAAGCACTAGAAAATTTATTCCTCGTCCCCCGCTCGAGTTATTTGCATTTTGCGCAGCGCAGCCAGGATCCGAGAGGGTCTGACTACTCGAGTAAAGCATTGCGGTTGCCGCTTGCAGCTCGGCAGAGTGTGCAGCCAGTGCCGGAAGTGCAACTGTGCGTACCGAGTATTGTCGTACAGCACTGTGCTAGTACGGCACAGACCTTACCCAATTCACTCGAGATGATGCCAAGGTTGATGTTTCCTGCCACTGCTAATTCCTTGGACTATCATTGTTTAACCTTTACTTCCCCTCCTTCTCACTTCAACCCGGCATCGCAAAAGCCGCTTTAAAAAGTCTACAAGCACTGCCTCAGAGGATATATACAGCAGCATAGCGAACCGTTCATAGCTCATCATTCGTATCTCGTCTGTTTTTACCTATTAAGCTACCGTAAAAACTCAAATAGAAGAGAAATGTGCTAGGACGTTGGAATTTCCCTTCTCAGCTACGCGAGGGGAAAACACTGCAAACTCAGCCCCCCGTTGAGACATAACAAAAGGAATATACGAGGCGCCTTACTAGGAGAGGCAGCTCCAACGTCCTAGCACATTTCTCTTCTATTTGAGTTTTTACGGTACTGTAATTACGATAGCTCTAAGTTAACCTCGGCACCCACGTGCAAGTCTGAGAAACCAATCTCTCCCCGTCCATCTGGATCGATATTGCCGGGACCCCGGGCTTCATTGGGTATACCGGTACTGCGGCCTCCCGGCGACGCCACCTATAAGGGAAGGTATCATTGGCACAGCAGGACAAGCTCATATATAAAACCCACCAGGGCATCTCTACCCCGCCCGCTCCCCTCAATTCTTCATTTCCCCCTCTCAATCAATCAATTAACCAACCCAGCCAGTCGGACAGCTTTCTCGCCTTTTTCTCACCCCACATCCTAGCTTGCCCGTCACGGCCCGTTTCCCGGGAACCAGGAATGTCGCTCTTCCATATTACTACTCATGTACTCGCCGCATCTCACTTGCGGGAGTTTCCCCGGGGCACCGTCTCCGCAACGAACCCCCCCCAACTAAAACTCGCTGTGAACCAGTATACCCCGAGATCAAATGCTGGAATACCGGCACAGTCTGGGGATGCTACCATCATATTTTGCCATGCTAATGGGATTCAAAAGGTATCCTAACCTTGTTTCTGTGCTAGCAGGCCAGGCTATGATTGGGCGTTAATGACAGGAACTAGGAGCTTTATGAACCCTTTTTCGATCATCTGCTAGCAGAGTATGAAAAGTCTGGATCGAGGATAAGATCGATTTGGGCACCTGATGCTGCTCATCAAGGTGCTTCGGGAGTGCTTAACGAGGAGGTGCTTGGGGATGACCGTAGATTTCCCTCCACCGCTTGATAGGTTATTAGACGGTGGAGAGCTAATAGTTTGCAGCTTGTTGGAATGACTTGTGCAGAGATGTACTCCATATGGTCAACCAAAGACCTCAAGATTTCCCACCCCCGGTGGTCGGAATGGGGCACAGCTATGGCGGCCATACCATGTAAGAACCTCCGCACCCAATTAAATACCCTCTGAGATCCTCAAAATCTAGATAGCAAATTCCTAGCGCGCGAACTAACAACAAATTTAGCGCTCGTATCTCCTTTATACACCCCTCCCTCTTCACTTCAATCCTCCTCCTAGAGCCAATCATAGAAGACAACTCTGTATTCCCGTCCCCACACCCCTCCACCCTATCCGCAAGGCGGCAAGACGTCTGGCCATCCATGGCCGAAGCAGAGAAATATGTCCGCTCTCGGCCGTTCTACACAATTTGGGACCCCCGAGTGTTAGAAATCTATCTTGTACGCCCTCCCTCTTTTTCCCTCGGGAACCTCGAAAACACTTCTAACAACCAACAATAAATAGAAAGTCGGCTTCCGCCCCCTCCCCACACCAACCTACCCTAATAAAACCGGGGTAACCCTCACCACAACAAAGCACCAAGAAGTCTATACCTACATCCGCCACGACAAATCTTTCCAAAACGGCGCCCAGCTAGGCAGAGACGAGCCCGGCGCAACACTACGATTAATGTCGCTCGTAACACCACCACTAATGTACCTCGTCGGGGAAAAGTCAGACTCTTGGGCGCCGCATTTGATGAAGTACAAGATGCAATTGACGCCCGAAGCGACGCTGGAGATTCTAGAGAAGGGGCATCACCTGTTTCCGTTGGAGTTGCCGGCCAAGTCAGGTGGGTTTTCGCTCGTTGTTGGGAGCCGGAGGGGAAAGTGGGAGCTAATGGTCTGGACAGCTGAACTGGCAGCGCCGTTTTTGATAAAGAGTATTAAGCGATGGGGGAAGGAGGCTGAAAAGGATCTTGCGACACCAAGGCATAAGACCCTGACGGTGGATTTTCATGAGAGGCTGTCGAAGTTGTAGATCTATTATTGGCGGAGGAGCTGGTGAACTGATGGCTGTATATGCACATGGGAGGTTAGGTATAGGGCGCTCCCAATCATCCAGTCCTCGTCTCTGGCTGGGCGATGTCAAGGCCGTCTAGAGGACGAGGACCAGGGCTAGCGCCATCCGTCTACAATAGACGGCTGTTGGATGGCACTAGGGCCACCTACTCGGATACCGTAGCACAACCCTTTGCTTTGTCCCCGGAACCTTTCCAGAGCCCTTAAATATCATGAACAAGAAGCACATGTCTCTACAAGTATATAATAGCTATAGATTGAGCCTTTCCCCCCAACAGCGTCCCTCATTGTGGTCGTTTAGCTGCGTTATCATATTTGCACTTGTACTGTCAAGTCCTTCAGACGTGCACCCAAGTTGGGGATTTTTCGCACTAAGTCTAGATTCAACTCGGCCACCTAAGAACCGTAAGAACAGAAATAATTGAGAATGTCGCTAGGACGTTGGAGTTTCCTCTCCAAGTAAGGTCAACTATCTCAGCCGAGGGCTGAAGGAGGACCTTTCACCGTATCCCCCCCCCCCCTTAATCAAAACGGGGAAATTCTAGACGTCCCAGTGGCGTTTTCAATTATTCCAGTTCCCACGGTTGAACCGCAGTTACAGCCTTTCGCCACGACCGGTCATAGCTGAGCGCTAGTGTGTGCCCCACTCGGCACACTGATCGATTCTAGTCATCTCCAGCCGACTACGATGCACCCCGCCTAAGGCGGGGCCGTCTCTTCTCCCTTCGAGAGCACTATGTATTCGGGGGTTGACAAAAGCCGGGCGCACCACCATTACATTTGTATGGCGATTAAACCGGATTAGGGGGTTTGAGTGATATCTGGTGAGGATTTTTTGGTGTCCGGCAAGAAGTCGGGCTTTCCAAACGGAGAACTGGATTGTGTTACCGCGCCCTAAATACCCTTACACCCGAGTACAGAGTCCGGTGTAAAGTGGTTGAACAGATATTTAAGGCTAACCAGCCAAATCCATACCTACCTGTTCAGGTTAACTATTCCCTACCCTTGTCTAGTGGGTACAAACACGAGCAGATGTGAAAGAACACTACAGTATGTTGTAAATTTAAGAGCAAAGAGTCACTTTCTTTTGGCACACCCCCGTCATAGAGCTACATCTCTATAAGATCCATTTCTTGACCGAAAAATATAGCCAGTAGTAGTACTCGTAGCAGCGGTATGAATTAAACATCTCAACTGAATCATTGCGTTTGGTACTAAACCAGAATAGGCCTAGCATGGTTAGCTACCGGATACCTACCGCTAGTTAACGTGATCTAATAGAAAGCTCAGCCTCCCAACCTATGCCCCGTCCGGAAAACACAATTCCCCCACCGGGCGTTTTGTCTCGGATTGGGAGGGGCGAGGGGGCTGAAGGTCAATAGTGTATTTAACGGGTTTTTGTGATACAGCAGTGATTCAGCACTCACCGAGTATCACTCGCAGTCCGGTCCCTTGTTCTTGTTGCGATATGTGGCTGTGATGTCTTCTTTGTTGTTTGACTTTTCTTTGTTCTGATACGCCAACCTTGAATGTTCTTCCTTGTCACTCGTTCAGCACTTTGGGCAGGCACAAGGAATGCGGCTATATGAGGGATGTGCTAGTCATTGTATCTTGAGATAGGGTGAACGAATGAACTACTTCCGCTGCTGAGTATCTGCGTATTTCACAGTTCTGCTCCTCCTTTTCTACTCGTGCGCGATTCGTAGGGTCCTCGGACAAAATAGTTCGTATATCGTAAAATACGGTACGCAGAGCACCGGCGAAGTCTACATATTTGCATTCTACCGTACATTGGAGTATCCTAAATGACTCCAAGACAGGTGGGTAAATTGGCGCGGTTCCGACTCCGAGAACGCAAGACAAGCTTAGGGAATCACGGCCGCCCCGCTGCAGGGATCTATATGTGTGTGTGTGTATGGCACCAGGGCTCAAAGTCAATCTAATGCAGGTATATATATTGTATTGTGATACTATTATATTATCCCATGGAAGCATGGGGCTCTCAGACTTATCACATATTTCGCGTAACCCACGCATAGAAGAGACCAAGCAAGGAAAAATCATGAACCATGACATTATAAAACTTCAACCGAAGACAATGAGGAAATAAAGAAAAAGAAAGTTAAAGGTGTTCTCTTTTTCTCTGTCCTTAGCTGCATAGTTGAAGCTGACACCTAGAACATACCTGGGTTGATAAAGAAATATAAGCACTTGACTCGAACAGAAGGGAAATGAATTATAGGACGTTGGGATTCCCCTTCTGGGCTACTGGAGGGGGGGAGGGGGCACTGTAAACTTAGCCGCCACCAGAGACGAAGGAAGAGGAATATATATTATACAGCACCTTGCAAGGAGAAGAGAGGTGACTATGTACTACACTGCAATGTCCTGTCTAGCACATTTTTTCCCCGCTCAAGTTTTCATGATGGTGCCATGATGCCCCAACTTACAGTACAGTATGCCCAAACAAAAAGAGAATCTTGGTGCCAATTGACCGGAATACTTCTCCATCGCACTTGATGTGGATGATATCCTAGGACTGGACTAGTCTGCATAAGGACAATCGGCAACCCAAGTTGTATCTCACCGGTATTATATAAGTTACAGCTCAATCACTCTTTCTTTCTTCCACACCAGCATGCCTTTCCGATCGCTGCCATTTACCGGTAGGTATGATATAAGGCTATATAAGAGCCGACCTGCAATGCAAGCAAGCCCAACCCGGACGCCAACGATTCCACATACTATAAAAAAAAGCTGATCTCGAACTTATCATACTCCGAGTTACACAGAATACACAGAAGGACTACTCCCCACCGACCACCCGTAGACGAAGAGCAGGTATCCAAATAAACAGAGAAGTTAGCAATACCCAGGTGGAGAAGCCCGTCACCAACTTTCCCTGGTCGTGATATATAGCATAGTCTCGATTCCATAATACTGCGCCAACTCACATGTGTCAAGCAAAATATGCCCTTTATCTAACCACTAGAAAAAGAAAAAAAGAAAAAAAGAAAAAAAGAAAAAAAGCCAACGACCTCACCCCCCCTGACATCGAATAGCTCTTCCCTGCTACAAGCACAAGTTCCATCCCGGGGGAGAGGAGATGCCTTCGCACAGGACAAGGATATGGTAGCCATTATAATCCCGGTCCTGCCCGAAAACGTCTCCCTGGTACTTGTATCACCATTCCCACAATCCCCGGTACGGTACAGCACAATTAACTTACAGCAGCCCAGCTGGGGGGTTGCCCTTCTACCCGTAATAGCACGGACCACGCACCAAGTTTGGCATTCTCATCAGTCCAAGGGATACGATACGAGTACAGTACCTTGGCGGGGCGCCCCCCCCCCCCCCCCCAGTCCCTCGCTTACCGCGCACCCATCCCCACACCAACAAAAGGGCAATTTATCGTATTATTTCCATTCTATGCTTTCCATGTCATACCAAACCACAACACGCACACAAGGCATCCAGCGCCCCGGGGTAGAATATAAGCTTAAAGTTGGTCTCGAGTGCCAGTGCCTGTACTCCACCTATATTATATCATCCCAAACATGGATCGTTTCACCGCTCGATAAAGTTATGGTACGAGTACGGTACTGCACTTCTGGTCCTACTCACCCAGTGCTTCTACTTTTATCATAATAACCACCGATCGCTATCACCCTGATCTGGCGTACTTCCAGAGCCACCGCTGAGGGGGGATGTCTGTGGCCTGCAAGCACAGCACATTACGACTGATTACGGTGACTATTTTCGCGGCGTGGGTAATAAGTTAGGTCTAAACTTACACTGCTCGGCTACCGTACACTATCATACTCTACAAGCCTATCATATTACGGTGAACAAGATCTCTGAGAGAAAAACAAACCTAGCATTAACCCCCGCTGCCAGAACTGCCTCGTGTTGAAGGAATAAATTAATCCAAACCCTACTTACAGTATCACACATAACGATGATACAGACACAAATAATGCATCAGATGGAAGGTATACAAAAAAAGTAAAATACACAAGACCTGAATCGCTCGTAACAAGCACAGCTCAAGCCGAAATTTTGAAAGGAAAAGGAAAAAAAGAATGAAAAACAGGTTTACAATATATATCATAGAATGAACAAACAGGCCAGCCCACCAGTACCCAAGTATCGTAGGGTACATTTTACATACAGAGGTATTGTCAAGACACCCTTTGTGATAGAAATTAAGGAGATATTAAAGGTAGACTGCGCACGCGCATATGGTATGATGACAAACCTCGCCAGTGCACTGGTGGGTGAATGAATGACCGTGAACGAAGTAATCAAAAGGGAGAAGAAAAAAATCCAGAGCACCAACAACCCAAACCCATTTCCTTATGGTTTGAGAGAATGAATGAAAGAACCGAACCGCGCTATGCTGTGCTTGCTAATACGAGTGGGGATCAAACCCCGAGAACGAAGAGGGAAAAAAAGAATTGAACAGAATTGAACAAGATAGAGGGGAATCAGCAGAACAGGTGATACTCAGAACACAACTCAAAGTTGGGAATTGTGCCTTCTAAACTTAAAGGAAATAAAAGTCTATGATAAAGCGAGGTAGGGGTCTCATAAACCTGATGGACGTAGCGTGCGTTAACCCTGAGGGGGCAAGGCAGGAGTGTACTCAAACTATCGCACTGATTCAAGATATTTCGCTCTTTCGGCAGCAATCTCGGCCTGTAGTCGTCTTGTTTGGCGCATGGCGTCGTCCCTATTAATATTATTAGCATTAGTTATTCATTCCTGTACTATATTCGCCGAAGACAGCGGGAGGTTACCTCTCAGATTGGAGCTCCAAGACTTCAATCTGCGCCATGTTCATTTTGCTGACAACTTCAGCCATCTCATTGTCTGCTTGTACTAGAGCCTCCTCAAGCTCCTGAACGCGCTTCTCGAGGAATTCGACCTTTGCCTCGTCTGGAATTGAGCTGCTTGATTTTCGGCTCCCCGTCCACTCTAATTTAGGCGACTTGAGGTGAGGAGATAATAATGGGGATCTGGGTCCGAACTGGGACGGTGACCGCAGAGCTGACGATTTCAATCTCCGCAGTTGCGAAGTATGTGTCTCCTTCAGTTGCTTGATCTCCTGCTCATGTCTGGCGACAGCATCTTCTGTCTCTTGCTGGGCTTCCAGAACCTTATCCTCCAGCTCCTTCAGCCTTCCCTGGAGCTCATTGATTCTCTTGGCCGACATCTTCTGCTCCTCCTCTCCGCGACCAATAGCATCTGCTAAACGATCTCTCAGGGCATTGTTTGACTCGAGCTGAGCTTGCACTTGCGCAACTAGTTCTGCGATGCGTTCTATAGAGAGCCTCAATTGCATGCTAAGGTTTCTCTCCTCCGCCATGTGTTTATTTTCTGACTCCGCAAGGGACTCCGACCGTTTACGATAGGCATCAGCTTCTACCTGTGCAGTATCTCTCTCAGCTTCCGCCTGCGCAACGCTCTGCTGCAACTTCTCGATAGCGCGTTGTGACTCCCCATGGGCCTGTGAAAGTCTGTGTTGGCGATCAGACAGATCAGAGGAAAGGTCAGTTCCGTCAGCCTCGACTTCGCCTAATCTCGCCAAGGTCCTCGCATGGATATCCTGAAGATCATGGTAGGCCTGCTGCAATGATAATGATACAACACCCCCCCCGTTAATTTCTTGCCTCAACTGAGAGACTTGTTTGGAAAGGCGTGTATGAGAATCCTGAAGTTCGGTATGCTTGCTAACCAGCGCATCATGTTCTTGGAGGAGGGCCCGTAGCGAGCTTGTCTCCTGCTCAGCCTTTTCCAAGTCCATTTTTAATGTCCCAAGACCCCGTTCACACGTAAACTTTTGCTCTAACGCATCATCTGCTCGTTGGCGTAATCGCTCCATTTCCTGCCGAAGAGACCTCATTTCCCGGTCCTTTCCATACCGCCTATTCGTCTGCTGAAGCGCCTTGTCACGTTCCGCTTCCAACACCCTGATTCTCTCCCTAGCCATCCGGCTCTCATACTTTTGCCTCTCGCGCAAGCTCTTCAAAGCCGCGTGCAGAGCATCCCGCTGTTCCTCAATATCTTTAACCTTTTCTACCAAAGTCTCTTTATCTTTCATATTTAATATCATGGGGGGGGCTGGACCAGCCGAGGTGGGTGTTGCATATCCTGACGCAGGAACAGAAAACCGGTGGGACTGTCGAGTTTGGTTGCGGACCGTGGAAGCTAATGATGCATTCTCATTTTTGAGATTGAGCAACTCCTGTTGCATCCGAGAATGTTCATACATAAGCTTCTGTAATTCTGATGCCTCCGACTCTAGCCCCTCCATCCGGGCCCGGAGCTGAGGCACAATTTCGTCCCTAAGATTATCACGCTCATTCCGATGTTCCTCTAATTCCCCCCTCAGGGCCGTCAGGAGATCTTCATAGTTTTCTTTCATTTGTCGCTCCTCTGCAAGCCGGCGCTTCGCTTCGTCCAGAGTAACTTCCAACTCCTTAATCCGTCCTGAAGTATCTACAGCTAGAAACTGTGCACTCTGACGCTAAACTGCCGGTTAGAACTCTATATTTTCACGTCCAACGGAATCTAATATATCCTTACCCTCGCAACCTGTTCTTCGAGGTCTTTAACACGTGACTCCATGACTTTTCGCTGTTGTCTTTCTTCTTGTATCTTCCCTAGAAGCTCTACCCGGACTTGAGATTTTTCTTGCTCCGCCTTTCTTGTCAATTTCTCAACATCTACCTCAACCTTCGTCTCTATGTCCAGGTATCTTGTAGAACTTCCGGCATCGGAGAAATAATCACTCGTCCGTTTCTCCTCTCCATTCCTTTCCGCGGCCTCTGCCTGCAATCTCTCCACAAGATCTTCCAAGTCCATCTCCCTACGGATTGACGCTGCCAAATCCGCAGAAACCAAACGAACCTCTTCCTCAATAGCCTCGTAAGACGAGGGAGTCGGAGGTGCCAGGGAGACCCCTGAGTCAGAGTGTAGGCCGGCAGATAACCTGGCATTTGCAAGCGGTATATCGATTGCAGGTGGTACAGACCGGTTCGACGGCGATGTAGAAAGCGCAACGACTGTCTTCGGAGAAGGCAGTGGAGAAGGTCCTCGATCAGAAACTGAAGTGGAAGACGACCCCCCTTGTTCCGAAGTACTACCCCACCGGAAAAAGGAGGTAAATCTGCTATTCGGTGACCTTGGCTTACTTGTCTCGTCCGTCACGTCTGAAGCTGAAGGGGAGTGTGTCCTGTATGATCCCTCTGGGAGGTTCAAGTTCGGTGCTGCATGAGGCGAGCTCGCCATTGTGGAGCTGGCTCGCCGGGTTGGTGCAAAAGCTTTCTCTAAAGTATTCGATCTGCTCAGTGAAGACTCGCTCCAGACTCTCGCATGGCTAGAGTTGGACACCAAAGGAGATGTAGGACAGGGGCGAGGTGAAGGTTGCTGGATTCGAATATCGACTTCACCACGAGGAGAAGGAATCCACGAGCGTTGTGCAAGACTAGGGGAATCCCCGTGTGGGTATCTGAAGAGGAAGATGTATGTCAGAGGAAGTGGTCTCCGGAACATGCCATAGAGTGTAATTCTGCCCCGTACCTGTCCAGATCCCGAACGACAAATTCTCCTGAGTCTGAGGTTGGAAGATTCAAAGGGGCAGGAGAGGCTATGCCAACTTGTATCAAGCGAACTGTGCCTGGCGGCGGCGGGGAGTACTCGCTGTCAGAGTACAATTGTCTCGGTGAGTGATCCGGAGTCCGTGTACTAGTACCCACAGGAGAAGCGACAGAGGACGGGCCGCGAGGCACGGGTTTTCGGCGAACTGGTGACTGAGGTGAGTAGGGCGGAGAAGCCAAATGTCTATGAAGTCGGAGAGACGACGAAGGGGGAGAATGTGCGGAAGGTGGAACTTGGTGATCCCGCTCCGAAGACAGAGTGTAGGAATTCATGCTACGATCGCAGTTGTCTTAATCAATTGGGGGGGGCCTTTTTCTTTTTTTCCTTCTGTTCTCAGTCTTTCTCTCTCGGGTCGTCTCTCCTTCAACCAGAATTTCAACTGGGAAGCATCCACCGGAGGCAAAAGACAAGGGAAAGGGGGTCTATGCTCGCAAAGACAGGTACCAGATGTGATGCAGAAATTGTTGGGCTTCCTTTGTTCGGGGCAAGACGAGGCCTATCGACGCTAATCGATCAATCAAATCAAACGGGAATCCGACCAGCAGAGGGTCCTTGGCGATTGGAGGGGGTTTGAGAGGTTGGGGGCGGGCCAAATGTTGAAGGTGTGGGTGGGTGGGTGGACGCTAAGACCTGACGGGGGGGAGGCGTACAGGGGGGGGGGGTATACTTTGTGAAGCCGCCCTCTTCCCTAATTTTTCCTTTTGATTTTACAGCAATCCGAATCCCGCTTCTATCGCCCCTTCTCTGCAGTGATGACCCAGGCAGCTTTCCCACTGTGGTATTCTCTATTTCCTCTTTAACAACTGCTCGTAGTACGAGTACACGCGTAACCTCGCAGGGTCTGTGAAGAATGCAGAAGTGAGAGCGTCTAGGAAGCGTATGTGTGAGGTGAGATATGATATCTGAAAAGACCAAGGCTCTCAAAGACAGTATTTCAAATACCGTTAACAAGCGAACTACGGACGAAAGAGTGTGAGCTTGTGGAGTTGAAAGAAGTAAAGTTCCGTCCCAGCATCCAAAGTGACCAGCAGTAGGATTTGAGCAGTGTATGATATGGTGGCTCGGGAAGGGAAATTTCCAAGCGGCTCCAGGACCTGCGGGAAAGTTATTATGAAAGCAGCCGAGGCTTCTGACAAGGGAAAAGAGCACAAAAGGAAAATGAGAATGGAGAGGAAGGCCACAGTAAGATGGAGCAGGATATTTGGCAGGAATCAAACTGATGAAGCAGTGCGAGCTGCCCGTACAAAAGAAACAAATTTCGCCAATACAAGTACTTGTGGAGAAGAAATGGGCAACCAACAACCGCCTGGTTTCACCGGCTGGAAGTCACCGGCCCCTGCCAGCAAGGTATCATAGCCAAAAAAAAATAAGGTCGACCGGGGGGGGTGTAAACCCCCCTCCAAGCGCTGATATGAGCAAGGTTCAGAGCGCTCTTCCTAAATGAGCTCAAGAAGAGAGCAGAAGGGATAAAATTATCGAGTGATCTCTCAAGGTGGCTGGCTGTACTCGAGTATTGTGGGCGCTAATCACCCACACCCTACTCGAGTACGGTAACCGAGTTCAAGTGCTGCAAGGGGATACCCCAAGTCTGCCCGTTGGCTCGCCCTTCCCGATCGTCCCTCATACCCTGATTTTATGATCTCCCTCCCGTTTTCAGTGCAGTCCTTTTTGCACTAACGAATAAGGAAGCCCCATTGCCAGTGCTATTTTCCCGTCAAATATGATAGGTTCTTCAATAATTACTCGAGTACCGGTATTCATCCATCACTCCTCTCGCCCCCAAAGGCGAGCGAGAGAAATAGCGGTAAAATTCCATCCCTTTCCTCATCAGAGAGTCAAGGGTTCGATCCTTTTTTGGGAGTGCGGCAATCTTGTGCCCCTGAATCTAGCCATTTGTGGCCATGTGGATCTCGATGATCCGCTTCTTTCGTCCATTCAAGACCTTGGCAAATGACGCCGCAAAACCTCACGTTACGACCGCCTATGAGCACCCGGACGCCGCTTCTATTGTCCTCTTTGCCAGTCACAAGTACCAGCATCACACTCCGACAAGCCCATAGAGACAGCTGATTCTCATCTTCTTTAGAAGCCCTTATCACCAATAATGTTTGAAGTATGATACCTGTACTCATTCCCTATGGGTATGATACACTCCCTTTACGCAGGTAGCCAATGATACATTATTATTTAGAGTCTAGCTTTGTCGTGTGATCCTATTGCAAGATGTCCAACGTTTAGGGCATCATAATTAACTTACCGTAGGGCCGAACCCAACCCATAGTCCCCAGTGGCAATAAAACCTGTACTCGCGAGGCGTGTGGCCATGACCGAACCTGATCACTGAGCTCTTGACATTAAATTTTGTTTTATTTCCTTTCCAATACCCTAGTGTGAGTAACTACAAGCTTCCAGGGATTCCTCCTCTCAGGAGCCCAGAGATCCACAAGACTTGTCTCTCATGACCAAAGTGGACAAACCACACATTCAAGGGGGAAAAAAAACATAATTATTATAAAATTTAATGATTTAGCTAAATTGGGACTAGTGCGATACCCTCAAAAAATATGTTGTCGGCCAAATAAATGCTTTGCGAAAGTTTGTGTGTCGTAACCGTCCCCCGAGACAAAGATTCTCGATTCCTGCATGCGCACCGGGATTCTTTCTCATCCCAAGTACCGGTACCTCTGATCATATCTTGCAGGCTGTCATTCCACGAAGTTCCCATGTAAAATGTCCCAACTCCAAACTCAATACCATGGCCTTCCAGTTTCCATTCCCAGAAATTAAAACACAAATCGGCCCAAAGGGTATTTAGCTACATTTTTTACCTTCTTGAAATCGGGAGAAAATGTTGTCTTATGGGCAGTGGTCATTCAACCTGAAACAAGAGGATTACTCCTTTTCCCTACAGTGAGCATGCCCATCGTGACCGAAACCATACCTGCATTTATGATGTCCGTACTAGTTGGAGGAGCTGGATGGGACACTCATTCAGCAAGATTGAAATTATTGACAATGGGCTGGATTGCCCGGGAACTGGTACTAATTTCGATGCCTGCGTGCCCAAGATTACACTTCTCCAATTAGCTTTGGTTTGAATGAGCCCCAATGATGTACCGTACAGCTCTTCACAAGTGACAAATCTCTCAGCAAACGAGGTGACAAGGCCCCCCCCCCCTTCTTCTACTGCAAAAGCTTGGCTTGAAACGGTGCTGTAATCTCATAGAATGCGATATCATACCTCCCTCTGTGAACACGGCTAGGAACGGAGCATATACCCCATCCAAGACCAACACTACCACTAGTACAATCAAATTTCTACACAGGTGGTATGAAGGTTCTACGCCGGTATGAGGATATCCCCCTAACGGAGAAAAATAAATTTCCGCAGCTCAGGCGCAGAAGTTAGGATTCCTTATCTCCAAAAACGGTGATCATCAAATCAATCCGAGGGGAAGCCCCATGCGTCATAAGAGCTCACTCGTAATCAGCCATCTGCCAATGCAATCTGCATCCCACATTGCCAGTCTTCCCCCGCAACTGTAAAACCTCGCGGGAGCGCCCGCAGTGCTTGAGAAGGGGGCATAAAACGGGAAGCAAGGTGAAATTAATCCTGGCGGATGGTTGCCTTACCGAAACTCGGCCCCCCTCCCTTCTCCCTTGCTTCCCTTTCACATCATAAGACTCCTCAGGTGTGCTTGCATTTATTCCAATACAGCAACTATGCCCCAAGTGGACTCTGTAGCACTAGGGCGATATCTTAAGGGCGAATTTTGGGGTTAGGGGCAGCAATAAGTTCTCTACTTGAGCATTTCTAGTCTGGTTTACTCGAGTGCTGGTATTTTATGGGAGAGGGAGAGCCATTGCACATCTCTTTGTGCACTTTGAAGTGATTCTCCAACAAACGTTGAGCTAGAACAGGCAATACAGGGTTAGGGGTTAAGTTAGTGTGACAAGCTTCGAGACGGAAGCGCGACACCACGCGTAACCCCACCAACCTCCTTGTGGGAGGATAATGCAACTACACCTCTGATTTCCTGACTCTAAAGACTCCGCAAACCACACATGGAGCCCTCTGCGCTTGATATCGTACCGCCTTCTAGCACAGCACCTACTCCCTCCTCTTCTCGTAAGAGGAAGCGCGAGGGTGAGAAAGTAGTTCTTGGGGATTCTTTTGTCATAGGAGTGCGCCGTCCTCGTCTCCCCCTGGTATCCTTTGGGTTCTGGCTGACCGTTCGTCTCATAGCCGTATTCTTCATCCGTGTTCGATTCTTCTCTGAAGCTCACTCCAGCCGTTGCTCTACCCCGATCTTTCATTCCATTGCAATGGCTCGCCGGAACTCCCTCGCGTCTTTTTTCCTTTGCCAGTAATCTACCGGTGCTAGAGGTTCCCGGGAATATACTGGTAGCTAAAGTTGACGGGGAGAGACAGTTGACTGCTATTGAGAAGGTTCGGGATGGGGTGTACGCTGTTTTTAAGTTGTCAACGCAACTGAAAATGAGGGATGTGAGGAAAACTGTGGCCTTGGCTAGAAAGGCCCCGCGTGAACCTCTGAAATTGGAGTTTGAGGGAGTTGGAGATGGGCGATTGGGTGGCGAATGGTGGTCTCACTTAAGGATTAGCGATTGCACGGTGGAGGGCTTACTATCATCACCGGATCCTGTTGGCACTTTGGCCATGGGTTCTCCTGATTCCGAACCTCTTCGAGGCAACCAGACATCACTGTTGGTCTCCATCGTCGTTTGCCGGATGTATTGAATACTGATAGGGATTTGTTTCACAGACAAACCCCAACTAGGGTGCCGGTACCCCCCTCGCCGGGGGTTGAAGCTTTAACGGAAGAGTTTGCGTCCCCGACGCTCTCTGATATTCTTGGGAATGCGAGGAAACAGTATTTCCAAACTCTTTATATTGCAAAAGTGAGTGACCGATTTGAGCTTGGAGTCTTCGTATATTGGTTGACGGTGTTTGGAAGACATCGCTTGCGTACTTTGCGAAATCAACTCTGTCTCGCGCTCGAGTTGCTGTGCGTGGTGACTCTTCGGAACTTTCCGCCGCGCCTGATGGGGAATTGATCGCTTTCTTGCAGACTATGCTCCTTCCTTTCGAGAAAATGGACATCAAATTCCGCAGTGTGATCCCCCGGATAGCCCTTGAAGAGAAGGTTCAAGAAAATGAAGTGCTGCGCGCCGGCGAGGAAGAATATGTACAAGAGTGGAGAAGTGCCGCGTTTCAGGATAAATTAGTGCAGGCTGGTGACCAATGGCTGAAGCGGAGAGTCGAAGAACTCAAAATTCGGGAGTATGCATGCACGCATACCCGATCGTTATTTTTTTGCCTGCTGACCTCATCATAGAACTGAGTTGCAAATAATTATCTTACTTGAGATAATGTCTTTACAGCGAGACCAAATTACACTAACAGATTGGGATGTAACCAAAGAAAGGACGTCTGGAAAGAAAAAAAAATCTTCGAAGCGCAAGGGCAAAAATAAGACTGGGACTGATGCACCCAATTATTCTCTACTACTCGATTTACTGGTTGACCGTCTATGTATCTGGAGGTCTATTGGCTCAATATCCGAAGGCCCCGAAGAGGAATCCACGGAACAAAAACTCGTTGTGGATAAAGAACATGACCACCTCAGGCATTTTTGTGTTGAGGTTGTGCTTGCTTTGTATAACCACCGTATATTCTGCAATAGATGACAAGCTAACAGTTGAAAGTTATGCCTCTAAACTTCCAGAGGAGTGCAAATCAATCAACAAAAAATGCGGGGGTCGATCGGGCTCGTCAATTGCTCGTGGCAATAGGGATCCGTTTAACTCAAATAAGGATAAACGAAAACTTGCGAAGAAAGTGCCAGGCTTCACTCGCTCCATCACTGCTCCGGCTGCTACCAATGCCACCAGAGAGGCAAGCGTGGATACTCTGGCTGCGCTTGTTGCAGCAGATGCAGCATCTGTGTCAAAAACAAACATCCGTGGGGGAACTTTGAATTCTAAGAGTTTTGTCAAAAGACAGGTACAGATCAGCTCGAAAGTGGTACAAAAAAAGAAGGTAGACGAAGAATTAAAGGATGCAATCAATACCTTGAAAAAGCCAAATCGTACCGCAGTTGCAGCTGATATTGTTGAGGATGCTAAAAAGCGACTTGCAACTGGCCCTAATAGGAGTATAGCATCCTTGAATTTTGAAGATATGCCCTTCGCTAACTCTCCAACAGGGCCGAGAAAAGTTCCCGGGGGTCTGTTAGCAAATGTCCAAGTTATGGCAACCCCGAAGCGCAGGAGGACAATAAAACCCCAGCAAAACCTTCCGCCTCTACTCGAGGATGAGGGTGATGCTGCGCCACAGGATGGCTTCTTACCCACAGTCGCAAATCCAAAAACTCAATTCGAGGTTGCAAGTACGCCGGTCCGCCCCTTGCAAAAGCAGCGGATGATGGGAGAAGATGGTGTTCCGTCTACTAGCCCCTTTGAGGTACTTGAAGAGAATGCACCAAGACTTCCCTTGGGCCCCGCCAAAAGTATGTTCGTTACACCTAAGAAGAAGCCAAGATCGATGGGTACCGATCTTGGAGCTGGCAATTCCATCGTGTTGGCTACGCCGAAAAACAGCAGCGGGCTTTCCCGTTCCCTTTCGTGCTCTGTATTGGGCTCTAAGCCCGCACAGACTCCTGAGTCCTCACCAGATGGCGGTGTCAAATTGTTTGGCTCCATTCGTGAAACCCCCGTCAAGCAGACTCTGCAAGTAGGTGCTGCAGGTGGAGATGAGGAAATCTCCATTTATGATAGTTTGGGGTGGAATGACGATTATGAACTGTGACGTGATTTTTGTCTGTTGCATCCATAGATGGCAGGTTTCAATGCATTGTATGTGGAGTTTGGATGTTTCTGTTTTTTCTTGCCTGTATGATGGGAAAGTCTACCGTCAAGTAATGCTAGCACTTGTATCTAATAACCTAGAGTCTGAAACTCGAATTTATATATGTTCCTCCAAGTTTTTATATTGGCGAAGGTGCGCGCGATTTGGGCAGCCAGCACCTCCATCGCAGTGGTACGCCTCCAGGAGCAAAGGTGTATGGGGCATTGGAAACCTTTCTGGCACGGCAGTGAATGCTGGGGAGTATCGTAGATCTGATGCACGTATATTAATTAATTTACACGTATCTCTCTCTCTCAACCAGTGGTCGCACACAATTCTCATTACGGCAATTTTACTTCTTCTGCAGTAACCCTAAACTCCTAACGTCTGCTTCTCCTTCCGGTTTCCGGGTATCAAAATTCGGATCCTGTTTGAGACGGCGGTTGTAGGCAGCCTTTATCGCTTGGGTTTTTCGCATCTATTTTGTGGGGTCAGTCAGATGCAACTCAATATTCGTGCCATAATTTCACTCTGGCCTACAGACCTCCTTCTTGTGGTGGAGGCATTCGTAGTAATCGTCTCTCTGCGGGACACATTTCCATTTCCCTTCATCGCTTGTTGTAGGCCCAGTGTTCACCACATAGCAGGACAACAGGTCCTGCCAGAAAGGAAAGCACTAGGGCATAATGTCAACATGAGCTCCAAAACTGTACGGCGAGGGAGGAGCGGATATACCCTACTAACACCTATAATTAGTAGCGAAAATTAGTCTCTAATCATTGCAGTGTGGGGCGGGACCGCTAGTGATTCTTTTCTTAGAGCAAGTACCAACGTACCACCATCGAGGCCGTATCCAGAAGCCATAGGGAAATGGAATTCACAATGAGGGAGGCGAGTTGAAACTAGAGAAGACTTCTCTTGATGTCAGGATGGATTAATCGATCGAGTTAGAGTGATGAGGATGGGGAGGGGTGGAGTTGGGTTGACGCTCCTGCCGGACTGCAGGTTCTGAGCTTGGCGCTTCCGCCAGCCGTGGCGTCACTTGCCAATGCCGCATCCGCCTTCCCCCAGCCTCTCCCTTGCTTTTGATAAAGTCGACACACTGACCGCCCACTCTCCCTTTCACCTTCCTTCCTCCTCCACCTCAACCACCACCACTACCGTACCACTACGGAACCATCACCAATCTTTTTTTTCTCCAACTCTCCGATAGAATTCTTGGGCGACTGAGACCATCATGAGGCTTTCCACCCTCCCTCTCATATCTCTGCTTGCGGCGTCCGTGTCCGCTGGTAACCTGTTCCAACAGCTCGCTGGCAACCAAGTGTCGCTGACGGGCGAGCCCAAAAATATTCCTGGGCAAAATCCTCTGCAATATTGTACTGATGACCCCTCCGGGGATGCCCTTATCATCGAGGAGGTCGACTTGACCCCGAATCCACCCGTCCCGTGTGTTATACCTCCCCTTTCTCCCCCTCCACCTGGCTTTATCTGGCTACTGACAAGAATTCATCCCTAGTGGCCAACCACTCACTATTAAGGCAGTTGGCATGCTCAAAAACGTAGTCAGCAAGGGCGCTTATGTCGAGGTTTCTGTCAAATATGGCCTCATCACATTGATCAGGGAGGTTCTGGATCTCTGTGATCATGTCAAAGAAGTCGAGCTCGAGTGCCCGATTGATAAAGGGAAACAAACACTAACCAAAGTGGTTAATATCCCCCGGGAAATTCCTCCTGTAAGTTTCTATCCCCCACACTCTATAGAGCACGCCCACTCTTTTCGGTTCCCCTCACTAATGATAAATATCTTAGGGGAAATACGTCGTCAGAGCTGACGCATGGCTCCCCGATGATACGCACCTGACCTGCCTGACCGGAGCTGTCGTGTTTACCAGATAAATTGCCACCTCTGTTACTCCGTAATGTCCGACGATTCAATAAATGCTCATGATGGATGGCCACACAATCATCGAAGGAGGGTAGTTGGGTAAGGGACGGGTTCTCACGCTGGATCTCATTCAATAAGTTTTTTCTTCTTAATAATGTGGACAAAGGGTTAATTTTGGGAGGTTCTTGTTAATGTTGCCCCTCCCCGTTTCCTTTCGTGTTATATTGTCCCGGTCGTCCCGTACTCTACCTCTGCTGTTTTGTCTCGTGTGCTTTCTGCTTGCCTGTTTCTTTCCTTACTCAAACCTTGATGTTAAACCTGCGCTCGTACATGCAATTACTTTTATAAAACGGTGCACTAAGCCACCCCTACCACTGTATCTGTTTTTCTTTTCTATTATCACAGGTGATTCTTAAAATGCCCTTTTTTGTGCACTATAATTATGGTCAAATTACTTGGCAGAGCAGGTGAGGAGAAGACTGAAACGGCAGACTGCTGTAGTGACGAAATGGAGGATATCAGGAACGATACCAACAATTACTAAGCCGAATGTCTCAGTCCAATACAGTAAAGCTCCGATCTTCTTGGCTGCTGATTGGATGTAAATTTAGTGATCGATAAATGGGATGGCCAGGAGGGGAGCATGATTGTAAGCTATCGTAGTTTGTAGCGCTGTGCTGTGGCGGGGATGGTGCGATACTCTTTCCTCTTAAATGCACAATAAGTCGTCGAGGTGCCAAGGTACTGGAAGGTGGGTTTGGTTGCGATATCTCTGCTTCTCGCAGTAACGTAGAGTCGAGTTGGCTTGGGAAGTGCTGTTATATCGAGTGAACACCTTCAATCGATCAAGCCCGCCCGTTCCCTCATTCATCCATCGAGTAACCATTATTGGGTTCACGGTAGGGTGCGTTTTTGAGTAAAGTACCACGCTTGAAATGGCCTCCTCGACTTTTCCACACGAGATGTCATGAATAATTTGCCACGGCACCCCAAATTAATAACATAGACGGCATACAGCGAGTTTCCCGCGAGCAGCAACAAAGCTCAGCGAGACCCGGGCCATCAACCTTGCCGGACTTGCCGAGTGAGTGATGGCAAGTGATTCGGCCCTATCATACTTTCAATACAATCGTTGCGGTCCCGCTGCACATGGGGAAAGGTATGGTATAAGCACCAGCTATGCGATGGCATGAGTTCCGGATCCCACCCCTTCCCATCCCGTTTCGTTTAACAAGCGCATGTGCGTGTGTCATGCGACCTGGAAATTCGGTGGGGCTTTGAAATGCTCGATGGTGGATGGGAGGGGGGCGCGCATATATATCGTAGTGACGGATAACTAAAAACTGACGCCCCGGTTCGGTTCACCTTTTTTTCTTTTCTCTACCGGCAGGTGATGATATGGACAAAGAGTTGTGTGCGCCGTATCATGCTACCGTAAAATCTCGTGAAATCCACTATCTCCATCAGCTCCTAATCTCCGGATTCTCAGTCAAAAGTCCCCAAGAAGGATTAGTGCTTTCCTGACACGGTATAGCCTGAGTCATTCTGTCTTGTTGGATCTCGTTAGCTTGACAAACTAAACCTATCGTGGGCTGATGTCGCGATTTACAGGGATATTCGTCACAGCTCGGAGATAGTGGATTTCACGAGATTATACGGTACTGTATTACCGTGGAACAACCGTGGGAGCGCTCACGAAATGTCTATTTTTATGAAGGGTAACTTATGTAGGGTTCGGAATGGGGCAAGTGCGTTTTGGAGGTCTAATGGTTGAATATAGTTTGTCTTGGCTTTTCCATCTTATAATTCCCAAAACCTCCTGTTGCTTAGTATGAGTTTCATAGACTGGTGGAGGACTTGTTTACAACTTGGAAAGTAGGAGAGGTATGATGGTGGTTCTTTTTCAGGATTATATTGGGGTTGTCGCAAAAGCTTTTTAAGTTCTTACGCGCTTACTGCCAATACCGTAAGTGATTGTTTTAATCACAAAGCGGCTATAAAAGAGGATTGATACATCTTGCCTGATTAAAGGTATTGAAGACTAGTGGCAGGAAGACAGTTTGAATTTAAAAATTATAAATTTGAAGGAGGATGGGATAGGATTAGATAAGGAAAACAACGAAAGCAATATATGGAAAATGAACATAACTAAAGTCTGAAAGTGACATTGTGTAACCTCTCTTGGCATGCCATATCCTAATTAGATCTTTGCTCAAGTTCAATCATCTGAGTTCTTACAGTGTGGAACTAATTCGAGCACCGGTACCGCTCCACAGCTAACTTACCGCCGTCTTATTCCTGGAACACTCCGGCGCTTTCGCTGTTCAAGATGGCGATGGGAGGCGACGGCTGTGGTGTACGATATTCTTATGCATGCGATGTCTCTCCCGAAATAAGCTTTGCATGACTAAGGAGGACGACGACGACGAGTGGAGCGATGAGGCTCTGCTGGGACTTCAACCTCACGCCGGCGGTACAATGTGATGTGTATGAGTAGCTTGAGCAATAGAGGATGCAGATTCCTGAGAGATGCGGCCCGCCTTCCCCCTACCTGTAGTTTTGTGGATAAATTGTACCTAGCACCAACAGTGACAAATGAATAGCGGATAGGCAGGCTCAGTAGCCGATGAAGTTGAGGATAGCATAGAAGGAATGGCTAGTCCAAGGTTTCCCTGGGGTAACATACACGATGATAAACAAAAAGAAATTGACTTTGTTACCCTATCCTTATCCCACTATATATGCAAACAATGGACCCGAGAAAGGAAAGCGTGGAAAATGAAAATGATGAGAATGGAAAGAAAGCATGGACTTTTTTTTTGTGGTCTGCTAGCCGTGAGTCGGACGGGGGAGATCTGGTTTTGGAATGTCTTTAGAGGATTCGTGGACCGAGTCTACGGGGAATGGGGCAGAAGTCTACGATAAGCCATTAATCTGCGGCATCATTTGTGAGCGAAAGGTACACTGTCCAGGCGATTCCAACGGTCGAGGCAAAAGGCTGTAGGCACAAAGGTTAGTCTGTTTGTGGCGTGCTGAATGAAATATGGTTCCAAACTAACCAGTTGGAATGGGAGGGGAACAATTCGGAAGTTTAGTATTTGGACAGCAGGCCATAGAATATAATTGGATTTCCTGGGAACGCTTGATAAGCCGGGATATTTAGAATGAGCATAATATAAGGGATGCATACAAAGCCGAAACGTAAACCATATCGAACTTTCGAATGACAGCCTTTTTTCCACCTCCCTCTGCTAGGGTCATATAGGTGAAGAAGAGTGCAAGGGCTAATAATCACGAATATGATTATTAGGATGGTTCAGCAGAAACTTGTCAGATAAGGACTTACAGATAGGGGAGCAGATGAGTTGATCAATGGCCACACGCCAGAGGGCCGGTGCGGTTCTACTGGTTTCCGTAATGGGGAAGGTGTCTGAAAGAAAGCCGAACCATTTGAACAGCAGTGGTGCAATGAGGAAACCTGGGGACAATAGGGTCAGCGATTATTTACATGGTTAGAAACGCTCTGTGACACACCCCATGCCATGTATCTCACCAGCCGTTCAAAGTCAAAGGGCGATGGTGGGCTGGCCAAGAGTTCTGCTCGGTGGGTAGGCAAAGGCCCCTTCTCATTCAGCTCATGGATTTCTATCGAAATGCTATCCTTCTTGCCAAGATCTCGGGGTCTGCGGTTTTTAGCTCGTATGGAAGTAACTGTTTGGGCAATGGTATCTGCCACTCCGTTTAGCAACTGGCATAGCGAATTTACTATTAGCTTTCAAGTCGAGCTTAAGGGCACCTAGAAGGTCAGGTTCAGGCCATTTCAAGCGAAAAAAAAAGGGGGGTACTGTACCGAGTTGGTAATCATCATGGTTAATATTGGCTTGGTGCTAAAGTGCAGGTCATATTGCATAGCTACGCGGGCCAACCCCACGATCTCGACAAAGAGTGCGACGAGATTAACCAGAGGCTAGAGAAGGATGTTAGTGATGATTGTAGAGATGTAGCGGGATGCAGGATTTCTTACCACGCGGCCACAAATATGGTAATTTCGCGCTGAACGGATCAAACGAAGGCGATCTGGTGATGCCATTTTGATAGAGAAAGGGTGGAGGAGAAGAGCTGTCTTTCTTTGGGCTGACGAGGGATGACGAGAGGTTAGAATGCAAAAGTGTAGGTGGTGTTTAATAAGGGGGGGGGGGGCGGGGTTCGATGAAGGAAGCGACAATAAAGTATTAGGGATGGCACAAAGTTTGATATTGAGTACGTGGTATCGGCTAAGGCTTGGGGCTTGGAAGCTGGGTATGATGGGGGCGGAGGCGCAGCGATGAGATGGGATGGCTGTGGTGGTCTGGGTGGTCTGGGTGGTGGAGGAGGAGGAGGAGGAAGCTAGATGAAGCACCGATGCCGTATAGTAGTAACTAATGAGAGGGGAATATGTGCCGTACGGTGCAGTACGGTGCAGTACGGTGCAGTACAGTACGAGTACAACCTCTCTCTCTCTCTATCTATCTCTCCAAGCGGCCAAAGAGTGAGGGAAGCGAGAGGAGGTGGAGGAAGGGAAAAGGAATAAACGACAGCCGGGGCTTCTGGCGCAGCAAGGTACAGTAGGATACCGCAATCGTATTGTGCTCGACAGTGCGGACAGCGGCGGATCTGTCCCGTTCTGCACGAAAAAAAAAAAACGAGATCTGATCTGATAAACCCTCCAAAGTGTGGCTGGTGCCCATGTTTTGGCGTCGTACAATTGGAAATCTGATAAGTTTGGAAGCCCTGATTGGATGAAATAAGGAAGGTTCATTTTTGGCGTGCTCTTCCTGGGCCTTTTGTTGCCTCGTTGCTTTGCTGCCGCCGCTGCTCTTCATACCCCAGTCCAGCCCGTTCCTTCCCTCCCTTCCCTTCCCACGCAAGACACATTCGTTCTCCCCCCCCCCCAATTTGGTCGTTCTCTCTTCGTCTACCTAACACCCCCACAGCTTTCCCGCTACACGATCTTCATCAACCACTACATCCACCCATTCAACCACCACAACATTTCTCCAATAACCACTTTCTTCTTTTTATATCGACATTATTTTTTTCTTTCAGTAATATTGCCTTCTCTAGGCTAATATACTTATGGCTTGTAAGTCTGCTCGTGTCCCTTTCGGTTCGCGTTGTTGCTGCCGCATTTTTCCCTGGTCATCCATCTTATTCCTGCCGCTCGCTCTTTTACCCACTCCGAACACCCGCCCTTTAAAACATGCTCCTTGACTGTTAAAGTCTATGGAAGTATGTCGAATGCTTTGTCGGGTCTTGCACCGTCATGTTGCTTTGCCTACTGTTGTTCCTTTCCCCTGTAGCCTTGTCGTGACCCCTTTGACCCCCCGGTACTTTCCATCTCGGGTTATCATCAACATCGAGTCCTGCATCCCCGAAGCATCGTAGAAGCTCATCTCGGGCCTCTATGCCATTGATGAGCCCCTCATTTTAGTCGCCTCGTCCACCGTGACCTTCCTTAGCTTTCCGCTTCTCCCTTCACTGTTTTTGGCCCCATTACTGATGCTGGCGCTCGAATACAGCAGGTAGTGTGAGCTTAGTCTCACCTCCGGCCGTCCTGACATCTACCATGACGCATCCGGATCCTGTGTACACCAATGGCAATGATACCATGTCGCCTGCAAGCTCCTCGGCGAGCGAGGGACCCTTATCTGACCCTGAGGAGGATGCGGGAGCCCAGCAGGAATCAATCTCTACTCCCGAATCCGGGGATCAGGACGAGGTGGTTTCGAGCGCCTCATCTGATGAGGGTGATGATGGTGGCCAATCCGAAGATGGGGACTATGAGATAGAGACCCCAGCGGAAGAAGCAGCGGATGACCATAATGATGACTCTGACGACTCTGACATTCCTGTCAAGAGTGCTGGGAGTTTGAGGCGAGCCGCGAAATCGAAACCCGTTGACGACTTTCACGAGAACCCAGACCTTTATGGCCTGCGCAGGAGCGTAGGTTACCTGCTACAGATATTCTAATGAAGCACAGGCTGACCAATTCATATAGGAACGTGCCCGACCTGCTGCTCGTCCGGTGGTATGTTTTTTTTGACGTCGTGGCTCATGCGGTTGTAGCTTTCGGAAAGAGTTTTGCTGATAGTTTCCGTAGGTTGATACTACTTCCGATTCAGATGACTCGGAACCCAAGAGTAATCGCAAGAGACGGAGGACAATTACTGCCCCTCGGTCGTCTAAGTGTTAGCTATTCCAATTGGCTGTGAAAGGGAGGAATCGAGCTAATGTTTCCTAGCTTCCAAGCGTAATACTCCAGCTCTTGGATACGAGTCCGGGGATAGTGATGACGAGGATGATTATGGGGTTCGAAAAACTTCAAAGCCAAGGGGCAAGCGTCGACGCGTTGTAGTTTCTGATGCGCCCTCGGCAGATGGTCTCCGGTTTTCGACTCGTAAGGCGGCCAAAATTACCAGTTATAATGAAGACGGAGATGACGACTTCGAGGAGGAGGATGATGGTCCCATTGCCTACGAATGCACGGATCCGGGCGCAGATGTAGGAGGCATTGATTCGATACTCGACCATCGGCCTCGTGAGGGCATAGGTAGGGGTTCTTAGGAGCTTATGAGTGATTATAGCTAATTCTGTCGGCAGACTCAACCGATCCGGTCATGGAGCGAGGAGAACTTGAATTTTATGTAAGTTATTTCGTCCAATTGGCCAACCACCGCACCTCTCACTGATTTTATAGATCAAATGGCAAGGCCTATCGCATTATCACTCGACCTGGGAGACGGCTGAGGCACTGGCTGGATGTAAGGGAATTAGGAAGCTTGACAATTACATGAAAAAGGTCGTCATCGAGGACTATTACGCTAGGACCAACCCGCATATCACCAGGGAAGAAGTTGAGAACATGGCCCTGGAGCGTGAGCGATTACGTGAATCTCTGGCTGAATTTGTTCATGTCGAGAGGGTCATTGGAGACCAAGTCAGTGAAGAAGGGAACCAGGAGTACATGATTAAATGTGAGTTTGATGTGACATTAAATCCTCTCTTAACAGATGCTTATCGCCCTTTTTTTTTTGATTTAGGGAAGCGCCTTGCATATGAAAATTGTACCTGGGAGACCGCCGAGTTGGTCACAGAAATCGCCCCTGATGAAATCGACAAATACCATACCCGCGAAAAGACCCTTCCATATTCGAAGAAGTCTGAGAGCGATGTAAGGACCCGCCGGCCCTACAAGAAACTCGAGAGCCAGCCCTGTTATATCAAGGGAGGAGAGTTACGTGATTTCCAGATGAAGGGGTTGAACTGGTTGGCTTATAACTGGACCAATGGCAACAATGGAATATTGGCAGACGAGATGGGCCTTGGGAAGACAGTTCAAACAGTCGCCTTTATGAGTTGGGTAAGTAACCAATTGTGCTACTCTGTCTCGCCCACTTTGATTCTGACCTTTCTTCAGCTTCGCCATGACCGCCATCAACATGGACCATTCCTGGTTGTTGTGCCCTTATCTACGGTACCATCATGGGCCGAAACCTTGGAGAACTGGGCGCCAGATATGAATTTTATAGTCTATACTGGCACAGGAAAAGCGCGGGAAGTAATTCGCAAATACGAAATGTTTGCAGATCCTGGAATGACGAAGGTCAAGTTTAACTGCATGGTTACAACCTACGAATACATTCTGAACGACTTCGCTACCCTGGGAAACATTAAGTGGCAGTTTCTGGCGGTTGATGAGGCTCATAGGCTCAAGAACAAAGAATCTGCCTTGTATGACAAGCTGAATGTTTTCAAAGCGCCTTGCCGTCTCCTTATTACCGGAACCCCATTGCAGAACAACCTGAAAGAGCTGGGGGCGTTGGTCGATTTTCTCATGCCTGGTAGGATAAGCATAGAGAATGACGTTGATCTCCAATCTAAGGATGCTGGCCGACAAATTGAACAACTGCAACAAGCTTTAAAACCTTATATGCTCAGACGCGTTAAGAAATCAGTCGAAAAATCGTTGCCTGGGAAAACAGAGAAGATTATTCGAGTTGAACTCTCGGATGTTCAGACCGAGTATTATAAGGCAATCATTACCCGCAATTATGCGGCCTTAAATGCTGGTGCCACAGGTCCAAAACAATCATTACTTAATATTGTCATGGAGTTGAAGAAGATAAGCAACCACCCATTTATGTTCCCGCCTGCGGAGCAGCGTATCCTCGGCGGCAGCAACAGGCGGGAAGATGTGTTGAAGGCATTGATTATGAGTAGTGGAAAGATGGTTCTATTAGACCAATTGCTCACGAAGCTTAAGGCAGATAATCACCGCGTACTGATATTCAGCCAGATGGTGCATATGCTAGATATTCTTGCCGATTATCTTAATCTTAAGGGGTTCACCTTTCAGCGCCTTGACGGGACAATTGCAGCCGGGCCCCGTCGGGTTGCTATTGATCATTTCAACGCACCGGATAGTCCAGATTTCTGCTTTTTGCTGAGTACGCGTGCTGGCGGCCTGGGGATTAACTTGATGACAGCAGACACTGTTATCCTTTTTGACTCGGACTGGAATCCTCAGGCTGATCTGCAGGCAATGGCTCGTGCTCATCGTATAGGCCAGAAGGCACATGTAATGGTGTATCGATTGGTATCAAAAGGTGACTGTTTCGCTACCACCTTTTCGACATGGCTAATATTCCTTTATAGACACAATCGAGGAAGAGGTCTTGGAACGCGCCCGAAACAAGATGATTCTTGAGCACTTGGTTATTTCACTTGGTGTCACTGATAAAGGCATCACGGACAAGGTCAAGAAAAAGCCAGATCGATTAGAGTCAGCTGAACTTTCTGCAATTCTCAAGGTAAGCCTTTTTACTAGCCCTTTTTCTCACAGCCAATCTGATTAACTTTTTTGTATCATAGGCTCGTGCGTCGAAAATGTTTGAGGCTACCGATAACCAGAAAAAATTGGAGGAGCTCAAGATCGATGATATTCTCCTTAATGCCGAAGATCACATTACTCAAATTGAACCTGGCCTAGGTGGTGAAGGAGGAGATGAATTTCTCAAACAGTTTGAAGTAACCGACTTTAAGGCCGAAGTTTCATGGGATGATATCATCCCTAAGGAGGAATTAGATGCTATCAAGTCTGAGGAACAAAAGGAAGAGGTATGTTCAATCTAACTAGCGCTGGCCCCTCCAATATTTCTAACATCTTCGTAGGAGCAAGCGTTTTTGAAAGAGCAAATTGATATGAATGCGAGACGAAAACGGAAGTCGGCCACAAATGGAGAACTTGAGGGACGGTCAGCTAAGAGGCGAGCCAAGGAGCTTTCCGCTGCCCATATCGATAGTGAAGAAGATGAGCCCGAGAAGGACCCTCACCGACCTCTTACTGGGCCTGAAATCAGAAACCTCTATCGAGCCTACGCCCGGTATGGTTGCCTTGAGCAGTGCTGGAAACAGATTGTTAAAGGTTGCGGATTGGAGGATCGTGATCCAGACTTGGTCAAGAAAACTATCGCCGACATGACCCGAATGGGGGAGGAAGCGATTGCGCGCCAACGTGCTATCGATGATGGCACAGGAAAAAAGTCAAAGCAGGCTATCTTGTTCACCTATAAGGGGTGCCCAAATATCAATGCTCAGACAGTGGTCGAGAGGCCTAGAGAATTGAAGGAGCTTCGTAGAGCTGTTGCATCTTTCAGCGAGCCCCTGAAGTTTCGAATCGAGGATGTCAAACCTGTGCATAATTGGGCCTGCGAGTGGGGCACTCGTGAAGATGCCATGCTTTGTGTTGGCATCGCTAGACATGGCTATGGAAGTTGGAACTTGATACGTGATGATCCTGAGCTTGGGATGGGCGATAAATTCTTCTTAGAGGAGCATCGGATTGGGAGGAAAGACGAAGCGGCAAAATCACCTGGAGCAGTCCATCTTGTCCGCAGAGCAGATTACTTGCTTGGAGTGATGAAAACCCGATTCGAAGCAGCTGCGATCGCAGCGCCTCCTGCAGGTAGACACAGGAGATCGCCAGATGCCAACCCTCGCCAGCCACAAAAGAGAAATGGGGCCTCTGCAGTTGATAGAGTTAGTAAGAAGGATCGTGTCTCTTCATCAGCTTCACCCGCGCCACCCAGGAAGTACAGATACCAGACGGTTGACTCGAATGAGAAGCTTCGTCCCGAGAAGCACCGTCCTGAAAAACACCGTCCCGAGACACATCGCCCTGAAAAACACCGTCCCGAGACACATCGCCCTGAAAAACACCGTTCCGAGACGCATCGTCCTGAAAAGCGCCGCCATGAGGAGAAGGGGCGTTATCTGGATAAAGGCCGCCACGAGGAGAAGGAGCGTTACCAGGATAAAGCCCGCTATCAGGAGAAGGGGCGCAATCAGGACAAGGCTTCTGTTTCCTCGAAAAAGCGCAGGATCGATTGTCATGAAGCCGACAGCGCGAACCGGAGAAAGGCCACGCCCCCGCCGCCTCCTAAGGCTAATGTGAAGGGCAATGGAAATATCACCGAAGTGAATAGGCCATTGACCGCGGAGGAATCTGTGGCTGAGGTGCTTCCTTCCTTCCCTCTTTTTCATTCGAAGCTAGACTAATTGAAACTATAGGGTAAATTGCGCCCCGTCCGTCGCAAATTGGAAGCTCTTGAGCATGTCAAGGAGCTCCAGAAAACGGACAGACTTAAGGTTTTGAAAGAAAATCTCCTGGCAGTCGGCAAGTTTATCAACAAACTCGAGAGAACTGAGAATGCCGGGAAGAATGTTCACCAAAATCTTTGGTAAGCGATCATGGTTTATGATAGAGCTGTGGAACCCTCGCTAATGCATCCAGGTATGTCGTTTGGCGCTTCTGGCCCCATCATGAGAAGCCATGGCAGGCGCTGGCGGAGTTTTCTGCCAAACTGATAGAGAACGAACGGGCCGAAAGAAAGGCGGCGGGGGCAAACCCCACATAATGGTTGGAACGGTGTCTGAAACCGGGTTGGGCTAGGTTCATGACTCCTTTATTTTATTCTTGTCTATAGTTCTAGGGTGTTGGTCCTTTTTTCTTTTTTTCTCCCTCACTATATCTCTCAATTCTTTTACATTTTATTCCCCCTCTTTCTTGCATGTTTCCAACCTCTCTCTCGTAGTCTCCCATTCATTATCCTCCCCTTTCCCGTTATATCTACATATTTGAAGGCATAGCAAGCGAACTCAACGGCGTCATGTGGAAATTTTGTGGGGTTTGTCCTTTATTTTACTTTGTCTGTGGGTGTATAGTGGGTCTAGGGTCGGTGCGATTTGTCTTTTATTATTATTATTACCGTTTGGATCTCGATTTCATAGGTTGCTGTTTCTTATCCTTCTATTTTCTACGTCAATTATTCATTGTATTTTTTTATATTTCTTTTATTTCCTCTTCTATACCTTTTCTTTAACTCCCGGAAATAACGGCGAAAGGTTATTACGACCTCTAACGAATAACACCGGCAAAAGTGATGACGGGGCGTAAGTCGGGGGCGACGTGCTGTATTTTATGAGGGGAGGCGGATGAGGTGAAATGAGATGAAGCAGGAAACAAAAAGTGATGGGGGATGAGAGTCATGGAAGTGGGGGGTTGTAGAGCGCAGTTGGAGTAGACCATCTGCATAGAAAAGGGCGCTTTTCTAAAAATGGCCTTTTTTCTTTTTTCTTCCCTTTTTCCCTTTTACTTTTATCGTTCGAGCGATTGTTCACGGTGCGGTAGTGGTTGGTTTGGGGTCATTACCATCGCGGTCTTGTACTTGTATCATATAGTAATTAAGTCATCATTTTCCCTTTTGGTGGTTGCTTTCCTTGCCTTTTCCCTTCCCCCCCTTTTTCTTTCTCTTTTTTCCCTTTCTCTCCGATTGGGAGTTCCAAATACCGCTGTTTGCCAAGTTTAAGATAGAGCCGGAGGCGATGATGGGCTGGATATTGGAACGAATCCTATGTTGAACAGTTGATGAATGGGATCCAGAATGTGTTCTCACCGAATACCGTGTGATGCTGTGTGACGCGACTACTCGAGTATGATGCGCCGGGCCAGACCATCGGCACTGGGCGGTATGTTGATCAAGGTTACCAGCTTTCATACAAACAGGAGAGAGGCCTTTAGTAGAAGTGGAGGTATCAGATTCAAAGTGTGGGACTTTTCCTCCATGACCTGAGTTAAGGTGCAGTTGGCGGTAAATGGAAGGGGAAGTATGGCAGATATGATTTACAAGTTACACCACTTGTCCACAAAAACGAAGTAAGCTACTTGCAGTTAATGAGAAGAGCATAAAGCCTATGTTAGAGCTGGGAAGAGGTTTAGGAAGGGGGTAAATAGGAAGTGGGTGGGATGAAAGTACCTGGTATACTACAAATACCAACTAGCATACCAGGAATGCTGGAACCTTATGACACTCCCCAAGTTCTGGGCAAGCTGCTTGCACCAGATAAGAGAAAATAAAAGTGCCTTGAATGTGCAGGTAACTTGGTTAAGTCAAAACTGTAACACAATATGTAAGTGCTATAAAATAGACTCTTAGACCTTCAAAAGTATATTGATATTATGTGTATTGCCTTAAAGAGAGCAAAAGACACAGGGTAGACCTGGTCACCTTTCATGTGAGTAGGGGGTTAACACTGTAGAAGGTTGGGGAAGCAGAAAAGAAGCTTGATAAAAATATGTCTTCCATTATTCCTGAAACCAGGATGAATTTTCCAGTAAGATTGGGAGCTTTTCCTTTTATCCAAGGATTTAATTTTGGATATTGATAAGTGTTTTACCCCAATTGGGGGCTATGAGTTATCATATGATAATAATATTATGATAATGTTTTTACTGTTTACTTGTTTGATTTGGGGTTTGAGGTTTCTTTTATCATGAAGGTTTTTGGGCCATACCCCAGGGTGCCTGCAATGGATTTTTCTGTACTTGGTACAAATAAACCGTGGATTTAACAACAACAACAATAATAATAAACCGAGGTTGGGAGCGGTAGTTGACGAAATTCCTCAGTACGGCACATGTTCGATTCACTATCGTACCAGTGTCCCGTGTAGCGGTACCTAACCCTGTGCAACTCCGGGGTTGCACAGCGGGGCACCACGACCCCGGAAGTACCCTTCCTTCCCGCTCCTCGCTCCTCGCTCCTCCCACTCGCTCCTCCTACTCCTCCTCCTCCAGCTCCAACATCGTCCCCTTCGTGCCAACCTATCAAGGGTATCAGTGGGAAGCCACTGTCCCTGTACGATAGTGGTGAACTTTACTGGTAAGCTCCAACCCGGTGCAGTGCCGTACTGAACGGGGCAATCAGGGGAGAACTCAACTCCTTCCCTTCCCCACAAAAAAGCCCCCAATCACACACATACACAACCATGCACGGCTATTGACGGCTCAATCAACAACACTCACCGTAACCCGCACAACCTAGGATATACAAGTACCCAACCCACAACCCGCATGTACCAGACATACATTGCACCCTTCTTGCTTTCACTTCGTTTCGATCTCATACACTTCACCACTTTTTTTATTTTTTTTATTTTTTACCCCTTCTTGTGCCCTTGGAGACGAGAAATTAGAAAAAAAAAAGAAATTTCTTGGACGACAAACCCCCAGAATCACACGTTTGGCCTTTTTACTTACCCGCAAGGCCACACCCAAGAAGGGGATTAAGGTTTGTTGGCTTGATTTCTTTAAGAAAAAAAATAAAAAAGATTGTTGTCGTGTGTGGTTCGCTTGCTCGGATAAAGAGGCAGAAGATGTTGTGGGGCGGCACTGGTGGTCGAGCGGTTGTGCGAGCTGGATTTTTCCGGAGGTGTAATGGCAGCGGCAGAGTGCTCCCTCCATTTGTTGCTACCCCTATAGAATCGTCGTTGTCGGCCGTATCGAGGTTGTCGAGGTCGAGAGGGTTCAAGAGCTCTGCTCAAGTACTCGTCGTGAAACCATTCTTACTGGCGGATATTGGTGAAGGTATGTAAGCTTCCCATAGCCACAACAACCAGCAACCAACCCCCACGCATTACACATATACTCAAGCGCACAATTCCCGAGGGGAGGGGTGGACCAAGGTTGAGGGGGAAGACTGATGGGCGAATTGGGTAAAATGTAGGAATCCGGGAATGCGAAGTTATACAATGGTTCGTTCAGCCAGAGGCGAGAGTGGAGCAATTTGACAAACTCTGTGAGGTTCAGTCTGATAAAGCTTCGGTTGAGGTAAATTCTGCTGGTTTCTCTTTGTTTCTTTTCGGGGGGCGTTTTCTTCCCCCTCGTGCGGGTTCCTGGCTTACTTGCTGCTCTCGGGTAAATGTGGGGGGTTTATTCCTCGTGTCGGTCGGGCTTCTGGCCGGCCGGTAGGTTCGGTTTGCCACTGCTGTGTGGTGGTGGGAAGAACAGAAAGGGGCATTGCTGATCATTTCCCGCAGATTACTTCACGGTACGATGGGGTTATCAAAAAGTTGCATTACGAGGCTGGGGATATGGCAATTGTTGGAAAGGTTTCAACTCCCTCCCTTCCTTGCTGCTGGGCCCCCACGGCCTGGGTGTTTTCTTTTTATAGCATTTTCTTTTTTATCGATTGGGGCATGTGAAACTAACTGGATTGCGGGAGGTACAGCCCCTCGTTGATATTGACCTCCAAGCCGACATCAACGATCCAGGACAACTTGGGGAGGTGCAAAGTGAGGCCCCTGCGGTGTCTACGGTTTCAGAGCGAACACCAAAGACATCTGGGGGCATGAGTGAGTCTGGGCAATTCTCGACCTCAACGACTAGACTCCACGGGTCCCTTGCCACACCGGCTGTTAGACGTATCACAAGAGAGCACGACGTGGAACTCACGGAAATTACAGGCACCGGGAAGGATGGGCGAGTGCTCAAAGAGGACGTGACAAGGTTTGTCGAGGCTAGGAAATCTGGTGAACTCGTCTCGCAGCTGTCCCAATCCAGTCTTCTCCGAACCCTACAAACGCAGGCTCTCTCCTCGGGAGCGGAGACGAAAGTCCCCCTCACGCACATTCAGTCGCAGATGTTGAAAGCCATGACCAAGAGCTTGACAATCCCACACTTCCTCTACTCCGACGAGATAAACTTCGACCCGCTAATCCAGCTCCGCTCCACAATCAACAAATCCCTTGGTGCGAGCTCGCCTGTGCCAAGAGTGTCCTTCATGCCCTTCGTCATCAAAGCCGTCTCACTAGCTCTAGACCAGTACCCCCTCCTCAACAGCCGCCTGGAGTTCGACGCCGGCAGCAAGCCATCTCTAATCATACGTTCGCAACACAACATTGGCGTAGCAATGGACACACCAGCCGGGCTTGTAGTCCCCAACATCAAGGACGTCAAAAATCTAAGCATCCTAGACATCGCGGTGGAGCTCAAAAGGCTGCAGGAGCTGGGTGGAGAAGGCAGACTAACCCCTGCAGACGTAAGCGGCGGAACAATAACTGTAAGCAACATCGGGAATATCGGCGGAACGGTAGTAGCTCCTGTGATTGTCACTGGTGAAGTCGCAATCCTGGGGATGGGCCGGGCACAAAAGCTACCAAGATTCAACGAGAGCGGGGGAATCGTTGCAGAGACCATCGGGAACTTCTCCTGGTCCGCGGATCACAGAGTCGTTGACGGTGCAACGATGGCGAGAATGGCGGCACTAGTGAGGGAACTAGTAGAGGTTCCTGAGAAAATGTTTGCTAGGATGAAATAATTCATGTCATTAATTACCACCAACCATGAAAATTGCGTGTTTAGTTAGTACAGTATCCAGCCATCCTCACCTCGTCTCACCCCCGCCGGCTGCACACTGTCCACCAGCCAATCAACCGAATAATCTAAGCACCCTTGAGACGATACATAGAATCAACCAATAACCAAATAAACAAGTCAATGAATCAATAAATAATTAAATAATTAAATAACCAAATAACCAGATAAATAGATAAATAAGTAAGTAACAAAATAACCTTATCTCGCTTACTCTAGCCCGCGCCGCTTACTCGCCATTACCAGCTCTCCCTTCCCCTTCCCTTCCCTTCCCTTCCCTTGCCTCGCTCGCCCCGTTCGAAATCGGGCTTATGACGCTGCCACCGCTGCCACTACCAGTGTTGCTGCTGCAGCACCCGCAACCTCAACCACCTTTTGAAATCAATCGAGATCTAACTTTTTTTCCCTTCTTTCTTTTTCTTTTTTCTTTTTTTCCCTTTTCCTTTTTTCTTTTCTTTTCCCTTCCTTCATCCACCCATTCCTTTCCTTTCCTTTCCAAAATGCCGTTCCCCCCCCCCCGAAGCAAGGCGCAATTCCCCTTCTTCCCCATCATCCCCCCAGTTCACACAATCCCCCTCGAACATCAGCCCATCACACCCCCGCCAAGCTAGCTTGCTAGCCAGCTTCATCCGAAGGGATCGTAATTCCTGCCTCACGGCCGTCCGTATCCATCGCACGCTAGGCGAACCTTATAACACCCAGCATACATAAATAGCTACCGTACCATGCCCGAGTGGACCATATGTCGCCGTAGTATCATACCAGGCTGCGCGTTATCACACATTACATCATAGTTTAGCGGGCGGGCTACGGTAGCGGGTGGGCGGAACTGACTACTGTGCTGTGTGATACCATGATATCGCGCTCGAGCACTCGTACAGATTAGTTGGCTACAAGCATTGTATCGGACCCTTACCTCATCCTCGTAAGTGTCACTGTGTACTAGTAGTGCACGTACTTTGTCCGGGTTTTGAAAAGGACTGCTATTGCATGCTGCCATTAGTTGTCATGTGTATTTGTTTACACTTTTTTTTTAAAAAAAAATAATTTTTACTTGGATCTTGGATCTTGGATGGAATGCGATGTAGTAGTGGTTTTCTTTCTTTACCAACCATTTTCCTGCCAGGGGGACTTGAGGTGGAGGAGAACGAGTATACTCTTACCGGCGGTACGGTACTTTGGAATTTCTTTTTCTTCCTTTTTTTTTCTTCTTCCTTCGCTTCCCTTCCATTTCCTTTCCCTTTCCCTTTCCCTTCCCTTCCTCTCTTCTTTCCCTTTATTCTATTTCCATTCATGCTTCTTGAATGTGATGTGATTGCGTTCTTAGGGTGGCCGTAGTGGTGAGCCAAGTATTGGCGAATGATGATTGATGAAAAGTATTAGTCCCGGTTGAAGAGAATAAGGCACAGCGGAATTGTGATTGCTTGCTTGCTTGTTTGTCTGTTTAAAAATAATTACAATTGAACTGAACTGGATTGGCTTTTAAGAGGCGACAGGACAAAGGGAAGAGGGGAGAAAGAAAAGAAAGAGAAAGAAGAAGAAAAGGTTCCCACCGAGGGATGAAATTAAAGCCGGATAGGAATGATAGTAATATCAATAAGCAGAACACCAGAGAACCAAACAAAAACCGGCCCAGTTATGCAAACGATTTAGACAACACCTACTCCAAGAGAAGGGGGGAAAATGGAAGGACGGATGGGCGGAAGTTACAAGACAGTAAAAGGGCAAGGGAAATAAACAGCAAAAGCCGAGATAGCCACCGACGAGCATTGAAATTGAAAAAAAACAAAAAAACACAAAAACCCCCCATAAGAACAGAGAGCGGAGAGAGGATGAAGGGAGAGAGAATTACTGCCTCTCCTCCTCCATGCACCCCCTGACCCTCTCCGTGGTCAGGTTCTGCACGCTGGCTAGACTCCCGCTGACATCGATGGAGATGACGTCCATCTCGCTCTCGTCCGGCTCCTCCAACGCCGTGAACTGGCTGTGGACCATGTCATCCTTCATGTAATGGTTCTTCCGTGCCTTGACTCTCTTGAGCAGCAATTCCTCACTGGCACGGAGGTATACGAATCGGACGATCACATCGTCAGCCTCACGACCGGCAATGCGAATGACGTCTCGGTAACGGCGTTTCAGACATGAGCAGGTGACGACGCATCCCTCCGCTCCGGATTCTAGCTCCTCGACGGCCTTGTTGCGGAGTGTTTCGAGCCAGTCCCAGCGGTCGTCATCGGTTAAGGGGACGCCATTGGCCATCTTTTCGACGTTGGAACGGGGGTGGAACTGTTTATATCGTTAGCTTATGGAACCCTTGTGTGGCAGAGAGAAGAGGGGGAATGCCCACGTCGTCGCCTTCAATGTATGGCAAGTTCAGGCGCTTTGCTAGAAAGTCTGCTACTGAGGACTTTCCACAACCGGCTGGGCCTGTTATGATCCAGATGTGCCGCAGTCGTGTCTCGTGCTTTGGTATTGATTGAACTTTCCCCATGGTATGGATCGCTGATGGGGTGGAGACATAGACTCCTGATTTCTCGCTGTAGGAGAGCATGATGGGCAGCTGTTCGGGGATTGGTATGTATGGTTGGGTAGGTATCTAACGTAAAGCCCTAAACGGTGGTAGATGTGCAGGAGGAGGAGGTAGGGTCCCTTATGAACAAAGAGGCAAAGTAAGAATGACACCCTAATGGCGTAATGGGTGGTAAAGCAAGCTGTTGTCGTGGGAGGAATATTCGGTATGGTATTACACGGTTTGATATGAGCAGACAGAAATGAATGCGGTCAGAGCAGGTGGGTTAGCAGAAGCTTTAAATACTTGGTCTCGCTCTAGTCCTTGCCACACGCTAGGACCCTCCGAAAGGTTATTAAAAAAGTAAAAAGGAAAGCTCCACTACATTGGCATAAACTATTCTCCGGATAGCAAAGCTCTCCTTGAGAGTCACGCGGAAAAAGCAAACCCACATCCTTGGAAGAAAGGGGAAAAAGGAAAAAAAAAGGAGGGTTCTTAGAGGGCGAGAGAGATGATGATGTGATGTAAGGTATAACAGTTATAATATAAGGCAAAAACTAGGAACAATAACTTAACTCTCTCCAACACAAATAGAAATTGGGAGGAAAAAAAAGTAAAATAAAGACTATAAACCTGTGAAAGAGGAAATTGGTAGACATAACCCCCAAATGCACAAAAGAAAGGAAAGGAAAAGAAACAAAAAAGAGAGGGAGGAATTGCAAACAAATGAGTGTAAACCCCAAACCCGCGAACCCATGTCCACCCAATCGAATAAACCATGCCCCGGCCCGTAACCACTCTCTCAGGTGGCTCCTCCTCCAATCTCATTCATTCACTGGATCACTGAATCAGCCAAGCAATCAATCAATCAATCAAGCTATCAAGCTATCAAGCCATCAACCATCCATGCGCTAAGCTGGTTGGCTTGTTGGTTGGTTGGTTGGTCGGTTGGCTCTTCCTTACTGCCGGCGGTCGTACCGAGCACAAGCTGGTACGGGTACTGTACCAGCGCTGCACAGGCAATTGTAGCTAAAGTGTATTGCAAAGCATGTAGAGTGTAGTGCGGTTCAACAGCATCTCCAGGAGCCCCCAAACCCCGCACCCCACCGGAGATACCTCTTTGCAGCCGCTGCAGAATTGAATTGAGAGAGAGAGCGTATGGAGACGGGCATTACTTGGGATCTGCCATAGTTGTACTAGTATAGTACCTTCGTGTCACGAGGCGAGAAATAAGGTCCGAAGTAGAATAATACCGCGCTCAAAAGGGGAACATGTGCTCAAGTAACTAGTCAAGAGTGCGGCGGAAAGTGAGGGGGGAATGGAAAGAGAGGGAGAGCGATGAGGGCTCATCCAGAAAGGCAGAGGGCAGCTGGCTGAGCTGGTTCGGTTTGGTTGGGCCGGGGCTAGTTGGCATTGACGGAAGGCGAAAGGGAATTGGGAGGGGGTGGTGGTGGTGGTGGTGGTGGTGGTGGTGAGCAGGGCAGAAAGTGTGGGATGGGATAGGGCACAAGGGTGTAGCGTGGGGTGGGGGCAGGGAAGGGAAGGTTCTGATGGCGCGGGAGGAAAGTTGGGGTTTGACTGGGGTTGAGCTGTTGCAAGAAAGGATTGGGGGGAATCATTTTCGAGAGGTATGCCGCGAGTAGCTATCATACCAGTCATGATCTATGCTAAGCTTGGTGAGGAGTTTGTACCTCAACAACACACCACAGGTAAATGGTCTGGATGTTGAAGTGTGGGTAGAGGTATAATATCATAGGCGCTCTGGTGCCCGCAGCAACCACCACTCCAGAGAGGGGCCCCGGGAAATGGTGGGGCGTTGGCCGCACCGGAGCCATGGACTCTCAGGGAGGGGGAATCATAAAAAATAAAAATAAAAAGAGAGACAGGGTCGAGGAGTGGTAATGGGAATACTGTACTGATGAGAAGAAAAAAGATCATCACAAAGCAAGGGAGATACAAAGTATACAAAATATGTTAAAGGATAAAAAAGGCACATAAGGGAGAAGGAGAAGGAACCCCCTCCCCGGGTAGGCTGATTGACGGAGATAATTGACTGGCCGTCTCCACGCTCAACTGTAGCCTCAATTTTCTATGATGTAAGTACCGTAGGGTAGATTTCCGCTCCACAGTCGGACCTTTCCCTGTGCCTTGACAATTTCCTTGGCTTAACGCCGGTCGTGTTGGCAAAGTTATTTCCTCTCCCTGGGTCACTCTATGGTCTCCCAAAGTAGAAGAGTTCGAACCCGAGACAAGCTGAGTCGCTGACACCAGACACCACAACGGCGCACGTCCTCCGACCCAAGGGTTGGTGGTGAAGGGGGGAAGGGGGGAAGGAGTGAAGGGGGGAAGGGGTGAAGGGGTGAAGGGTGAAGGATGGAATGGAGGAGGGCCTTGTGGTGGGAACCGTGGGATTGCCCCTCTGATCCCTGCTGGAGTGGGGGTCTTCCACCTCCGAGCACAGCATCACCTTTTAGTAATTGGAAGCAGGGTGAGTAGCCGATTTGAACATCAGACGAATTGAGTTGCGACCCAGTTTGGCAACTCGATGGCAGTTCTCTTACCGTTGGGGAAGGGAAGAAAAAGTAAGGGAGCCGTGACTTCCAAGTCTGAATCTTGCACCGGCGAAGCCCGACTCTGTGATGCTCACCGGAGAAAGACATGTTTTTCGAGACATAAACGGTGATGAATACGGACACGGGCACACAGAGCTCCATATTTGTGGACAAGGCGAAACAAAAAACAAAAAAAACAAAAAAAAACACCCCCAGTTCCACTACGGTAATTCGCCCGTAACTCCCCACCATCCCCATGGATCCTTTTTTTTTCCACCCCTCTCTTTCTATTGCTACCATATGCTCTCCCTTCTCTACCATGCCCACATCCTCTCACCGTCACCGCTCCTCACGCTCACGGCTCTCCAATTGGCGTTTCAGGATCTGTGTGCAATGGTACGGTAAGTTGTTCTCGCGTACCGGTACTATCGTTTTTATCCGCGTGTCTCCCGCCATGTCTCTGCGCCCGTCTGGGTATTTCTTAGCCTGGACACGGCTGTGTTGCAGGAAAGCTGGGGTGCATACATAAAGCACAACATTGTGTTCGTTTCTGACCCTCTTTTCCATGAGCAACTTACCCTCCTGGTTCATGTAATGGCTGCGGCAAGCGCATCCGAGCTACTGGCATGTATGAGTACTTTACAGCGGAGGAAATTAGAGGAAGGCACAGCGCAGTAGCGCCACGCTTCTTTTTTAGGGTCGCCCACGTCAACAACTTGAGGATAATAATAATGGACAGACGTACGTACATAAAGACTTCACTCAAACATTCTCGAGTTATGCACTAGGTGGAGAGAAGTACATACATCATACATGGTGCATTGAATAAACATACTCGAACGCCGTGCTGGAGTACCGGTATGTTGCTGTTGTGGTTGAAGTATTATGTGGGGTGGATGATAATGCGGGGAGTGGGGGGTTAGAACGAGAGCGATTTGGCGTACAGCTCTTACAGCGCTCCATATCCTTGGCGAAGAGTCCCCGCACGACTGCCCTATGAAAAAGTGAGACCCGAATTAACTAAAATGCTCATATACTCGTACTCGAGTACCAGCCTTATGTTGCTACCGGACTTCCTGCAGCAGTTGGCCTTCCGTATGCTCGGACAAGTCGAAAGCGTAATGCAGGTATCATATGTACTGTAATGTATGTAGGATGTAGGATATCGTATGTGTGTACTCGAGTATTGCGGTCTGGGGCCCACTGCCCAGGGCAAAGCCGTGGAAGCCCGAAGAAGTGCAATTCCCATTGCTTTTTGTTATATCATATTACTTAGCTCTCTGAAGTTGGGCTTTTTTTATCTCCTCTCTTTTTTTTCTCTTTCTTTTATTATTATTATCCTTCTCCGTCCTTGAAAAAAAGTACTGTATCGTATCATACTGGTACTTTAGATCTCCCATGGTTCCGTCAACCACTCGGGTGGGTGAGTTTTCGGTGGGCTGGACCCTGAGTAAATGACGTCAACCGGGGTAGTAGCAGGAAATCCATCAGACATCAACACATCAACGATCGGTGGCAGGGATGTGCGGGGTCTTGTCAGATAGTCGCCAGAAGCGATACTGTAGAGAGGGCGGATAACCGATGGAATTTCTGGATTACAGTGCCTGCAACAAGTTGGTCATGGTCCTGGGCTCGTTTAGTTGGTAGGGAAACATCTTATTTGTATGGAGTAATTTTCTTGGAAGCGTCACTCATTGAGTTATTATCATACTTTTTGGCCCTATTGCCTGGAAAGCATGAATTAATCGTTGTTATGAGGCATTCCTGTTTGGGTAATCTATTTACAGTTAAATCTTCCTGATCAGGGCAACCCAAGCGGGCAACCCACGACATCGCATCTACGCGTAGCCGTTCCGACTTGAAATCGTTTCTCGTGCGCAACAAACAGCAATCACTTCATCCATCAATTCTCGCTACCCGACACATACCGGTTTTTGTTTAACGACGCCGCCACTTTCTTCTCCCAAATTGATCATAGTTTGTGCCAGCAGAACTGAATTGCCCTCGCAATGTCGTACTTCTTCTCTACCCCGCTGGATATCGACATCCGGCTGGAGGACTTTGATGAAAAACGGCAGATGGTGGATGTGAAGCTCGACAAGAACAGACGGGAAAAATGTCCGCTTTATTCGGATGGAGAATCTGTCAAGGGGGCTGTCACCATTAGGCCAAAGGATGGAAAGCGTCTGGAGCATACGGGGATCAAGGTGCAATTCATTGGGACAATAGGTTGGCTGTCCTTCAATCGAATATGCGAAGCTTGTGTGTTTGCCTGGCAGCACAACAGAATTAGGCTGTCGAACGCTGTGATTGAAGTTGTGCTGAATATTGTGTGTGTGCTTTTCTTACATTTCAGAGATGTTCTACGATCGTGGAAACCACTACGAATTTCTTTCTCTTGGTCAAGAATTGGCTGCCCCCGGCGATCTCCAGCATCCGCAAACCTTCGAATTTGAGTTTAAGAATGTCGAAAAGCAGTATGAGTCGTATAACGGCATCAATGTCAAGCTTCGGTACTTCGTCAGGGTTACGGTTTCGCGGAGGATGGCCGATGTGATCCGTGAAAAGGACATATGGGTATACTCTTACCGCATGCCACCGGAGAGCAATAGTTCGATCAAGATGGATGTCGGCATCGAGGATTGTTTGCACATCGAGTTTGAGTACTCAAAGTCCAAATATCATCTCAAAGATGTCATCGTCGGACGGATTTATTTCCTTTTGGTACGGCTCAAGATCAAGCACATGGAACTATCAATTATTCGCCGAGAGACCACTGGAACCGCCCCCAATCAGTACAATGAAAGCGAGACCCTTGTCAGATTTGAGGTGGGTTTCCTGCACACCAAGGAGATAATTACTCGGCAACATCTAATTGATTTGTGTAGATTATGGACGGATCTCCCTCTCGAGGTACGTATTCAGTAATCCACTTATGCGACTCGTCACCTGCTGCTCAGGGCCCTTGCCCCAGACTTCTTCTCTGACCGCTTACGATATGAACAATAGGCGAGACCATTCCTATCCGCCTTTTCCTTGGCGGGTTCGATCTGACTCCCACATTTCGCGAAGTCAACAAAAAATACTCAACCCGTTACTACTTGAGTCTGGTATTGATTGATGAAGGTACATCTTTTTTTCTCTTCCTCTTTTCTCAGGATCATTGCTTGCCGGCCTATTATTCCCGTTTGTAACATTTCGGTTTCACATACCGTATCCCCTTGGCCGTGGGGGGCTCGTTTGCCAATACCCGAACACGTGCCGAGATTTTGGTAGCTGGGATGGATGTGGCTGAGGGATGCAACTGACTAACTGGGTGGGACACAGATGCTAGACGCTACTTCAAGCAATCCGAGATTGTACTCTACCGTCAACTGGTATAAAAGGATCGATTGGCTGGAACGATGGATGGTCTATCGGGTTTGATTTTTAACTCAATAATTTTTTTGCAAATTTTTTTCCCTCCAGCGTAATATCATTTCCATACCAGGGGTACAGTCTGGGGGTGCGCAATTGAGCTGAAGAAACTCATATGCACTGCCATTAAAGTGCCAATTTTCTTGGGGCTTTCGGTTATGTACTTTATAATAAAGGGAGCAAATCATGATCATTGGATGACGGCAAACTTTTTTTAGTGATCTTTTTTTCTTTTTCTTTTTCTTTTTTTCTTTTTCCATACGTCTTTCCTTTTTCCCTCACAGCGTGAGAAAGGACAGGCCTCAGTGCATTAGTTTGGATCTTGATGCTTGAAGGTGATTCCACGCGACTTGATCCCTGTTACTGGGCGATCATAGCGCATCACATGAAGCGAAAGAGGAGTGACTCGTTCCCAACGGTAGGGAAGGAGGAGAGAAGGAGAAGTGAGAAAAGGGGAAGAGAAAGAGAGAGCAAAAGGAAAGAAAAGGAAAGGGGAGAAAGGAAAAAGAAAAACCGGTACCATAGGCAGATTACTTACCTAGTTGACCTATCAAAGTACCGAAATTTGTTAGCTGAAAGAAGAAACAAACGCTTAAACCGGACCGGAAAAACCCAAACAAAGCCCCTCTTAAGCTTACAGCACCTCTCCTATATTCTCCAGCCAGCAGCGTACGACAAGTTGGATTTGCTGTACTCGAGCACAATACCCATCAACCTGTTGGCCTACCGAGTTGACTTTCATACATATCGTACACTGACCTCTCCAACCAACAACCTTATCTGCTCCTACGCCCTATTTCATATAGAAGACTCTCGATACGAGAGACAACATTTGTTTGGCTGCCCTGCGCGACCTTTACTTTCTCTCGTGATTAATGAGGGACTGAGTAGGGTGAGGGCTGGGAGATGAATTGAGTATGGGGAGCTAAGTATCATATTCACCAAACGGATGGACTGATAAGACGAACTAAACCAAACTGCGCCGACGATCAATAGTAGTTGAGTTCCCGAATACCGGTAAGCCGGTGCTGGGCGAGATGACCCCCAATTCCTTGAATTGTCACACTCACAGATCTGGTCGTCTTTTGTGATAAGGGTAGGGTGTGGCATTGTATCATATGGTAAGTAGTTTGATTTTTCACCTATTGGAGGGCATTGTACAACGGGCAGGCTGGCGGAAGGGAGGGGAAGAGGGGAATGAATTAGGCTGAACGGACCAGGAGCCAGGGCCGAGCAGCCCCCGCTTCCCTGAGACACATAGGGACCCTGCATTTTGTTTGGGGGAGTTTTTTCTTCTTCACGTTATTACTCTATCGTGGTGCTTTATCCATCCTATGGTACAATCTGCGGAAGGGGGAACCGGCGGCCTGGCTGGCACAAAAAGTAAAAATGAAATCAGACGGCTCTGGTTTTTTGTTGGGTATGTGTGGTAATTTGTGGTCTTCTCGTCTTCTGTCCTGAAATTATGGACCTTTCCTTTTTTTTCTTCCTTTCTTTTCCTAAGAGCGATTACCTGACGCGTTACTAGGTGAATCACACTCTTTCTCCGCAGAACTGGGCGTATCGCGTCAGATGCCTCGGTATGGAGCTACATACCTTATGGGCCACGCTCTACAGACAGCAGTCTTGCTATATTGATTAGCAGTTGCATGCATAAATACTGGCGGGCTATGAAAAGCAACACGGGAGTGTTGTTGAGCAACACCCGTTCCCTCGTTGTGCCATCGTCTCACTTAGATTACATCTTGTCTTCTTTTTCTCCCCTCTGTTTACTTTTGCACTCACCCAGCACTCTAAGAAATCCCTGGCCTAGGTGGGAACTTATCGCCTAGGCTCACCTGTGGTACGTTCCGGTCTTGAAGAAGCTCACTTCTGCGGATGGGAGCGAGAGGGAAACAAGGGCGGCTTACAAGGACCTGCGGAGAAGCTCCGTATTGGTAGACGGTCCGTTGGGATCGCGTACCAGAGATATTGAAGGGAGCAGAGGGTATAAGGCGCAAAAAACTTATTGCGGGGTGGGCAATTGCTACTAGGAGAGACGAAGCCTTATTAAAAAAGAAGAAAGGTTTCTACAGAGCTAAACTGGGGGGGTGAGGTAGTTGGGAGCGAGAAGGCTAGAGTTGGGATGGGGGTTCCGCAGTATAAGGACAAGAAAAATTATTACGAGTGATGTCTCATGGTGTATATCCCGAGTGGCTCCTATGTCGCCGGGACAACCTGGACCCTGTACCGGGGGCAACTTTTTATTGGCAGGCGAGCATCTCTTTCCTAGCTGACTTCCGATAGCGAAGAGGGACTCTTAGTTACCGCCTCAGGGCCGGCTTACGGTTCAGATAAAGTTGGCACTGGAGGGCCAAAGGCTGTACGTTCCAAATATAGCTGGAGTGCGGCTAATTCATCTTAAAGTCTTTCCCTGTCTCTTTGCACTAGTCCCGATCTCAATGGCCTTGTTGAAAACCGATCTTGTCAGCATCTTTTATCATCTAAGCTTCGGGTATTCAGGAACCCTTATGGTGATTCATAGCGGACTCGGAAGGATGCAGAAATTAGAAGAGCCGCGCTGACGTCCAAATTCAACTGCACAACACGGATCCCTTAACTGACACTGGCACTCTGAATACCGATTTTTTTTAACGCAAATCCAACTGACGCAGCATCTAGGAAATTTAAGTATGATTGGTGGCTGGCGGGATGCGTAGGGCGAGCTCGGAGGAGTCCCTGGTAGGTATATGCGATCAGTGAGGGTCCGCCTTGACCATTTTCTTGCTATCTGCTCATCATATCAGCTGTCCCATTTTCTTATCGAAGGTATCCTGAAGTGGGCCGGGCCGGACCACATCTCAATCCAACTGGCGAACCGGGTGGCCAGTCCTGCTTCCAACACCCGAATGTACCTTAGATCGATCGGATTGGATACAGTGTTCAGCTGTTAGGAAGCATGCGCCATGGCATGTTCATGTGATATAGTCGTGGCTATGTGGAGATAAGGTCTATGCAGCGACCTTAGATTGTCCTCCGGTTCGTAGGTGGGAGGTTTCAGACGCACTGCTCTAATATCGTGTCATTTGTGATTTAGCGGATACTGCTTGAGTTGGGCCGCGCTCGAGAGCCTGTATCACAGGCTTGGACGTCACAACGTGTGAAACGTGTGGTTCAGATCGCCAGGCCAATTCCGTGATGGGTCGGTGGGGGGTGACGGAACCAGGATTCGAAGCGATTGCGGAGCATGTGGGACCTACCGAAACCGCGATCCCCTGCACATAAAACAGTACTCGAGTACTGAACTCGGAAGGATGGTCGGTTCCAGAGCAGAAAGGCGTCGTTTCTCAAGAATCCCCGAGGAGAAGTTCCCCTCAGGACCCAAACAGCCTTTTACCACATGGAGGGAGCGCCGGGTGTGTCAGGCTACTCGGGAGGTCGTCCACCGTATGCCAATTAGTTTAAACCATGCAGCCTCCCTACAATCTACCGAAGATGCACACATACCTTTTGCATGCCCCGCCCCTTGTGGCTTCCATGCGGTCATCTTTGAAGATCGGTGATTCTAGTTGCAAACGGTCACCTCTAAAACGAGAGGAGACCTATGGTATGGCCTAACTTCATACGGATTCCAGTTCTCAGCGAGTGAGAGCCTATGATATGACTACTCTTTCTCTCGGAGATGTCCGGTGTATTCGTTGTTGGTTGAGGATGATGACTATTCGGAAGGAAGGGATTAAAAGGGCCACCCTGGAGGTTGTCTGTATTTATAAAAGCGTTTTATATATACGTACGTAAAAATTATGCTTTGACCGGCCAAGGTATCGTAAGATCTCTTGTGATTCGCCATCACTACCAGGCCTCTGATTTCCGGTTTCAGAGACGAAGGATCTTGGGCAGGATTAGTGCTCTCCTGGGACGGTATAGCCTGTGCCTTCTGGGCATATCAGATCTCATTCACTGGTATTTGCAATTCTCCTAACCTGTCAAACTAAGCCTATTATGAGTTGATGCGGTAATTTCCGCTGGTATTCTAATAGTGAGTTCTGAGAGATCTTCCGGTATGCGGATTGTTGATACACACTCGAAATGGATATCCCCCACGCTCGGAGATGTGGTATCTTGCTGGTTCCAGGATATGGGCATATGAGACAGGTGGCTTCTATCCTTGCATACTGACTCGTGGGGTGGTGGAATCTGCATCGCCGTCAGTTTGTCACTCGAGTACGAGCACGGCGTACCACTCGAATGCGAAGCCCATATTTCGCATCGTGCATCTGCCAATGCAAGCTCCGAACTTGTGCGAAAGTCCTACTTAGCTATCTATGACGATATACTATCGTAGATGAGTTCTTGTCTCTGTACTCAATGGGGCGAATGATTTTCAGACCGAATTAGGGCTTCGCTGCTCTGCCTTACTTACCTATACCTCACCACGAGTTCTGCGGGGGAAAATGAACATCTACTCCTCCGCCTCCCTCGGGCAGCACTTCTCGTGGAGAAAATCCACCCTCCATGTCCGCCAAAAGCAAAAATTCACCTCAAACCCTTCAGCTCTTCATTTTCCCATTTTCTCCTGTTCTTACTCTTCCGCTATCGGCACTCTAGCCTACTCTGCCCAGGCGCTCCCCATTAATTGGGGAACCAAAGAAATAACATACTAGCCGCTCTTTTCTTTCTACTTTATTTTTTCTCCTTTTACACGATAACCCGGGTTAGCCATTCAGCTCTTGAGGCTGAATGCGGCAGGTATACAAGCATACCGGTACTCCACATGGCATCGTCGCCTGACACGGAACATTGTTAAGGAACATAGCTGCGCCGCGGTCTGTGCCCGGCTTGAGACTTGCTGAGGTATCATATCACTGCGTGTGGTTCTCTTTATCCTATTTTTTCTTTTCTTTTTGAATGGACTAATATACCGTGCTACTGTAGCGCTCGTTCCGAGCCCGCACAGGGGGATGAACAAGCAAAAGTTGAGAGTGGGGGGGCTGGCGTCTGAGTTGCGGTTGGTACCAGTAGCGGGTATTTGGCAGTGGTTATGAGGAGTGTAGCGCACGCAGATACGGTAACTTAACCATCTAACAATAGCATGGCAACTTGCTCGCTGGGGGCTCCCAGGAGTTCACTTTGTTTTTAGTTTCAATCTATGCACGGGGCACCTCGCGAGCGCCTTATGCACCCCCATGGTTCACTCGTATGACACCTTCCTCCCCTCGTCGTCATGGATTGTCACCCGCACATAGGTTACCGGGCTGCCGCCGATATCCGACCAGTCACCTTCCAGTGCGGTTGCTGCGGCTGCACTTAATGCTGACCGTAGCCTGGGTGTGCTGTGAGAGCTAGTGGATCGGCGGTCTTTTATGGGCTGGGTTTGCAGATACGAGTACCGGTGTTTGCTTGATGCAGAGGGTGATCATGGCGTGGGGCTGTTCCGAGTCCGGGTTTTTGGATATGGGTCGCAGTGGGAGGAAAGCTTGTCCTTTGTGTGGTTGGTTGGTTCATCCTGGTTTTGCAGTGGGGGTTGTTGAGCAGGGTATGGGTGGGTGGGTGGGTGAGTGGGTGGGTGTCGTGTACTCGAGTATATTATCGCGAGCGTTTGGTTGCCCCGTGAAATTCTCGGAGTGGATATTTCTTTTGGGGCTTACGCGGGCTAGCCGGTCTGATACCGGTGGGATGTGGTAAGTATAATGAGTAGGTTTGTATAGGGCTTAACACGGCTTAAGAGTTGTGTGGAGAGGGGTCGTGTTATATCATGGTTGAAATCGAGTTATATATTACGGCAAACTCTGCCCTTCACATGGGACAGTAAGCGGGATGCTTATCATACAGTACTTGCGCCTTCCCGGCTGAGCCGTGCGTGGAATTTAGTAAATAAATAAATATGTGGAGTATCAAACTGGAGCGGTATCTCCCATAGCTAACTTATTTGAGGAATTTCTGGGGAGGGAGTAGCGGGTGAGAATGCATGATTATCAGGCCACTGTTGACTGGTGAAATATTAGGGTCGTGATTTAAAGGATCTGGGTGTACGAAGGGGGATTATTGTAGGGGAAGATCCTAGGATCCTATACATAGCAGGCAAATGTTAGAGTCACGGGTGGGGGTAATCGTCACCCCTGGTTTACCTTGTAGGCTTGCGATAATTTTCCGGGCCCGCGCCCCAACTCCCCCGAGGTGACTGCTTTCTCCATCCGGGGCTCTAGAGGGAAGGGAGGAGGGAAGGGGAACGGTAAATTCGGTATACGAGAGCGTTACCAACCTCCTGGCCTGACATTCTTGCCTTTATATCGCTGTCTGGTACATGCTCCGGTCGGGTAAGGTGGGAGTTTGAGTTTGCCTTCAGCGCATGAGTGGTGTTTATAGTACCGCAGTTTCTATAGAGGGTGAGTTGGTGATGTTCTCCAGCTTTAGAGGGTGGTGGAAGTCAAATTCAAGCTTTCCTTCAAACATATAATAGTAATTTCAGCATTGGCGGGAAACGGGGATGAAGGGTGCCTTCCGGTGCCGAGGGGGTGGGGGTTTTTGGTGATAATATAACTGGCACCTTACTGTAGGAACGTGGTGGTGGTGGAAGAATGACTTAGTGTATTTCCTATCTATGACCGAAGGTATATATAGAGATACATGACCGCCAAGAGCCAACAGCCGGTTCTACTAACCCTAGTACTCAACCCCAACACATATGAGGATAGCTACCCGTACCTACTGCTACCCTAATATCTAACACTTACCACGATAGGGGATCTAGTCCAGCCAGAGCGGGAGGGAGGGAGGGAGATGTAAAGAGTCAATAGAGAGCTAACTTCGGGAAATGACCTACGGGGCGGGTACGAGGTTTGGTTAGTTTAGGCTTGAGAACGCTGAACATTCAGAAGGTAAGGTGCGGTGCTGAAGGGGTGAGGAGGGAATGACTTATTGTGGCTGAGTTCCCGGGGTAGGGTACCATGTTTCGAGCAAGAGATTTTATATGTATTCTTATAATACCCTTTTTAATTTTTTAGAAATAGATTAGATCTCGTACGCAGAGCACTTCTTATGATTTGGGATTAAACCACTGGTGATAAATATAGTACTCGAGCACACTATCGCTGTCACGGTGGAGAGAGAGTCGATCAGCATCCTACTCTATCACGGGAGGGGGGGGGGGGGGACAATCTGAAAAATCACTTGACTTTACTCGTACAGAGACGCTTTTAACTCGCAACCGGGATCTTGTGACACATATTACGCAATGAAAAAGACAAACGTAGCAATCTAGAGGATCTATTTAGGTCAGATCTCGTGCACTTCCTTTCTTTCTTCCTTTCTTCCTTCCGCCCTATCTCCTACCCACCTACTACCCCCCAACAACAAGGAAGGATGCCCCGAAACGGCAAGCGGAATGGGCGGAAGAATGAAAGGGGAATCGGAAAGAGCGGAAGAAAGGGAACGGTCCTGAGTCAATGAATATCTCTCTCCCTGACTTTGGAATGGAAGGAAAAAAAAGATACGGGGGGAAGTCTCCTGGGGGAGAAAGAAGGAGAGATCCCCAGGCTATCTAGGGATGATTGGTATTATCAGGGCTAGAGGTTCGGGACCAGTTACGAATGGTGCAAATCACTTCCGAGATATCGGGCGGAACGAGGTATCATGGTGAGTGCTATGCTACGCCAATCGTGCTAGCTAGGGAGGTGGGTAATTCCCTTCCATCCTTCTTTCCAAGCTTGATACATACATTATCATCTGGATCATATCCGATCACGAGTTATGATTATGGAAAATCCCCGATGGGGAGTTCTTGTCACCCTTCTCTCTCCCGTTCCTCTCTCCCTCTCCCTCTCCCACTCTTTTTTCTTCTGGGACAATTCGGCCCTCGAGGAGAGCGGGGATTTCTTTCCTCTATGGAAGGTTATGTGAATGATTGACCAGTGGGATTTCACCGTTGATGGATTGGATTACTCGTGGGGCATCATGGATTACTGCTTGCTGGCCTGGGAGGCCATTGTCCCCATACGGTAATTAATGTAATCTATAGCACTCCCACCCCAGGAGGTGGGGAGGGGGGTATTCTTTTTTTTTGGGTGGCTCTTCGGCTGGGTTCCGATTATGTGGGGATTATACCGTATGCAGTATATAGTGCTAGCGCTGGCATATCCTGTCATGATATATCACTAGTCCTATATCCTCATTCACGCTGGGAGGGGTTTTCACCTCTTCCCTTCTCTCTCTCTCTCTCTCTCTCTCTCTCTCTCTCTCTCTCTCTCTCTCTCTCTCTCTCTCTCTCTCTCTCTCTCTCTCTCTCTCTCTCTCTCTATTTGCAGATTTCAACCTTTTTCGTGGCAGGGCACCGCAACCTCGCTGGTTTGGCCGGGTTGGCACGATACTCCGTGGCTGGATGGGATGTCCCCAATGCGCTGAATGGAAGAGCTTTTGGCGAGTATTGTCTGGTGTGCCTTACTGGTGCATAGACTGGACTGCTTAACCGGTATACCCCGCGGGATGGGTGCTATTTTGAGCCGTTTGGCGGGAACGGTGAGTACCATTCTTTATAAAGTTTTGTGCACTAGGAGGTAGTAGCTTGGTGTGTGTCCTGTGCTTGAGATTGTAGAGCTATTGTGTGCCTGGTGTGACTGGGTGGTGCAGCATTGTACCGTGCCGCTAGCATATATTACCCCGGGATGGGAGGGATGTAGAAGTGAGCGTGGTAACCTTCTCCCTATTGACTCGGCCGTCAACGGCGCTCCTGGAGAAAGGGGAGGGACATGGTATATCTCCAATTTCACTGCTTAACTACTCCGCTCATATCTCACCACTGCTAGAGAAGAATGGAAAGGCTAAATCTCTCACCGGTGATATGGATCTATCATCTAGTGAATATCTGGCTATCCTACTGGACTTTTACACCACTCACGGGGGGGGGGGTTTAGCGTGTACCGGAGGAGAAAGAGAGAGAGAGAGTCTTCTTCGGGCACACTCCCTGGCCGTGCACAGTATCTCCATTTAACTATCAATTACTCACACACGACAACGAAATTAGCTATGATACCAATAAGACCACGTACAAAGGGGGGAGGGGGCTTAGTTACGGGACCGAAATATGTTAGTTACGATATAGGTAGGGCCCAATGTACCATATGATAAGTGATGTTTGCATACCAAGCCAAGCAAATATTATGAGTTGGTGAGCGCAGAGGCCCTATGAGCCTGTCGACACAGATATTATAGAATATCCATTCCCAAGTTGAACGTCAGAGCATACACTCCCTTCCACGGCACACACATCCTCTCCTCTCCTCTCCTCCTCTCCTCTCCCACCCCAAGGCGATAGTATAATGAGGGCCCACAATTCCCAGACCAAAATAAACAAACAACCAAACAGTACTCATCACCGAATACGGAATCGTCAACACCCTTAGTACCTACATATAATCATCCAAATACAAGTACCCCCCCCCGCCACCTCCGTAGTTTTTCCGATGCAATAACTCTCTCATGCCATTCCCCACCTACTACCCGCAACCCCCCTTTGAACGCCAGAATCACATCGTAGCGCATCACAGCGGATCACTCTTAACCGACACCAATAGCGGTCGTTTAGTAACCAGACACTAGTGTCTTGGCCATGATCACATCAGAATAACGTACAACTTACAACTCCAATTATGCCTCGAGATCAAGCAACTGGTACACGCCGTATGGCAACAAGG
>Ga0307517_10000621_pt1 | contig 60688 bp, 74 predicted proteins | sample 23_EM_MG_FD_194515 | JGI IMG/M metagenome (GOLD analysis project Ga0307517, IMG submission 194515) | Populus trichocarpa ectomycorrhiza microbial communities from riparian zone in the Pacific Northwest, United States - 23_EM | ecosystem: Host-associated > Plants > Roots > Unclassified | place...
GACGATAATCCGAATTTTTGGTGATTCGCTCCTCCCGCATTCCGGACGGACGATCGAATTGACCCGAACTCACCACCGTCAATGGGGCCGAATGATAGTAGGTTTCATTTCGATAAACCGTTCTCCAAAGGATGCAGCCCCAACTCGTTGTTTACCTTTTTATAGTATTAGGGCTCGGCACCCCGGCATGGTGCATGATGGCGTAACCCGCTCCTACTACCATGTCGTTCACAAAAGCTGACTACATACCCCTGACATGAATCGCGGGTCGCTGAAGACCCTGCAGACCGAGAATCGAGTGGGAAATCGTCTTGCTGAGGTCAATGTGCAAACTGGTCGATACCGCGATGCCGGGGTACCGGACACCAATACCCAAAAGGTAAACAGCGATTTGGAGCCGCAATCTATGTGAAATGGCCTGTCGAAACGAAACCTGCCGAAATGTTCCGCTAGCCCGCTCCCATGCGCGTCCCCCAAGGCCACGCCTCCTTGTAACCGTGTCACGGTGCGTGTGTGTGGCGTGGCCATCCTCTTTTCTTCCCCGCTACCCATCCCACTCGCTACTATGACTGGCCTGACGGATCCGGTCGTGCTGCTCGTTGTAAATCTCTATGGGAAGATCCAGGAACATGAGCCTCTACCTACAATCCTATCAGCATTGGTGATTACCAGATATCGGCACTGATCAACGTTCTTCTGACCTCTTTCCACAGCTCGTGCACCGATTCTTCCAGAAGTTTGAACCGCGATCACCAGCGATCTGTGCATTCCTCCTTCTTATCGTGCCAGCTGTGGTATCAGGCGTCTTCGTGAAAGGTGCTTCGTCTGTCTTGAGCCTTCTCTTCCGCACATACGCCATATTCTATGCATCGTTGATTTCGTCGGTCGTTCTCTACCGGTTGTCCCCCTTCCATCCGTTGGCGAGATACCCTGGTCCAATGTTGGCCAAGATGTCTAAACTGTGGTTTGTAAGTAGCCGTGGGGGTGCGCTGAAATGCTCAAGGCTGATGTCGCTTCTATCCAAGGCGTACCTGGGCTGGCGAGGAAAGCAGCACGTTCATTACAGAAACCTCCACAAGAAGTACGGGGACGTTGTTCGCGTAGGTACGCCAAATTCTGCCTTGGAGACTCGGACTTGTTTGAACCGAAACGTCGCGCTAGGACCGAACGAGATAATGATCAATGACGTTTCTGTGATTGTACCGCTTCTGGGGCCAGGAGGTTGGGGCAAAGGAAGCTGTATGTAGCCATGGGAGGGGAGGTCTCTTCGCTCCTACTGACGGTCTACGTGTAGACTGGCACGCTAGGGGATTGAACGCTCCAGTGGTCTTTCTGGCAGCCATAAATGATCACGCCGAACACGCTCGGAGGCGTAGGACGTGGGTGAGGGGGTTCAGCCCTAATGCGATGAAAGACTATGAGGAGATGATCAACAAGAGAGTGACCCAACTCACCGAAGCGCTTTCGGCTCGCAAGTCTGTGGACCTTTCTCGCTTGTTTGGACACCTTTCGTGAGTACCCTCTTCGGTCTGGTTGCGTGTGCGCTCGGTGATTTAGTAACCAAGGCATGATGTCATGACCGATATGGCGTTTGGTGGTGGCTCGGAAATGCTCCGGGACGGAGACACGACAGGACACTGGGCCATGATTCAGTCAGGAATGAAGTATCGATGACCCTTTCCATCTGCACACCGGCGCGTCGTTGATAGTTCCCGTAGGGTCCTCAATCTAGTCGGGCACATCCCGTGGATTGCACGGTTCATTATGTTGATTCCTGGCAGTACAAATGACTTGGACATCATGAAGAAAGCCTGTTACGAATGGGCCATTGCGCGGAAGAAGAGAGGGTCCAAACAAAAGGACCTGTTCTACTATCTCGTAAGTGTCAAGCATTTTCTTGTTCCCTTATCAGTTGAGACCCAGACCCGACTGCATCGCCTTCACAGTCCGACGACCTCGGTGCAGAGAAAGAAGAAATACCGTTCGAGGTTGTCATCAACGATGGTGACCTTGTTGTTGTCGCTGGATCCGATACCACGAAGACGGTCCTAGCCTCCCTCTTCTTTTACCTTCTCTGTAACCCAGAGAAGCTTGCTAAATTGAGAGAGGAAATCGACCGCTTCTACCCTCGCGGAGAGCCACCGTTGAGCAAACACTTTCAAAAGATGAGTTACCTCGACGCGTGTATTAACGAGGCTCTTCGCCTTTCGCCTGGGGTCCCGGGTGGGTCGCAGAGGGATGTGGGACAGAACCCCGATCCGTCAAAAGGGAGAACGTTTGGTTCTTAGTACGCAAGGCCCCTTCAAATCCCTTCTTTCAAATTGCTGATCGTTGGGTATTAGCTACTTCCCGGAGGGGACGGCCGTATCGATCAACATCCTCACATTGCATCGGGACCCTAGAAACTTTAGCCCCTTGAGCGATGAGTTTTGGCCCGAGCGATGGCTGATTGACCAGGGTTCGATGGAGCTCCCGAGTTCCATAGAGAAGGCAGATTTCATACACAATGCTGCTGCTTTTATTCCATTCTCCTATGGTGAGCCTTATTGGTTGGAGATTGGGAGAGAGTTTTTGACGCATACCTATCCGTACAGGTCCAACCAATTGCGTCGGGAAGCCATTGGCAATTCTTGGTATGATTTTACCAACGATCACGCTTGAGTTATACTGAGCGGGTGTGAATTCAGAACTTCGCATGGCGACTATCGGCATTCTCCAGAACCTGGACGTCCAGTTTGAAGATGGGTATGCGAAGACGTGGGAGGATGATTGGGATGACCAGTTCCTGCTCGTGCCTGGTGAACTGCCGGTTGTGTTCTCGGACAGAGAGTGAGGCGGTTGTGATTGTGACTCCATGTTTCGTGTCGTGTTGTACAATGTATCGGATCATCTCCTCTGTATGGTTTTTATATATGACTGGTCAATTCGTCTGTCCCACCCGGGGTGAGATTCCGCAGCCCTTATGGTCGCTTCTTCCATAGCTACAGTTTGTCGGAACGTCTTGTCTCCAGGTCGGACCCGTCCTGCGGAATACGGTTTACGCTTTTGTCTCACCGTGTTTGCATGTCGGCTAGACCATCTGCGGATGTCTTGTACTCCAAGGAAAGATAAAGATGACTTCCTTAGAGATCTACCTGCTTACGTTGATCATGCTGCGTGTCTGGAAATGGGACTGTTGTCGATCTGCCGCCTTTTTCGAAACGCGGAGAGGGTCCGACTTGCCGAAGTAAGGCGCTCATAAGAAGCGCCGAAAATGTGTGCACCGGGATTGGCCGCAGCCCCTCTTCCACCTAAACTAGAAACCTACACTCAGACGAAATCCATGGTTAGATCCACGGTCTCTCGCGCGGACGTTCCCCTCCATCTCATTTGTTCGTTTTTTCGTGTAGGGTGGAGGCGCGAGATATCCATATCCAAAGGCAGTTTGGTCGCCAGCAGGTTTGTTATCCTCCGATTGTCCCGTTCCGAACCGTGCATTGACCACTTCCTGAAACTCGGGCTGATATTCCCTAGGTGGCTGGTGGACTCGGCCCTCCAATTGGAAAGCTAATACCGCAATCGCTTTTGTCGGGATCATTGGCGCAACATACGGCGTTTGGAACCTCAGCGCTGACAAGGAGGTGCGCGTTTGATGTTCCTTTTCCCGTTTCCACCCTCGCACTTGGTTCTAGCCTACCCGGTTGTTATTTTTGGAGTATCTTTTTGGTGGGAACTAATGTCTTGATTGGATTCCAGTGGCGTTACGTCCAACCGGATCGCCAAATACCGTCGATGAAGGTGAGCGTGTGCCTTGTTTCACTCTTTTTTTTTTTCCTCTTGTCGCTACTTCTCCACTTGGCGCTTGGGCCCGGAACAACGGAGCTGACATACGCCGGTATGATTTTCTAGTGGGCCAAGCAGTACAAAGACCAGAACGAAACGTCTTCGTCGACATAACTAGTGCTCCGCGTCATTCCCCCATGTTGTTCACTCCGTCACGGCGTGCGCTCTCTCGTAGCCCTCTTCTAATAAACAAAACTCGACCCCGTCGTAACCCTTTGTCGCGCCGACACACCGATATACGCTACACGTTTTTTTTCTTTTCTGGTAAGTTGCCAACCTGTATCCGGTGAAAGGTGGACCTTCGCCCGTGCCCCTACGCGACGCCCACGGTCCATGACGTACTTTAGGGGCCATGTTTGTGTTTCCGCTTTTTCTGAGGGAGTTGGCTTTGATCCTCGGTACTTCTGATGGTAACAAGCGTTTTGTCCATGGGGTTTGTAGCCTCACCCCTGGAGACCCTTCCTAACCGAAGATCTGCATACCCGATCGACCACAATCCACTCGTCGAGGGCCATTTCTCGCTTCCTCATCCGCTGGCCATGGCGACTACGGAACGTGGCGATTTCCATATTCGTATGTTGGACACACCTTTGCGCCTTTTAACCTGAGTCACTTTGCACAGTAGCACGCAAAGGATGCTGCCATGGCCTTCTTTCGTGGATCTTGAGAACCCGGTACGATGTGGACCGAGTTACCTCGTGCCTTTGGCTTTGTAGTTTTCTCGTTACCGACTCCCCATGGCTTTGTCTGGATAAGATAAATAGACCACCGTCTGCGTTTTCATCTTCCCTCCATCCCCCCCCCCCCCTACTCCTGTGCTGGGCTCCCTACCTCGGTCTATCTCCAACCACCCGACACACCGCCTCTTCCGCCTCTTCCTCTGGAAATTCTAAAATGTCGCAAAAATACTTCCCATTCCACTTCATCCCCGTAAGTTGGATAGGCCACTTCCTGTTAACCGTGATCCGGAGCTGATCTGGTGGCCTTTAGAAGTTACTGGTCCCTGCGCGGGAACAGCACATTCCAGCGAGAGTCCAGGACGCCAACCACCTCCTTATGCCACCTTTTGGCGACTTGTTCATCGAAACTCACTCGCAGGCTCCCTTCAATATTCCTGCCTGCGTGGCCACGAACGATGCCGAAGGAATAGACGAAGAGGATGAGGATGAGGAAGACGACGGCCAATCGGAATCGAACTGGTCCGAGACTGGTTCTCAATGGTCTACTTCCGCGACCACCGTCAGCGACGACACCGCCTCGACCACTTCTGAATACCATGACGTGGGATGGGCCTGGGACCCGACTTTGAAAATTGGAAGCCTCGAAGACCTCCGTGGAGATTTCGGATCGGAGCTGGTGGATCCATCCGCGTGGATTCTCCAAAGGATAATCAGGCTCACGGAAGCTGGCAGCGAATTCGCCGCTCGGGAGGTCCTGAGACACTGGTTCAATATCGTCGCTCTCTTGACTGGCACTCCTACAGGAGGGCCGCTCCGACTACCCCAGGTGATCCAACCTGGAGACCATAGACCTGCGACATGGGAAGAAGCCGACCTGCTCGATGGCGAAGCTCGAGAGTCGTTGTTCGGGCGGGAGGTAAACGATATGTACAAGCGCGGCGCGAGGCTGTCGATTCTGTTTCTTTTCCCAGACGCCAGGACCAAGGGGCTTTCGGCGGGTGATAAGAAGAGGATCTTCACCGTGGCGACCAACGTTTTGGCGTTCGATAAGCCAAAGGCCGAAGGGTTGCTGTGGGTCATGGACAAGGAATACACTCACACTCGCGAGGAAGTTGGGCGCGAGTGGGCTAATTCCTGGTCAAAGGACTTTATGGTTTACACGGTGCTATACCCTCCCCCCATCGTTGTGTTGCGTTGATTTTCGATGTTCGCTTTGCTTCTCGTTTTATATACCATCTGTTTAATTATCTTCTCTTGTCTCCTATCTTTCCTTGTCTCATCATTTATGGACTTGGTTTCCTTGGTTTCTTCATCGTGGCTCATTTTCTTTTTTTCATGCGCTCCTGGACTACGGGGGATCATCCATTCCGTGTACTGTAGAGATTAATCCCGTGTATTTGTACGCAAGTTATCTGTAACTACACCGTCAGGGCACAGGTGTCCCGGCGATTATATATGACAAATTAGACATCCTCGTCATCTTCATCGTCATCCTCGCCTTCGGAGGAATCCCCACCTGGATCTTGGATAGTCATCAAGTCATTCAAACTACCAACAGAAAGCTGCGGGTTAGTCCGATTGGCCAGGTGCAGGGGTGTGATGGTACGGCAATTACAAACCAATGAACGAACGGTCGTAGGATCACGACAAACTCCTTGAGTTTCTCGGCAAAGTCCGGGCTGAGGACTGTTTCGTCTGGGATCCTGTTTTGTATGACATTTAGCGCGTCGGGGGCCGTTTTGCGGTTTGGGACTAGCCACCCTACCTGTGAACGACTGCGAAGGACTTGCACTTGAGTAGGTCGATGTCCCTGTTCAAAGGTCCGAAATTTTAGAGTCGGATGTGCATCCGGACCCCAAAAAAAACGAGACTAACGGGTGGTTTTTATCAACTCCCTTTGGAGCGACCTTCAATTCATCCTCTCCACCGAATACATTTCTTCTCTGCCCTTGCGGGTGTGGTCTGGCCTCGCCCACAAGGTTTGTGAACTCTGTGGATGAGATAGTTTGCCGCAGTCTAGCAGAGGATCTCTGGAGATTATTCCTGTCAAAAGGGCCGTTGGTTGACGTGCCGTGGAAGTGGAAGAGCGGGCGGATCATTGCCTTATCGTCTGTAGCTCGTTTTTACCAGGGCACCAAGCGCCGGCCGCGATGAGGCTCCCGTCACCGGGTTTAACTGGGTGACCGGAAGGTAAAGATACGTAAGTGAGGAAGAGATGGGGAATCGGTGAAGAACTCGCTGGATCTAGGAACGTGAAGTGAGTAAGTCAACACGATGTTCGCAGGTGTGTGTGTGTGACCGACATGTGATCTGGCCATGGATTACTCCAAGCGAATAGAGAAACGCAGGGACGACGTACAATGAGCAAAGATGCCTTTCCGGCCACTGCGTGAGAAAGAGGCGGATAAGTTTGTTTTGTATGGGGTCTTATCGTTACTAAACCGGATCTTGGGTGGAGGGTGGAGATCATCAGCGAGATCCAGACCCCGCCCAATTCACTCACGTCACGGTATATGCGGTGGATTACGTCTTTTGGAGGCAGGTGCGGTATCTGTGGGTCGGCCTCGGTGATCTGGTCTGTGAACACTTCGATAAATGCCTTCCATTCCTTCTCGGCCTGTCGGAACACCGGTTCTGACGGCGTCCGTCAGGGTTTGAGAAGCAGAAGGATCGCGAAAAAAAACGTGTACCGTTTAATCTGAACCTAATGAATCGACGGTGTAAGAACGGTTCTAAACCAAAGACAGAAACCAACCATTCCCGATCGTTGCATTCCGGTTCTTTGAGTTGGTCCAGAAAGTCGAACGTGTTCTGCGAGATCTGTCCAGGAGGAACTGAAGAACATCGTCCGGGTCAATCCGCCGCCTGTGGAACGTTCGCGACTCACCTTGGCCCGTCTTTGGTGCCCGGACGACCTTTCCGACGATCTCTTGGCCTTCCTTCAGTTCCAAACCATCCTCCTCCCTCGTCGCTCTCTTTCTGCGCTTCTTGGGTTTTGACGTACTCGCCTTTTTTTTCAGGGTTTCTCCCACCCCTTTTCCCCGTCTCGTCACGTCTGCGTCGTCGTCCAGATTATCGCTGGCTAAACCTTGCACATCGTCTTCCGACTCTGACTCGTCACGACTCTTCCTCTTTTGCGCGGCGGTTGTTGGTTTGGAACGCGACTGGGGGGGCATCGGAGGGGGGGGGGAGGAACGTTGGACGCGTGACGTAGTGACGGTCGTTAAATGTAATGAGATTACTAATTATTTGTATGTAAACTTCTCCGCTTAGAGCCGAGATAACAACATATAAACAAGCGGTAGCTCCGGAAACAAACCGTTCGCCTTTCTCTCTTTCGACAGCAGCAAGAGTCAGAGATGAGTTCGTACGGCCAACCCGCCCCCTGGTCCTCTCTGCAGCAGGATTCGGCGTTGGTCGCCCAGTTCGCTTCGTACGACTACGCTGAGAGGGATCACCGCTCCCTTCCTCCCTCCGAAGAGGTCGCTGCCTGGAATGACACACTCATCCCCCAGAAATCACGACCAATGAAACCGACGATTGGACGACCTGTGGATAAGCCAGAGATTCGCACCTCCGTCAACGAACGTGCTCCACTCCTTCCCAAACCCTCCATCTCCCGTATTGACGAAACGCACAAGGGCGGCCACGACGGTCCGGATCTCGATTACAGACGCGCATTTTTCGACGAAGTAAAGACACTCGCAAGATATACTCTCCCAGTCTTTGGGTGCGCGTCTGATTTCCTTTTGCAGGAGTGATTGATCTCACCTCATCCATTTACAGAAGCCATATTTTGGAGGTACTGCAGGCCGTTAATTTCGAAATTATTATTTTAACGCTCTCCGTCAGTACTCGCTCCTCGTTGCCGGTACCGTCTCCATCGGCCATCTCTCCACCGAGGCTCTCGCCGCCGCAACCCTCGGGTCAATGACTGCCAGCGTAACCGGCTTCAGCATCATGCAAGGTTTCATCAGCAGCCTTGACACGCTCCTGCCAAGCGCCTGGGCCTCATCCAACCCGCAGTTGGTTGGACTGTGGTGCCAACGCGTGTGTGAGTATCTCTCTCGAGTCTACCCTTGTATGGCATCGCCAGCTGATGCCTCATTTCTTCCAGCTGTCGTCCTCTTGGTTTTGCTTTTTGTGAGTGTTACGTACATCCTCCGCATTCGTGCAGAAGCTGATTACGATACCCAAAGCCTATAAGCGTTACGTGGATCTGTTCCGAATCCATTTTATTAGCCCTCGATCAAGACCCCGAAGTAGCACGTTATGCGGCAACTTATCTTAAATGGTTACTATTGGGGCTGCCCGCGTACGGGTTTAATAACATCTCGAGGAAGTATTTCCAGTCTCAGAACTTGTTTGACGTGCCAACTCGTATCATTATTCTCGTCGCTCCGATTAACGTCATCCTGAATTACCTCTTGGGTATGCTTCTCTTTTTTTTCGTCGAACACGGTAACCAAACCTGGCTGAACGAGAACTCACCGGACAGTATGGGGACCCAAGCCTTTTGGGTTAGGTTTCATCGGCGCACCTATTGCCACCGCCATCTCCTTTAACCTTATCTCTATCTGTTCTATCGCCTACGGCATCTTCCTTGTCCCACGGACCGCATGGGCCCCTATCTCTTCTAGGGCATTCACCAGGATCTCTGTGGTTTTGAGACTCGGACTGGCCGGTGTTTGCCAAATCGGATCCGGATGGTGGTCTTGGGAACTGGTCGGATGTACGCAACATTCTCTTCCCTACGCGTTACCGTGCCCGGTGTTGATCTTTGTGTCTAGTGGCTGCCAGCTTGCTAGGTCCGGTCGCCTTGGCCGCTCAGTCCGTCCTCGTCGTTTCCGGTTCAACCACCTTCCAGGCGCCATATGCTTTGAGCATTGCCGCCGCCGTTCGCGTCGGAAAATTATTAGGAGAGTCCAAGGGCAACCGTGCGGCTGCTGCTACTCACGCTTCGTTTTTCATTGCGTTCCTTATCGCCATGGGTTGGAGGTGTGGATCTTGTGCTCCTATTGTGGGTTATCGGACCCAGCTAATTTCTGCATACAGCACCATGTTCTTGGTTTTCAGGAATCAGTGGGGAAAACTCTTCAATGATGACCCCGGTATGGCCCTTTCTCTCTCTCTTGTCCCTTTTCTGAGGCGCTAAGTTTCGCTCAGATGTGATCAATCTTGTCTCTTCCGTTCTCCCATTGGTCGCTTTATTCCAGCTTATGGATGGGTTGTCCGCCGTTGCAGCTGGTATCCTGCGTGCTCAAGGTCGACAGGGAACCGGTGCCCTGCTTAGCCTTGTGTAAGTTCCCACCAAATCCCCATTTCAAAACGCTCACGTCCAGTATTACCTGTTATCAGTTCCTATTACGTAATCGGCCTTCCGATGGGCGTCTACCTCGCCTTTGAGCATGGTATGAAACTTTGCGGTCTCTGGATTGGTCTCACGGCCGCTTTGGTGTTCAGCAGTGTCGTTGGTGGCCTCATTGTCCTTTGTGCCGATTGGGATCATGAGGTGCAGAAGGTAATGGAGAGGTTGGAAAGCGAGCGGAGTTTGGGTAATGACGACTCATCCGTCGAGAGTGCTTGATATCCTCCTGCCGTCCGTTGCGTTACCGTCATCCCCTCCCGTGTTTATTTTATTTATATCCGACGCGCCCGATGTCTGTCTGTATCATGCATGATTCAATCAATATCTTGGAGTTTCTGTCGCCCCAGATCCAGAGTGTCAAATCGGCCCATGGACGGATGTTCCGCCAGCCCCTGCAATTGTCCTTCGACCTCGCTCCGGTGCGCAGCTCCCGGTCGAACTTCGGGTTCGTGAGATTCGCGTCCATGATTGGTTTTGACTATCCTACGGTTTGGCCGGCACGACTCCCGAGTTCGTGCTATTATACGTCTTCAAAGCCTCTGGTCATCATTACAGTAGTTCAGGCAGGTGTCATCGTCGAGCTCATCTTCGATTACCCATCACACGATCCGAAGGGGTGGGGTCTAGAGTGCCCAACTCAAAGGTGACCGGTGACATCTTGTGATCATCTAGAACCGGGTCGTGTGATTCTGGGGTCCTGCTCAATCAATGGCTAGTACTTTAAATAATGGTGCGAAACAATTGCAAATGAAGCCACAACTTATCTACAACGGGAGGCAAGGAAGGGTGGGGGGGGAGGCGGCGTGTGGGGGGCTGGTATGGGTCATTGTATGTCTTGTTTGAAAGCGGTGCAGAAGGAAGTTATAGTGGTACACGTCTGCGGGGACCAATTAGTGGAAAACAAATGTAAGGGGACACCGAGGGAGAGAGAGAGAAAGTGCAAGGTTCCCCGGGTCCATGAGATGTTGGCTGTGGTAAAAATGCAATGCGGGGGAGTGGGTGCATGGGTAACAGTTCATGAAAAGCAGGGGGGGGAGATCAGCGGAAAAAGTGGGTGGAAAAAAACAAGCGAGGGTGTCCCCTGTTGAATTAAACCGAGGAAACGAGAAGCGGTTTCATGGACGACGGACGGCAGTTTCAAAACACAGCACGATAAACGAGCGAAATCTACGACGGAAGAGGGAGAGAGGAAGAAGAAAAAACAAGCGCGTGGATCAGGTCTTGTCGACAATTTCGGTACGAATGAACAAGGTCGAGAACAGGAATTGGGACAGCTGTGAGTCGTGCAGGGGGATATGACGATAACCTGCAAGTCGGGAGGTCAGACGATCGGCTTCACAGCACCCCGGGGATCGGGAAACGAAAAATTACCTTGACGCAAACATCCGAGCGCGGTGACATACTGCGCGAGAGGTTCATCGCTATCCTGGCCATCCCCCTTCACGGCAAACTTGACGAACACGAGGTCCTTCATGTCCCCGACGCAATCAAACGGCAACGAGAACGACTCTTCCCAAACAGGGTTGAACCCGTTGTTCCTGACGACCTTGGTCTTGTTGCTCACCACCCTCGCGGAAGTCGCGCCACCGACTTGGGGTCCCGAGGCGGGGGTATACTTGGCGTCACTGTCCGGAGGCAAGAAGGGAGAATGAGTCCATTCTGGGACGAGCAACGAAACCTCGACGTAGGGGTCCATAACGCTCTTGTCGACGATTTCGTGACCTTGCGAGTCCCGAGGCCGGGGAAGTTGTTGGGCAGAGATGACCCGCACCTTCAAGCAGTGCTTCGTTCGATGAGTAAGCAAGTCCTTATGAGCTTCACGCAATGCCTGGGGTTTGAGGACGTAGCCAGCCTTGCCGTTCCTTCTGAACATGGCGTCGTTGATCATGAGCCCCTGATCTGCATCACACGAGATCATCAGCGACTGAAACAAGGTTCATTCGATGAAGAAAGACACATACCGCACGTCTGCCAATTGAGTGAGACCAACTGGGCGCCAGCCGACCAGTACCGATGGGGGTCGTAGTTTGTGGAGCTAATCCGGACGCCTTTAGGATAAATCCTAACGACGTGATCTTGATTATGCTTGATCAGATCCACCATGCTTTCCTTCAACAGCTTGTTCGCCGTGTTCTCGGACAACGAGAAGATGTGCTCGGGGGCGTAGGTTTCCTTCTTGTTAATACCCCTACACTTGACGCCGACGGTGTAGACCAGTAAGGCTAGGAGCTCGAACGACATCTTGACCTTCTTCTTCTCGTCGCTGTTCGTCGAGTTCTTGGAAGCAAGCGGAGGAGATGTCTGGGTGTGCTTTCCGAAGGACGCGCGACGGTTTCCAACGCGCCCCAAGACCTTGTTGCCGACCTTCTTCAATTCCGACTTGACGTCCGAGAGTACGTCCGGGTCGGAAGATGATGTGGTCTCCGAGGACTCGACTTCGAAGACGGCGTCCTTGGCGTGCAACGACTCGCTCTCCGAAACATAGAGGTTCTTCGCCTTCAACAGGACCCTGCCCCTCAACTCTTCAGGGCTGGGAAGAATGTCGATCTTTGGCCGGCCGTCGACCGGAGCGCTCACGAGAGCGTCACCAAAAACGTTCTTCATAATGTTGGCCAACATGTCTTGTTGGGTCAGTCCACAGTGGACCTCGGCGGAAATGATGATGGGATACGGAGACGTGACGAAACCATACTTCATGATCGCTTCACAAACTTCGCGAACCGGGACTTTGGAAGTCAAAGTTCGCCCATGATAAATCACAGGTTCACAGTCGCCATCATAAATGTCAACTGCGGAGAACAGCAAAAAAAGATCAGACACGAGGGTCGGGGACCAAAAATAAATGGATTCGGGGTGCCACTTACGTTCAACACTGCGACAGCTGTGCAGGAGCGCTCGAATGTATCCTTCGATGGTACTCGTGCCCATCAGCTGGTTTCCAACCAAATAGGTGTTGTGGGAGGATGAGATGTAGTACTCGGACAATGGGCGGGCCATGTCCATCCAAACTCTGGGCTCTTCACCGAAAGCAGGGTTCTCTTGGGACGAGAGAAAAGAGATGAAGTGCTTGACCTTCCACGCGCCATTGTCCCAGGTAACAGGCGCTGGGGTCTCCGAGGGCAATGTCGGAGTGGGATCGGTGGACGAGGCGGATTTCGCGGCTGCAGCGATCTGTTCGGACTCGGTAAGGATCTTGACAAACAGCTTCTTGAGGTCTTCCTCTGAATCAACGACCTAGAAATGATGGAATGAGGGTTAGGAACCCGAGAAACACAACCAACACACCTTCTGGGTATTTCGCATGAACTTGAGGAAAAGAGGGAACGTGAGCTTCCCATCACCGGCTTTGGTGAGCTCATTGAAAATTCGTTCTAGTTCGGGCCGGGCCTTGAGGGCCTTGACGAAACGCCTGAACGCAGCGAAATCCAGGGTCCCCTTCCGTTCCTCGTCAGCAGCGTTGAACCTCTTCTTGAGCTCGTCCCGGGGAGGATCGAGGTTCAGTCTGTGACACATCTTCTCGACGTCGTCGAAGTCCAGTTTCTGATCCTTCTCTTCATCGGAAGACTTCCAGTATTGCTTCTCCCAGATGGCCTGACGCATTTCGAGACTTCCCGACCCGTTCTTCAACCCCTCGCGGATTGCGTGGAGCTTCCGAAGGGTGATGTCCAACATCTGATGCTTGTTCACGTCCGGGGAGATAAGATGGAGCGTCTTGTAGCCGGCACCCATAACGTAAACGACAGTCAGCCACCTGGCTTCAGTCTCCTGACCGAGACCGAACTGCTCTCGGTAGTAGCGCGCATCTGACCCTGAACGGAGTTCTTTGATGTTTTCGATCTGGACTGAACGGGCAGGTAAGGCGATTAGTTAGAGTCACCGCGGTCGGGCATGGAGTCAAACGCGGAGGGAGATCGCCAGGCGATCCGCGACTGTGAAGAGTGTGAAACGGAGGGAGAGACTCACTTATCCTCGCCCGTCGGGACTGATAAAAGATCTGACCGAGATCTGGGTCAATCCTAACGGTGACCTTTCTACTCTCTTTGGCTGACACCTTGGTCATAGTGACGCCGGTCTGCAAGTCAACGGGGACATCAACATCGTGAGGGACAGTAGTGGTGCCACTAGGTTCGTCTACGGATTTGTGGGAGGTGTCGTCGGACATGACGAGAGTTGGGGAGATACTGGATTGGTTAAGGCTGGGCGCGCCTGGCGCACTGCGTGACCGCGCCATTGATGGGGGACGGCCCACTTGCACCGAATGGCTTCGACCGCGTCCCCGCTTCACTTTGACCTTGGGCAACGGAGGGATATTGTCGTCCCGCGTGTGTGGCTTAAGGTGTGCATTGGAGGTTGAGAGGCGACGGAGAAGTGTGAGTGGGGTACCGGCAGCTTGGAACGTTGTTTTGATCGCGCTGAGGGACTTCCTGGTCTCCCTCTTGGGTGGTCGTGCGACAGGTGGGGGATTGGTATCAAGGAGGGGGCCGGGCTTGCCGCTTAGGGAGAAGAGGTTGGTCGCTCGAGAGAAGAGTCGCTTGCGAGTTGACGTTGAGGATGGGGAGGCGGTTGACTCTGAGGATACTGAGCGAGGCATGGCGACGGTTCACTGTCGGGGAGGGATTAAGCGAAGATAGAAAAGAGCGAAGGCATATGACGGAGAAGGGAAAGGGAGAGATGGAATTGGGTGTGTTGGTATAAGTAGGAATTCTCGGACTGTGTCCTCCTCTGGACCTCTTGTAAGGCGAGCGGCCATCAGTCGACTCGCACTCTGCAGCTTATGTACACACAAATGCCGCTCGTCCCCCCCTGCCATCAGCCAAACGGGTATAGTTCAGTTTCACGCCCCATTCCAACTCTCGATAATCCTTCGTTCCAAAAAAAATTCATAATACAGCAGCAAAAGAAATCTCATACTACATGCTCGCTCCACAATCTATGGGAGATCTCCGGAGATCTTACTTGAGCGGGGGCGATGGTGGTCCTGCGGGGTAACGTTTTCGTTAGATCAGCATCCGGTTCAGCCACGCCCATCACGCACCGAAAAGTCCCATGCGGGGGGGAGGCGCGACCTCTCGGGGAGGGGGCATGGGGGGTGTCGCCTGGCGAGGCACAGGTGACACCAGGTGATCGGCTGCAGACACCGACAACATCGCATGAGAACACAACCATCCGAGTTGTAGCAGGATCACGTACGTCTCCATTGAGCCCACGAGGGCATCTCTGGTTTCACCGGCGGGGAAGCCAGCTGCGGTGCAGGCGGCGGTGCAGGAGTGCCAGCCGTGATCTGCTTGCGCTTTCTCTCAGGTCGCTTGTGTACCGTGCGCCAAGCAGGCCTTGCTGGTTGTGAGGGGCCGTCATCTTCGATCGCCGGAGGTGGAGGCGGCAGTTCTGGCATCGGAGGTTGTTCGTGCTTTCCGATGTTTGAATCAAACACGAAACCCCCCCCCAAAAAAAAACTCGAATCATCTTACCTTGGGTGCCCAATCCGGAGTGAATTCACCTCCAGCACCGTGTTTAGACTTGAGAGTCATCAGTTCAGCAATCTCACTAAAGAACGCGGTCGTCAGATCCCGTCCAAGCGCAGCCCGGATGTGTTTTGCTTGCTATTGGAGTGCCCTTCTCTCGTCCCTGAGCTTTCCAACCTCGTCCAAAAGGATCCGGACCTCGCTAGCAAGAGCTTTGGAGAAATCATTGATATATCTGCATTCGATGGCTCAGCAGGGCGGGGGAATTAGAAAGGGAAAACGAACTTTGGGGGTGCGCCACTGGCATTGTAGGGACCTCGCTCGACTTTGTTGGACATCTCCTCGGGCCTGGTCCAACTAAGATGTCGGGGTAATTGGATGGGCGGGCGATGTGAGTTCCTGGAAGTGGACGGAAACAAAAAGAAAGCTGACAACTCAAGATCGGCGCCACGTGCTCTGAGTCCGCCTTTCCCTTTGTTATCTTTGCCTCGTCGTTTGCCACTGGAAAATGCAGCTTTGAACTTGTTCAGCATCTTGTCTATGAAAACCTGTGGCTTCACGCTTCAATCACGACCTCCGCCCAGCCCGAAATCTGGATGCGGAAGAATTGGTCGGGGTTGAAGTTCATCACCGATTTAGCAGCCTCACCGCATAACACGTGTGAGATCCATCTCGGATGTTTACAGCACCCCAGATACTGCAAGCTGTAGAGCCGACGAGGATACGGATGCTTCGTCGACGGCTGTACACCAAAACGTTGTCGGTCGCATATTTAGTCACGGGCTGTGTGCTAAAACAAATCCACTGGGCGGAGGTTACAAGGGACTGTATTGCATACCCTTTGATCCCAGGTATCCTGCCCTTCAAAGCTTCACCTACCGTCCAAGCCTCACTCTTCCCTGCGCCAAAGCCCCGGTCTTTGTATCTAAATTGTTGCATCACTCCCATTTCTTGATGCTTTGCGCCGCCCTTATCAGCTCACCGGAGCGTTCACTCCACCTCGGGAGACTCCCGTTCATGTGTGAACTGGACGCCGATGCCTGCGCTGTCCCCGTATCGCTATCAACTTCGCCACTTACATCCCTACTTTCCCGCACCCGACCTGATCGTACCACTTTCATCACCAGTCCTCGGCCTCATCCTTTCGTCCTCGGTTGAATAGTGAGGCATTTTCGACCAGCTCAGTTTACCCCGGACCTAGTGGTTCAACCAAGTTCTTTGGACAACCCGGAACGTTCAGCCACAGGCAAAACGCCGCCCCTGAAGCACGTAGTGAGCAACAGGATAAGGTCATCCGGATTGTCATCTCACCTTCCGCCAGTTAAACTTCCTCTTTGCAGAGAAACAAGTGTACACCTCCTTGGACATCACATCGTCGTTCTACGGAGCCCCGACCCACCCTTCGGCTATCCATGGCTGTATCGCGCTCTCGTAAGGCGAAAACTCGGCGCGGGTATTTGATATCGATAGTCGAATCAAATGACATCGATGGCGACTCATCGAGAGAAGCGATTTACCTCTGAAAAGGCGCTCGCTCTCTATCCGGTCCAATCGACGGTCTTTCCTCTCCGCTTTTGCGCACTATTCTCGGGGTTGGTACCGATGCATATGCTTCACTCCCGGCCGGCAACGGGGACAAGCAATCGTAGGAGCGTCATCCATGACATCTTGGGCGATCCGCTGATGAGTGACTTTTGGCAGTTCCCGCCTTTGCGTACCTTCACGATGGCGCAAAAGTCCATGGAGACCTCGCGACCTGGACATTCGACCACTGGGTCCACCAAAATAGTCCACGTGCTATCGTTCCAGCTCCCTCGAGCTCATGGTTCATCTAAGTGGATTCTCCATGGATGGCCTCGTGGACCCCGGCTTCGAGACCCAAATTGGTGTTCCCTGCACAACAGAAGGTAAGGGTTGCTTGTTGTATTACGCTATGGTAGTAGCTAAAATATCTCTAGGAAGTGATGGACTACTACACTTCACAGCGGCGGCAGTTATGCTTCCGATCTCACCGGAACCGTGGGCCGCCCGGGGAGGGCGGGCACCGCCTCAGCCAGTGCTATAACTTGTATCTCGTTTTACCTCTACTACCCGGGATTCGCTCTAGAAATCCCAGCACTGGTCCCTACCGCGCTTCCCACGCAGTCATTGGCGGAAATATATTCTTGGGTTGCCTGCGATACCGTTCGCTCAAGGGAAGTTCGCCTTTCACTGTGTCACGACCGTGGAACATACAGCGGAGAATTATCTCGCCCCTTTTTTGAATTTTACACATTAACTAATTGGTGCTTATGGAACAGGTTTGATGGCGCTGTTACGTTCCACGATCTCACTCTCATGGAAGCCCCTTTTGTTGAACCTATTGTTCATTCGGTATTGTTCGCCAAGTTTGATGGCCCGAACAAGGTACCACTTCTGGAAGAAGCACTTTTCTAAGAATACCTTGTGGCTGGTCCTCGTGAAAACCTCCTGCACGAAAAGGAGCGCAGGTAAGGCTGGATGCATCAGCCTGGCGGGGGTGGGTGGTGTGGGTGGTTGAACACGGCTGTTGACCCTGCACAATCGCGGTCCTACGCGCACGAGATTACTTAACACCCGTACGACATTCACAGCATCGATTTGCGGTGCCTTATCCGTGTTGTTTAAATCACCTGCGTGTTTACGACACTATCAGTAAAATGATGCGTTGGCCGCGCTGTACGGGTCCGCTATCAGGAATGTTATCTGTCCCATGGAAGTGGTGGGGACCCTTCCAGCATCGAGAACGTGCTTTGTGCTCCACAGTTTCAGAAACACGAGTTATCTTTGCAACCCGAGAAAATCGGGGTTATGAACGCGTTTGTCACGTGGATCGGGTTCAACAGGGGGTGACTCAATCGGGGGTCCCGCGACTTCCGCCCGCCTGTCAACAACATTCTGGACCCACTAACCAAAATCCTGACCGGGTGCTCTCGCTCCCCTTCGCGTTCATAACCTGTCCAACCTAAGGGCATTCCGTCATGCCCACGACGCCACGAACCAACGCGTCGAAACCTTCGTCCTCGAAGAAGCGGAAATCGGATGGAGGTGATTCCAACAGACCAGCGAAACAGTCGAAGAAGATCGATAGCTACTTTTCGCAATTGTATCCCGTTTCTTCGAATTCGAAGGAGAGCGAGAGTCAACCCGTGCCGCTTAATGACGAACAGAAGAGGGTGTTGGAGATGGTGGTGGATGAGGGGAAGAATGTCTTTTTCACTGGAGCTGCAGGTACGCGATTCATCCAGATTCACGCCACTCCCATCTTTTCGCGTTTTTTCCCCGCTGATCCAGCGATTTTGGGTTGACCAGGGACCGGAAAATCACTACTGCTTCGAGCTATCATCGCGGCCCTCAAGAAGAAACATGCAAAGAAACCGGCCGTCGTTTCTGTCACAGCCAGCACAGGTATGGCCGCTTCAAACATCGGTGGTGCGTTTTTTTCCCTTCGGCCCGTAGAAACTCTCTATTCGACCTTTTACGGCATCTGTGGCCTCATGTGGATCGGCTGCTTACTCGGTTGTGTCACGTTCGGCAGGTATGACTATCCATTCTTGGGGAGCGGTCACGCCAGGTCAAAGCAATCTCGATAAGCAAATCAAATGCATACGGACGTGTAAACCCGCGCTCAGTCGGTGGAAAACAACCAAAGTGTTGGTCATCGATGAGGGTGAGCACCTCGACTCCCGATCCCACCTGATGATGTCGGAGTAAACCGGATCCAGTCTCCATGGTGGACGGACACCTGTTCGATACCCTCTCATCCATCGCCCAAAACCTACGGAAGAGCACAGAACGGCCATTTGGTGGCATGCAGGCACGTTACGATCGTCCCTCGAATCCATTGTGTGTACTTCACGTATATGCTCCACAGTTGGTCATTACGGGCGATTTTTTCCAATTGCCCCCGGTTACTAAAGGCAGTGCTGAGCCGTTCTTCGCTTTCGAAAGTCCGGAGTGGAAAAAATGTATCGAGCATACAGTCACCCTCACACACGTCTTTCGGCAGAAAGATCACAGTTCGTACTCATTGACCCTTGGTCTTGGTAAGGTTCCTGACGCTGTTGTAGATTTCGTCGACCTACTCAATTCTCTGAGAATGGGAATCGCTTCACAGACTGCCGTTGCGACGTTTAACGGACTGAGGCGACCACTTCCCGCGATCGACGGAATCGTCCCAACGGAGCTATTTCCGCTCAGGAACGAAGTCGAAAACGCGAACAAGATGAGATTGGATGCGCTGAAGACGGAGTCACAAATCTATGAATCTCGGGACACTGGGACCGCGAGTGATGAACGCAAGGCGACGATCCTCAAGAACATGGTTGCCCAACGAGTTCTTGAAGTCAAAGTCGACGCTCAGGTAATGCTAATCAAGAACGTGGACGAGAATCTCGTCAATGGATCCGTCGGACGGGTGTTAGGGTTTTATATGGTCTCTGAGGTTTGCGGCTCGGGTGGAGAAATATCTTCCAAGGGTGGTAATGGGTTCATCAGGAAAGTGCTGCTTAAGGATGACGGGAAAACGCCAGTACAGCGGAAAGTAGCGGAGAGGGAGAATGAAGATCTTGACGCGAAACCAAAACCGAAGAGCGGTTCTCAGGAGTCCACTGAGAAGTTCCCCCTGGTAGAATTTCAGACGCCATTGGGCAGGGAGGTCGTGCTCGTGGGACGGGACGAGTTCAAGGTCGAGGAAAACGATGGGACTGTTGCTGCTAGGCGTGTTCAGGTAAGTGGTATATCCATGTGTTAGTTCGAGATTACCGACGACAGGGTCTAGATCCCGTTAGTTCTCGCCTGGGCGATGTCAATACACAAGAGCCAAGGCCAGACGCTCCAGTATGTAAAGATAGATCTTGCCAAAGTTTTCGAAAAGGGTACGGTTTCCTTCCTGGAGTTTTCGCGCCCCGGCGGTACCTAACATCGTTGATCGCAAGGTCAAAGTTATGTCGCCTTGTCGCGGGCGTCCTCGTTGGAGGGTTTGCAAGTCATTCATTTCAATCCGATGAAGGTGAGCCTCCACGACACCTGGGAGATGACTGGAGCTTGTCTGATGAATCCTGCTAGGTAAAAGCACATGCGAAAGTCATTGATTGGTATCGGACGTTGCAGCTGCAGGCAGAACAAGACGCTAAAGATGCTTGATGCTAATTATTATCGTAAGCTTATTGCTATTGTACGACGCGAACTTCTCGACGCAGTAATACGGAATATCAAGTGTTTCCCTGTTCTGCGAGACGCGTTGCACCAACTATTCGATGAATGGGCTACTTCGGCGACTCTCTGCGCCGGATCCAAACACAGCGATCCGGCCGAGTGTACCGTCGATACCCACCGACCCCGATGAATCCAGAGTCGGCATCCTCACGTGTCCCTCCACCGTTTTTTTCAGAGACATATCCTCTAATGTGGTCACTGGGGTTGACAATCTACCATCTGATCCGGCTGCGGGGCCCCTCCGACGTGCGGTGTCATCTATCCGTTGTAATGGGCAAGGGTCTTATTCCAATTCAGGTATCAAGACCCACTCCGGGGGCAAAAATGCATATCGTACACGACCAGAGAAAATGAAGGGATGTGGAGATGCTCGGGTTCCATACCACAGCAGACTCTGATCCACGAGGACCGCATCAGCGGCAGAACTGGAAGCACAGTAGAAATGCGCTGCTCGCGAGCGGTTTTGTACCACGTACCCTAAGGAGAACGCGGAGAACGGGGTTCCAGTACCCGTCGCGGAAATATGGAGGAGCCAGAAAAATTTGACCGTTTGATAGTTCAATCCGGAACGTTTCCACGTATGCGCGCCCGCAGGTGATGAGATGACACGTCCCATGAAGGCAAAGAAAGACCGGGAATCATCGATGCGGATCTGCTGGTAGTGGGGGTGACCGTCCCATCAAGTACACCATCCCAGCAAGCAGGCGCTTTCGCTTTGGGTCGTGATTGCCCATGGGCCCGCACACAGAGAGCGATTTGACCGTGGATACAAGTGGCCGGAGTGAGGTCCGTCAAGGATGTCATGCCCCCAACGATCGTACTGGGGTTGGCCATTCTAGGGCTGGTCGCATCGGTCGCATCTAGCTCTGTGAAACAGTCAAGGAGGGTTCGAGTGGCAGCGAAAGGAGCAAGGCTCGCGTAATTCTTTCGCCTTCTATGAGTTCCGCAAACCGACGGGTTGATCACGGATGAGCGGCGGCGGGAAGTTGGTGTTTGTGTCTGTTTACCGAAGGCTTTAACCATGTCATCTCCATCTCCCAAGCCTACGTCCAGCGAGGACATCATCAGCCAAAAGGTGTGTGGTCTGTCAGTATCTGTTTGCACGGAAGCCTGACTGCATCTAGTACGACCGTTGTGGTAGGTTTTTCTGCTCGTGTTCTGAGGGATCTCGCGTCTAATTTTGGGTGCGAAGTGGCCGACCTCTTGGTCAAAACGTGAGTCCGAACCATTCGCTCCATCCTCCGTGTACTTGTTGACGGAGTTTGTCACAGAGGGATCGGTTTCGGAATCGGAGTTGTTGCTTCGGTCATCCTCTTCAAACGTGTGTCCCGACCCTGTTTCATGAATGTCCGGCTGACGAACGCGTGCCGGATATGATTAGGGCGAACTTGGCCAGTTGCCCTTTCGACAGGTTTTGGGGCTGGTGCTGCCTACGCAGACTGCGACCGTTCCTTTAACCCTGCCAGGATACCTGGCACCCGAGTTCTTCCGGCTTCAGAACAACCCAAGCAATAGAACGTCGATTACTACTTCTGGAGGCTACGGCCCCGGCTGTTTAGCGTGGACACGACTTCATACTAGAGAGGGGACGCGACCCCATCATAATACACTCCAGATTTGTCGTCTGCATCCTCCTTAATGCGCCTCCGCGTGGTTCGACTCCCCCTGTTGCCTCTCCGCCGCGGTCAGCTCGTCCGGTTTGATGGATACGATTCGGTTCGAAGTTCCCTCCTCGTTTTCCCTTGGCAGATGACGCTGCGGTTTCCCGAGCGCAAGGCGCTGATACAACACGACTGTTCACACGATCACTCAGCGCTCAGGTTCAGTCCTAGCTTATGGTGACAAGAAAACCACGAACGTGAGGTTGCAGCAATCACTGGCAAGGTTACGATGATCGTCCTCCACCGTCGCGCCTGCAACGATAATTTTTGAGCCATTCGGCTGTTTGTGAGAAACGAAGGGTGAGCTGGCAGAGTTGCCGTCGATCACGTGTTCTTACGATGACGTCGTGACCTTTGTCACGATCCTCGCCTGAATCGATCGATTGAATTTGTTCACTGAATCGATCTCAAGAATCATGGCGGATATTTCTCCTCCTCTTCCCTCCACCTGTGTGTCTTGTCGAGGATTTCAGTTTGAATGGTGCGCGTCGCAAGAGTCTCTACGGAGACGTTTGAAGTCACGACCAGGAGATCTGCTCGTGCAAGAACCGTCGTGAACTACGCTAGCCAGGTGGCCGCCGAAGAACATGAAGAATCAACGGACCCAGGCTCTGAAAGCCCATTGACTGACCTCGAATCCGAGGGAGCTGCTGAGCCTCCGCCGAGGAAGAAGCGGAGAAGGAGGGCGAAAGTTGTAGAACCTGTGGTGTACGATATCCCCCCTGTGGAAACAAAGACGAACACTTTCAAAGGTACGAGTGGAGTCAAAATACACGCGTGATCTCGAGTTGATAAACAACCGATTCCTAGGTCGTTTGGGATACGTACGTTCTACAAGGTCCGTATCGTTTACATCCCCAATTGACCGTGCCACCCCTAGGCTTGCCTGAACACCATCCTCCGTACTGCGGAGCCGGACTCCATCTTCTGCAGCCGGTAGGCCGTACAAGGTCTCACCGTGTCACCTAATGTATCTCACGAACCTCCAACAGGACATGTCGCATTGACTCGATTGAGAAGAACGGTTTGGACTTTGCAAAGAATCTCGGTCTTCAGAACATCAGAGATTTGTGCAAGCTTATACAAGTGCGTCCAACTACCCGACCCCACAGTGATATCGTACTAACATTGTTCGTGGAGTGGAATGAAGATAATAAGTATGACCTCACTTTCTGCGAACATTCCTCGCCTCGCCTAACACGAACCATATTACAGGATTCGTTTTATGCGCCTATCTTCAGACATGTTCCCTTTTGCCTCTCACGTGAAATACGGTTATTCCCTCGACTATGCAGCTGCCGAGTTGAAGGTCAGGGTGCCATCTTCCACTGGGCGTCGCATTCTGACCCCTCCGTGAAGACAGCAGGAGAACTTGCAAATGGGTACGGTCACCGGCTAACACTCCACCCGGGGCAGTTTACCCAACTCGGAAGCCCAAAGGAGAATGTCGTCGAGGCCTCCGTCCGGGAATTACAGTGTATGTGGTATCTTTCGATTGTTCGCCTGTCACTCAGCCGAACCGACCCGGGTAGACCACTGTTCGATGTTGCAGCATATGGGAATGGGTAAGGATAGTGTGATGATAATCCACATGGGGGTACGAGGCTGAGCCGTCCCACGAGGCATTCACTCAGCGTTCTGTCTAGGGTGTCTACGGTGATAAAGCCGCGACGCTTGAACGGTTCAAGGAAAACTATAAGACGAGATTGTCAGACAAAATCCGAGAACGGCTGGTTTTGGAGAACGATGAGGTGAGTTCTCTCAAGTGTTCGTTTCTCCCCACACTTATGCCATCATGAGATGTGTTACAGCGCCGACGACCTATTACCGGTTTGTGAGGAGCTTGGTATTCCTCTGGTCGTAAGTGTACGCCTATCTGTGTTCCTGATCGTTACTCAAATGAAGGAAAGTTCGATTATCACCACAATTGGATAAAGGTAGGGTAAACACTCTTTCGTTCTATCGGTGGCTAAGATTCTTGTCATGCAGCCTTCCGTTCTGCCACTCGGTAAACTCATTGTCCGCATCAATTCGATCTGGCAACGCAAGGGTATCAAACCCAAGCAACACCTCAGCTCTCCTCGCCCTGGCGCGGAGACGATCATGGAGAAGCGGGCTCATGCAGACCGATGCTACGAGCTACCGCAGGAGCTCCCCGATGACATGGACCTCATGATCGAGGTTGGTTGGGATGCCAAATTGATGCAAGGGTCATGTCATTAACTGGTAGCTCTTAGGCAAAGGACAAGGAACAGGCCGTACTCCATTTGTATAGGATTTATCAGCTCGAGGACGTAATTCATGAGAACCTCAGGCCGGAGAAGAATCAGGAGGTTCAAAAGGCCGGTGGTAAGAGAAAGTCCTACACCCTGGATCCCAACAACGGTGGAGCTCCGGAAGGTGGCGGGGCCACATCAAAGAAACCAAGGCTTAAGAGGGCAAGGAAGGGAGTCACCGAGGCTGTGAAGCCAGGGGTTGTCGTGGGAGAAGATGTGAATGTCGAGGTCAACACGGGTAGCCCATCGTCCGAGGGACAGGAGGAGGCGAGCCTCCCAGCTACCAGACCAGATAGTGGCGCCGGGGAACCGAAGCCGGAGACTGTGTCCGCAAGTAGGGGTAGAAGGAAGAAGGGAGGGTTCGTCGCCAATGTGGGACGTGTTGAAACTGACTTCGCCAAAACTGTTGGGAAGAGGAAGAAACCCAACGCATCGGGTGAAGAAGTTGGGCCTTCACAAGTCCGAGTCAAGAGGGCGAGGAAGGGGGGGAAGCGGGATTAGTTTCTCGGTCCAATGGTACAATTATCAAAGTTCTGAGTGGCGGCCATATGATTGATCTACCGTTCTCGAAGATGAGGGTTACGAGCTGTAATGAAGTTTCCGATTCACGAGCCTCAGGCGAGTGAAGCCCTCCGGTCGAACCGTAACGCGAACCGGGGGCTCTGGCATCCTTGCCCGTCGGGCCCCCACCATCTATTGACACCCCATGGGGAACGATAGCGATTCTGGCATGAGTTTTGAGGGCATGTATTTTTCAGCCCGTTCGGCAGCCGGGAGCGGCTAGGTCACCAGCGGTTTAACGTACACGACGTAAAGTACAGTCCTCAGCAGCGGGCACAATACGCTGGTCAATCTATAGATCATCTCTGCACAACACGGAACTGGTCAGGGACCTCCGGCCATTCGCATGGTGCCAACTCCGTAGTCGTTGCCTGATCTTCTCCTGCTTGTGTGACTCCCCTTACAACCTAACTTCGTGTAAGGTTCGCCGAAACGGACGTTCGAAACCCAACCCACCTGCCAGACTCGGCTAGAGCATCCTATTTGTGTGAGCGTGGGGCTGCATTGGTTCGCGACCTGCAACACGTCCCTGGTAGAGACATAGGAAAAATCTGTCCCTTTCACTCGCGGGGCCGCCCAATCAATGTGAACTGCCTGGAGTCTGGTGGCTTTCAATAGCGAGTTCCCAATGAGCTCCTGGACCTTGTTAACGTACGTCATGACAGATCCTCGGCTAAAAACCCACCAGGGCCTCCTGCTCAACAACGACAAACAGCTGTTCCAAGTTCGTAAAACTGGTGCAAACGTCATCCAATACCTTCAAAGATATAGGCAGGCGATGAAGTGAAAGGCGTTTTAGGCGTGATCCATGGACGGAGATGAGAGTTGTGACGAGGTCATCCAGTTGAGCTTCCTTGTCCTCGATTGTGGTGGTGCCGTAGAGCTGAAAGTACTCCAATGGCGACGAGGAGACCAACGAGAGGATATCCTTCGCCCACCCCGAGTTCCAGAGGGGAACGTTGACAGTAATGGTTAGAGACGTTAGCCGATTTAGCAGTTGCGCTTTCCGGCATTGCCGATCAAACTCTGGTAGGTCCTTCGAAAGTCCAATCAAGCACCACTCCAGAGCGAACGGTGAGGACGCACCAGTAGGCGGGAGATGTGCTCAATGCTGAGTCTTTTAATTCCGTTCTTGTTGCAACGCAATGCATTCACAAGCCCTTCATGCGTCACTCTCTGACAGCTTGCCAAGTGAAGTTCGTCGAGACCAAACAAGTCTTCAGAGATTTGTTCTAGGAGCGCATCCGTGACGACAGTATAACTCTGGTTCGAGTTTGGCTCAGAAATTGGGTACGGTGAATGCCAAGAGTCGTACATACCTTGCACACAATAGATAGGCTCTGCAGCGGATTTTCAAGAGACTTCAGCCACGCCGGTAGAACTTCCAAGACAGGTGGGCTGGGCATAATCAACGTGATTCGCCTTACGCTCGTAAATCGCGGAAGGATCGTATGATCATAGTTCCCATAGTGGTGGCCGTTGATCTCCAGTTCCTGTAGCGGTCGATGCTTAAGTATTGCAAGGAGGACACTAGAGCATAATGTTCCATCCCGCGTCCAGGTACAAGATCGTAGGTTGATGGTGTTCGCGATTCCGCGGAGGCAGGAGTCAACGAGGCTATCCAGTTTATCGTCATCTAGTCCCTTAGGAAAATCCCGGATTTCTGGTCGCCAACGGATTGTAAACACCGACTATCAACATCGCAGATTCATCGAACAGATGGCACCTAGCTTCCGAACGTGCCTGGCAAGTTCTGGGGAAGACGATAGCGTACGAAAAAGCTTGATGATCTTTATTAACAAAGCTGGTCAGATGTGTTTGGGTGTCCGACAGGAGGGCTTCCGGTTGTGTTGCATTACCTTCTTCTTGTGGTGCCAGGGGAAAACGGCGACAGTATGGTAAAGGAAAGGTCGCGTGAACTCGCAGAATGCCTTGCTGACGAGACAAAATGAAGTTAGGTTCTCAGGTTTCACGACATTCTGTACGATGTCCGACAGTAGCTCGAGCGGAAGGTCGTTGAACGTGGTCATGAATGGTGGGAGGGGGTCAGCGTGTCAGGGGCCATCGGTCCGGCCGCTCCCTTGGTTCACGAGCGCATCCTGTCTATTTCCTCCATCTTCTCGTTTCTATCTCGATTAATTTTATAAAAAGCTATAAAACCAGCCGCGTCTTGCCCTTGTACTAGGTTGCTGTAGCAGGATATGCGAATGCTGATACAAAAAAAAGCTATCGGTCCGACGGAAACCCGTTGGCATCGGTGAAAATTAACTCAAAAACCACCGGGACTCCTCGTTTCCCTGGAAATCGTGTCCGTAAGAATTAAACAGTTGTACCCTTGCTGTGATACGAGTACGCTAGGGAAGGTGGCTGGGCAAATTGTCTGTGATTCAGTTGTCAGAGTACGACTCTTCCATGTGTTGCTCTTGCTCCTTTGGCATGAGATCAGGCATCCCCGTGGGGGGATTTTTGACTACCATGCGGCGCTTCGGAGGTGGTCCTGCGATGCGCCTGACCCAAGCAACTCCCCTGAACCAGTACCACATATCCCCGATAAGGTGGGTCACTTGGATGACTGGGGGGACGGCAACAAATAACGCGAAGACCTGAGCAACATCAGTCCCCCCACACTGATGTTCCGTGAGTGTGAGCATACCTGGCCAAAACTAAGAGAGAACTTGTTGTCTTGTGTGCCGAAAGTGCAGAGCTCTACAACAGCGATCCAGTACCCCATCGGGAACGCGACGACCGACATGAATTGAATGAACGGATAGTAATATCCGACCGTTCTCCTGCACCACCTAATCAGCATCAATACCCTGCCACGCGAACGAAAGTGACTAACCAAACTTTGGCGAAGCGGGGGCGGTACGGTTCACCCGGTGGCCAGATCTCCTTTCTTCTGAGATAAATCCCGATGCTCCAAGCGGCGACCAGGGATATGAGTGGGAGCGCTAAAATGACGACTGGGTAGGCCATACCATACACCTGGACGCGGTCGTCGATGTACAAGAGGGGTACGACGAGGTAGAAGGAATCCATGACTGAGCGGCCCTTGCAGCCAGCTTGGGCAAAACGCTCCTCGTTTTTCGGTAGGTACGCATAGATGAACATAATCGCCCATCCAGTCCCAGCGAGTAGGACGACGAATCGTCTCAGATAACGAGTCCGTCCTAACAGACTCTCCAATCGGTGATGACCTGACCAAAACGAGCGTATGGCATACACGACGAAATAGACGGTGATGGGAGAAAGGACCAGTGCGAGGACGACCAAGGCGTGGAATCGGGTGAGTTCACCTCGGGCGGTGGAGATGAGACATGTGATTAACAACGAATATACGGTGAGGACTTGAGACCAGAACGCCTCTTGCACTCTCCTAGGCGAATAGAAGATAAGCACAGCTAGCGCGAATGAAGTCAATTAACGCTGGTCCCCGGGAATGGTGTTCCACATACCAACACAGAAAGCGGTGATATAGTCTATTTGACCGGAGGAAATTAGGGTGTTGAAACAAGGGCATCCAGCATGCACTTACTTGCGATCCGCACCAGCGGGCCTGAATAAGAGAAATCCAGTCAGCAAATGGGGGAGGACAGGTGGATGATAAGATTCGTACCTGCAATTTCGGGATTCGGACAGAAATCAAACGGACAATTGTCGTTTTTGGGTGGGTTGGCACAGTAGGCCCCCACATACTTCCCGATTTCCCGGGTGAGATTGAGGTAGTTGACCATGTTTGGCGAAACTGTACAGTTGTTCAGTTTATAGGAGGCGGGGTCGTACCCAGCCTCGCCCGCGTTGACAAAACAATCGACGTCGGGAGGGTAGATTTGGATATCGCTGCCACTGTCGTCGTCAGCCATGTCGCCAGAGGGGGAGGAGGTGTGGGGAGGGCGACCATTCCCTTGTGGATACTGGGGATATAAGTCGAAAGACAGGCGGAACACCGACACGGTTGGACGGGTCCTGTTACGGGAAGGACAATTTACGCGCTCAAGTACGCATGATAGAATTCCTCCCTGTTTTCTCCCAAGCCGGTGGGACAAGCAACTGATGCGCTGTCCAGCGAAACAACTCCCCGTGGAACCCGCGAGGCGGGCGAGTCTCGCCCGCTCCATTTTACAGAAAGAACACGATCGCCGTCCACTTCCTCTCCCTAGAAGATCGATCAAACAGAGATGACAGTTGCGGCGCTGCGCGGCCATGGTCAAATACACAGAGTTGCAAAGGTACCAGCGACGATGTTCCGGGCGGCGCCGTTCCGGGAGAGTGTGCGGAACGGCGCCGCCCGGAATATCGTCACTGGTACCTTTGCAACTCTGTACATTTAACCATGGTCGCGCAGCGTCGCAACCGTCATCTCTGTCGGGTTTCCGCTACTCAGCACGTAAAGGCTTCCAGGACCGGCTCAAAGGGGGTGGTCGCCTTTCGGATGGATAAATAACGGCCCTCATCTTCCTCTCCACCCTACAACTCGCCACCGCCATGAATACCAGCGGCCCCACAACATACCCCCCAGACATCTCCTGTTTCGATGAAGGGTACTGGGATCCTAAAATCTTCAAGGCGAGGAACTGTTCCGTGACGGACAACATGGTTGGCTTTTTGAATCTCACTGGGCCAGACCTCAAGTCGTACTTGAGCGTGTATTGTCTGAATCCCCCATCGGACGACGTCTGCCCGTTTTATGTCTGTCCCAATGCTGATATCGCTGGTCCGTTGGTGAGGATTGCCAGTGAGTTAACTCCAGCTTTTGGCGACTTCGAGCTGCACTACTAATGGTTCACTAGACTACGTCACTGGATTTTGTCTTGGTGAGCCCTTGCTGTATTCAGATACAAAAAATTCAGCCAAGTTGACCTTCGCCTTCAGTCATTCTCATGTTCTATTCGTCAAGGCGTGTCAAAGAGGCCTTCTGGTCGCAGTCCCTTATCACGTATTCCCTCCTAATCACCTGCTCAATTTCCCTCCTCCGAGGAGATCTCACCCGGTTCCACTCCATGATTGTTGTCTCCATCGTATGCTCGCCCGCCAACGTCTACTTCGCGGGCTACTCTATCCGAGCCTTCTGGAGTAGTCATCGTCTCGACGCAGTGCTTGGGAAGAAGCAGGTCGCTCGGCGGGCGATGGTGTTTTTCTCCGTCGCCATTTGGACCGCGATCCTCATATACGCTTATCTTCCACCAGAACGCACCAAGTTCTCTCAAGACACGTGTCGTATGATGTCCAACGCGGAGGGTGCTTTCCTCTTGCTCCCGATCGTTCTCGTAATATCGTTGGCAGAGCAAGGACCAGTTGGGGTTTTATATTTTTTCATGCTCCTCGCGGCCCCCATCCTCATTGCCGTTGCCTGGGCCGTCGCTATCACTCGAAGGAGAAAGGAAATCTGGCCGCCCGGTGAGCCTTACAGGCCAAGGTTCGGCAAGGTCTGGTGAGTTCATCGCTACATGTTGCCAGAAGGTGCAGTCATGCTAAATTTGGTCTATAGGAGGACAGTGGTGGCGCGTTACCCATTCCTTCTCTTCTTGTCTGTCGTTGTGATTCCCACACTGTACTGGGTTTTGGTCGTCGAGCTCGGCGTCATGGGTACGCCAGACAATACGTTCTCCTTGACGTTTGGTCAGGTGAGGTCCTGTTCCATCCCAGTTTACCTGTCTTTGGTGCGATCCTGACCTGTCTGCCCCATCAGGTCCTCGCTGTGTTCATGGCCGTACCTCCAATCATCGAAGTGGCCCACTCGCTTCCTCAGCTGTGGCGTTGGTTAATCAACCTGAGTTTGGTCCGGTACATCACCAGACGCCCGGCTCCCGAAGTTCCCGGCCCAGAGGAGATGGGCACGCCGAACGCCGAATCCACTGACTGGCAAAACAACGAGAAGAAAAGAGCCATCGACAGCCGGTCCAGTACCGTGACCGAACAACCCCGGTCAAGTCAAACCCAACAACCAGACGGTCCAAAAGGAGTTACCGAGCACGGCGAGTCATGAGTGTCACACCCAAGTTCCCTCCATTTTTCCATTCCACGCGCGTCATGCATCCGCAATCCCCCCTATGCCCTAACAATCACCCTGAAATGGACTCCTATCTCCCTCCTTTTTTTTTTCTTTTTTTCTTTATCAATCAACGTATTCTATTTCGTATGTCGTTTACGTTGATATGATAGTCACTCTGCTGGGTGACCACCAAAGCGTCATCGACCCATCCGCACCGAGCACCAAACACTGAGCATGCAACCCATGGAAGCCTGGAGAACTCAAAATAGGACGGCTTCCCCTTCGTACGAGTAGGTGTATGCGATCCGATGGTCGTGTTTATGTTGTTTCCCTACTCCCGTAGATGGGTGTACTTACCCCACGCGTAGAACAACGATACCAATTTCGGCCTAATCTACATTCAAGCTTCAAGGGTTATTTGCCGCCAAGCTATGTCCGTCTAACGTTAGTGCGACACAGCCAATGGCTGAGATCTTGACTGCAGAGATGTCAGCGACCTTCTGGGCGCCGTTGCCTCGGGACCGGGTTATCAAGCAAGGATCCAAAATGGCCACCGGGTCTTATGTCGAACGGGAAGTGAAAATGCGACCTAACCATGTTTACTGACCTCTGGTTATCAGGCTCACAAAATGAAGTGATCAGACCACCTGCCAGGGCTCAGGGTCAGACATCCATGGACGTTTCCCGATCAGGTATCGGACCACAGATTGTATCGAGCCCAAATTATCACGAGGTACAGTACAACAGGATACATTTCTTTCATTTCCTTTTCTTCTTTACTGACTACACGACACAAGTGTCCAACGACAGACGGTCAAGTGACGACGAACGACGCGGGAGGGATAGCGGGAAAGCACAACCAGATGACATGCAGGGACGCACACCATGTTACGACTGGTAGGTGAGAGAGGGAAAACGGTTCCTATGACGAAGAAGGGTGGGGAGCATGGCCCGTCCAGGAACGTGAAAGGGAGAGGACCAAGAGAGAATTAGCGAGCCATAGGTGTAAGGATCCACAAGCGTGGAGGTCGAAGTTGAACCGGTAGTCGAAGTGACTGTCTATGGGGAATGGGTGGGAAGGGTTAATAGATAACGGCACCAAAAAGGAGGGAAACAGAAGGAAAGAATGGGGTAAATTCCGGACGACCGTTATCACAAAAAATCATAAGTGAGGAAATACGATAGGAACCGAGAGGAGGGGAGATGGGTGCAAGAAACAACAATTCCGAAAGCTTCGTGTGGGAGTGTGTACAGGGGGGAAAGAGCATTCGATAGGGATGGACGTAATTGTAGAAGGCGACGAATAACCCAAGAAGGATGGAGCATACACGGCAAGGGTGATTGGAGAACCAGTGTGGGAAACGAGTGCTGGACCGGTTCAACTCAGCGCTCGAATCCATCAATGAGAGCCTATTACGGGCGCCACGTTGGGCGATTCCTGAAATGCGATGCGAGGTGTGATGTGTGACGATGAGGATGAGAGTTGGTGGCGATGTGTGATGAGAGAGAATGAGTTGGTGAGATCACAATCCGGAAATGAACCGCAACGGGTACTATGACGCAGTGAAGACATGAGCACGGGGGGTAGAGAGCGGAATAAATAGAGAGAGGAAGGGAAGCAGAAGACAGCAGTGGCAAACTGTCGCGGGGGCCAGAAGGGGTGTTCAGTACTTTTGGAGATACTTTTGGAAAGGAGCTGTGGAAGACGCACATAAGACAGTGGAACATCAACACAGGACCAAGGAACTGACTCTATACTCTGGGGCCAAATTCAGTGGTCCAGACAGCTTCGGCTTTTTCTGCATCCCAATTGTTAACGAAGAACCCAGAGATACGTGTGCAATCGACGGGCAGAAGATCGAGCCTCAAAGCTCCTCTCTGCTTCTCTTTCTCCACACGGCGTTGGTCAAGGCGGCCAAGGCGAGTATAAAACGACTGGCCAACGACCTCCTGAACTGACGGGGATAATAGGGCCCATTCATCCTTTTTGACTCTGAGTCGGAAGAATGAATGCAGAGTGGTGATGATGTCGTTGATCGTGACACATGCACTCTGGGCCTGCGGAGGAACGTAGTACTCGTCGGCGTCAGCAGGGAAAATCTCTGCGCTGACGGAAGGTGGCGAAGTGCTGTATTGGAAGGCAAGGTTTGCTGTGGGTAGTGGAGTACAGGGAAGGACGCCGGTGTGAGTTCCGCTTGGCGGGCTCGAGTTTGGTATCGCGTTTGGGAAAACTTCGATGCGCCAAGGGATCCACTGAGAGATGAGCTTGAGGCTGTGGATGGGGGGAGACGTGGCAGGTTGGTTAAGAAACTCGGGAGGGATCTGCGCAAGTATCTCCGGCAGCGTAAGAGACAAGTCAACTTCCGGTCGGGACAGGACGAAGTGAATTGCGGGGTGAGCCGGGGGAGGGATAAAGTACTCGAGGTCAGAGGCGGGTGCTGGCGGTGTCGAGGGCCCACCCGACTCAAGTTCAGAAACTTCAGACTCGGAACCGTCAGAACGCGTGAGTGACTCGTCGGAATCCGTGGGCGAGGGCCGCGGGGTGGGCGGCACGGGGGTCAAGGGCAGCTGAGGGATTGGGACGGACGAGGAGGGAGTGAGGAAGCAGACCTGTTTCCTGGTGACCTTGGGAGTTGGCTGGGTCATGGAAACAGGGCTCAGCGACATATTGGTGGCGAGAGCGAGCCCGGGACTAAAGAGATAGAGATAAAGAAAGAAAGAGGAGAGAAGAAGAGAGACGGAGGACGAGGAGGAAAGGGAAGGGAGGGACTAGAAATACAAAATTCCGTTTCAGTCGATATCACGGCAAGTGAACCGCCCTTCCAAATTTGGGACATCAGGTCATCGATCCAATTACTGAAACCGTGACAACCGTTATATTATTCGGAACCCCACCGAAACTACACGAGGCGGGCCACACCGTCGGCTACACACTCTAAATTCCTTCTCTAACCGCTGCATCGTGTTCACCACTTCCATCTTCTGCAAAATCCTCGAGGCTACCGCCCCAACAGCCAGCCCACGCCATCCCGTCCGCTCGCAAACATCCCTGGGGGTCCGATCCTCCGTAGCACATGCTTCTCGCACCCGCGCGTGATATGTATAGGTCCGTTCGCCTCTTCCTCCTTTGTGCGTCGGCAATCAGTGTGGGCCAAAATAATTCCCCAAAACGTCGAACGCACCGCTCGTCCTCATCTCTCAAGCTGCGTCCGCGCCCTCGATCCTCCAAACCTTGATCACTCCCGCCCTGTCGCCACTGACGACCCCACCCCTGAACGGTGAATCAATACAGACCAATGCGGTGATGCTGTCCTGATGGGCCTTGAGCAAATTCTGTTGGTTGTTCGTGATCAAGTTCATTCTCTGAGGAGGTCGATTGTTCTGTGATTGACCGCTCGTCGACCTGGTCCACATCTCAATGAATGAAGTAGGATAACCCTCAGATCCCACGGTACTTCTCGTGGAATCAAACGTCGCACAATTTCATCAATCCTACTTGGGAATGGTGAAGCCACGAAACCGTACTTACCTGTACCCTGCCTTTTCGACTTCCGTCTCAGCTCCACTCAACACTGCGCTTCGTTCAATTCGTGCCAAATCCCAGAGTCGCAGTTTACGATCTTCCGAGCCACTGATCATGAACCCACGTCCGCCCGAAGAGCGCCCGCCGGTTGACGAGTCTGGCTCAATCTTCGATGAATGGCCTCCAAGGTCGGACCCGACAACCATTGTCCTCACGTCCAGGGAAGGACGCACCAACGGTAGATCTCCTGGGGAACCACTTTGGGCGGGTCGCTTCGCAAACCGATCGAGCGACGTCCTTGACTGTTGCCTTGATCGAACCAGTGCGGCGATTGCTGTCGCTGGGCTGACCTCCGTGTGTTCCCCTGTTACCTCGGCGGGCTGCGCTGGCTCCTCATCAGGATTAGATCCTCCCGCAGCGATTGCATACGTTTCCATCAGTGATGTCTTCTCGATATCCCAAACCTCTATCACCGTTGTGGGGGAGGAGATGTCAACCCCACCGGTGGCCGGCTTTATCGTCTCGAAAGCAACCATGATCCAGCGACCTCTACCCTGAGTTGGATGTAAAACGATCTGGTGGATTCGGGAGGACTTCGCTGTGTCAGTGGAACCTCCGACTTTCCAGCTATTGAGCAGCATCCCGAACCGAAGATCCCAGAGCGTTAATACGCCAATAGCCGTCCCAACGACCAGCCACGCGCGCTTTCGGTCGATACATAAACAAGTGATAGCCCCATAGTGTCTCGGATTCTCCATTGTTTCCAGGACGCGCATCGTTCGCAGATCCAGTACGGAGATGAAACAGTGAGTCGTGGCGTAGATGAGGTTAGATGCCACATCTTAACGAGGCGTAAAAACAACCGCGTAGCACACCACAAGCAGGTGTGAACATTGAAGGAATAAACAAAGGGATTTTCATCAGTTCCCAGAAAGAAACAAGGTTGCGGCTGTGCGTGAGAGGGGGAGGTAGAACGTACCCGAGTTGAAGTGCATCATACACGTAACGTATTCACCCACATGTTCAAGCCGATACTCCCTGATCGCCTGCAGTTTTCCGTATTTCGGTAACGTTCCGATCTGGCTGACGTTGACTCTAACGACGTGTATGCTCCCGTCCTCGGCCGCACTCGCAAAACAATGAACTGCTTCCAGCATGCAAACGCATTTCACTTTCGCGTGGTGCTGCGAATAGCTGTGTCTCGGTTTGCTCGTAACGTTTCGCTCCAGCCTCGCCGTATCCCACACTTTGATAGTCTTGTCATCAGACGCCGAGACGAAGAACATGTGGTCCGGGGATACGGCGAACCCCGTGATTGCATCTGTATGTAGGTTGAGGTGCGCGATGAGATTTGCCTCCGGGCGTTTATGCGTCCCGTCGCGAGATAGGAAGCTGTGGCGGCCAGTAGTGCGGCGGCGGACCGGCCCTTCATGCACTTTCGGTCCGAAGTCGCTCTGTAGATCCTTGCTTCCGTCGAGGTACAGATGCTCCAATAGATGGACGATACCGGGTTCCATTCCGTCTGATGCGCGGGTCTCAGCGGAGGACCAAATGGAGTAACGTAGAAAATTTTTGCATACCGTAAGAGGAGATGTACAGAAGGCTGAGGGCCCGGGGTCTGAGCGGTGCGGCCCCTCTCAAAGTCCCGCCGCCAGAAACAGAAGTCGGCGAAGATCTCCCCGACCGCTCAGGGGAACCTTCAGACCTCATCTTCGACGCAGCCTCCAGCAACCCGGTCGCGTTCGCTTTCGAACTTCCGACAGCCGGGGCGGCTTTCTGATCGAAACTTCCCATGTGAAGGCCACGGGCCGTGGTCCTCAGAACGGCAGAGCCGGTTGTCGAGAGAACGGACTCTGTGGGACTCCCTGGTCTCTGCTGTAGAACCGCGAGTTCGGGAGACATAATAGGCACTTTATTGAGTTGAGAAGGCACCGACGGCGCGGGCCGGCTGTCTCGAGGAACAGCAGTTGTGGGAGCCATGACCAGTGAATTGGCAGATCCGTTGATCGTGGCCAATCTCCTGCGTAGGTCTTCGAAAGGTGCGCCACCGGTGGGTCCGGTGTCGACACTGAGCGCTCTGTGTGACCTTGGGGTCCCCGAAACGGGCGATTTCCCTGGATAACCTAATCCTGATATGCGGCGACTACTATGTTGAGACCTGGAACCATCGGAACCACGGTGCCGTAGGAAAACTGTCTGCGGAACGATCCCAAGTTTCTGCAATTCAATGCCTGTGACAGATTTCAGCTGCTCTGACTCCGGTTCAATGCTGATGCGGCTGGAAAAGCTGAGAGAAAACTCAGTGAACCGGAAAGTAGCGCAATCCAGAACGAACTACCTCGAGATGGCTTGAGCCAATTTCCAAATATAATCTCGCATTGCCAATAACTTAGCCTCTTCATTCGACGTCATCCCGAGCTGTTGTAGTTTCGCAATTTGTGCCTCATCCCTACGAAATTATTCGTAAGGTGGGGTGCAGAGAGATATTCTGCAGCGAAACGCACTCTTCTGACTTGCGTTGAATGACGCCAGGGGACTTCTTCACGGCGGCGACGCTATCCTTTGGCGATTGGGTATCGCCCTTGTTGCCGCCTCGACGATGTCCTTTCCAGAAGGTTGATTTGTCGGCTCTCATTGCCCACGCAACTACGGCACTAAAAATATGCCTAGGCATCTGTGGAACCCTTATTAGCCCGAAGCTATCGTTTTGTATACGGAAGAGTACAAACGGGATGTTTCATGGTCGTGAGTAAAGTCACTTCGTCTATTTCCCGAATTTCCGACCGAAGGAAATGTCGCAAGGAGGGGTATAGGATGCACCATACGTCGCTGGGTGGGAGGCGTTTCCTCGCAGAGGCTAAAAATGACGCTGCACCTAAAATAAAAAAACGCAAGTTGAAGTGTTGAGCTGAGATCCTAATGAAAAGACCCACTCTGTCTAATCCATATATTTGGATGGTATAGAAACCCAAGAGTTGCCCCCATCAACTCCCAAAGCCGCATCTTCTGAAACAGCCCCAGCTCACAAAGGCTGGTCAATGACGACAGCACCTTCGCAACCGCAGACTCTTCGACATCTAATGGGGACAAACCTGAATCAGTCTGAAACCTTTACCGAATCCTGCCTTACCAGAGAGCGCTTGGACCATCAAAGGCAAGATATACTCCTCCAGACTCCTTCCACCGACACACGCAGCCACATCTACGACGCTCTCGAAGAACGCATACCGTAACAACCAGTCCCGGTGATTCATGTACGTGATCATGTGACTTAGAAGGACATCGTTCGTCTTCTGCCGCCCGAGGAAGATACATAGCGAGGAGATGTTGTGCAGAACCGCTCGTTTCACAACGGGTGATGGATCTACAAGAAGCGTAGACAGTTGGTCCTCAATGCTCTCTTGGAGGTATTGAAGGCTGGCGTCGTATGAGATCTGTAAAATAGGGTAAAGCGCCGATTAAGATCGGAGTAAGACCAGGCACACCTCCACCTGAGCTTCATCGTAGTCTTGAACGTCCACAGAGAGCTTGAAAGCGCCGTGTGCCTTTAGCGCTTGTCCCATCTCCAAATACCGCAGCGCCGTGTCTGCGAACGGGGCAATACATTGTGCATATATGCACCTCACGGAGACCTCTGGGTCTCTCACGAGATGTTCAATGCTTGGGATAATATACTCTGGGAAGATCGCAGCGTTCGAAGGTGTAATCACTTTCACCAGCATGAGCTTGGAGATGGGGTGAGCAAGAATGCTGGCACTTCCCAAACGACTTACAACTTGGAAGAGTGTCCGCAAGGCCGCAATTCGTACTAACGCAGCCTCGTCGTGCAATAGCTCGATAATATACGGTACCATTCGATCCAGTTTCGCTTCGTCGGTCAACCTGGGGCAGAGTGCCAAAAACACGTCCAGAGCTCGGACTTTTGAGCTCGGTAATTGGCAATTTCTGATGTTCGCAGATAACAGTGACAACATGATGAGTGCTGGACCATCCTCCGATGATGCCCTTCGACCAGTCGGCAACTTGGGGTCATGGTTAGGTATGTTCAGTTCCACAGGAAATACATCCTAAAGGTTGGTTCAGAAACTAGAAGCGAACCGATAGATAGAAAAACAGACCTGAAGGGGCGTAGAGGTGGGAGGAGCGGGTGTTAGAGATTCAGATTTGCCCTCCACGGACGAAACCCCGTTCGTATCTTGTTCCAAATACGCCTCGACGCTCTCGAAGTCCGACCAAATTCTTTCCATCCTATGATCCGAATCACTTGGCAGGTTGTTGTCTCCCTGGAGTTCCTGGGACATCGTCAGAGGGGCCCTCTGAGCTGGTTTTGCGATCTGTGCAATCGGGGTGGCGGTCGGAGTTCCCGCAGTAGTGGGAGGGGGAGAGGTAGGGAAAGGGGACTTCTCTGACAACTCGCCCACAGAGTGAACATAATTGTGGAGGAAGGAGTAGAAACATTCTGGAAATACGACCCCCCGGGAGGTGTGGAGTATCGTGTCAAAGACTGGCCTCGCAGTATGGTCTAGAGCAATCATCTGTTTGATCAACATCTGGAGAAGGTCAATTATACCGGTGTTGAATATCCAGGGAATGGGATACTTACCCGAACCCCTTCGTCTTCTATTGGGGCAAGACTATGGTCCACGTTGAACTCCGCTTCACGGTACTGGAAGAGTTGACTCAGTTTGAAAAGAGGTGCACCCTCGAGAAAAAGTTCGGCGATGACACATCCAACACTGAAGACGTCCATGGCTTCGGTTACTCTACCATCCTTCTTACCCTCAATATCCTCGCCAGCCAGTTTCGACTTCTTGGCACTAATCTCAGGATTCTCACTTGCTGTGTAGAACCGTTCCGGTGCAATATAACAAGTTCGGCTTCCAGAGGTGTCAAAGTAGAAGGAGAAGTCGGAAGGGTCATCGAGCGGGAGGTAGGTTGGCTTGTAGGAAGCGAAATCGGATATATACACCCAATTCCAAGAGGTAACGAGGACGTTCTCGCATTTTACATCTCCGTGAGAGACCTTGCGGTTGCGAGCATCACGAAGGGCTATAAGGATTTGGAATGCGATCCATTTCTTCTCAATGGTTGAAAGGAAAGGCCGAGTACTACGTTAGGTGTCGCCTGAGCAGTCGATTCCCGTGTCTGTATGAAGTCCTACGCACCTGATGCGGTCATACAAGCTACTCGCAACCCACTGTCGAATCAGATAGCCGGCCTTATCGGTCTCTACAAAGTTCTGATAGCTGTATACGTTCGCGATATCACCGAGAGCCTCCCGTTCGACTTGATAACGCGTTCGACGTCAGCGGAAAGCGGGTGGTGTACGGTGGTGTACCCACTCTTCAACCTGCGGTGAAACTTGCGTAGACTAACGCCAGGGTCCGGCTTGATGAATATCTTTACGACTAGTGGTCCATTCCGATGCCGACATCGAACCGTCTTGAGAAACCTGGCTGAACTCAAGCTAAGACCAATGGGAGTAGATGTGAATGGCGTATTCTGGGTGTTTCAATGTAAGGGCATGGGCCCAAGATACATGCCTTCTCTCATAAAGAACATCCGCCCCCAGATCACTCACGAACGAGTCGAGAGCCCCACTCGTCCTCGTCAACGACTGGGCATTCCCCATCTTCTTTCGATTAGATTTCCGCCGCGCGTTCGGCTATTGATGTGAGAGGTCCGAAGGTGTCTAGTTTCTCATGAAGGTGGACGTGCGGAAAAGGCGTGTGGCCACAATCCAAGTGCGGAGTGCGGAGCTGGCTGCGGCATCGGCAAGGGTTTTTTCCCACGGCTGCTCTCTACGAACCCTGCTGCCGAACGACTCCACAGCTCGCCGAACACCGGGCGCGATCTTAACTTTCGTCCACCTTTCTGGTTGCCATCCTGGAAAATTTGAGATGCCTAACGGAATCGGACCTCTTAATGTCGCACTTCATCTATTGTTGGTACCGGGTGTGAGGTACAATGCATCGAAGACTGCCTTGCTGCTTGCAACCCACATTGTTTCTAACTGGCTTACGAAACGCCCGGTTTGTCTCCAAAAAAGAGACCGCACGGGCTACCACAAGCAGCTTCATCCCACGTGACAACTCAGCGAGTGGTTGAAAAGCCTGAACCCCAACCACAATCGCACTTTGTTTTCACCATCCACACTCACCCCTACGACACTGACCACTGGGACACCCTACCCTTGGCACATATCTCTGGGAACCATGCCGTATAATGCGAGAAATCTTGTCTTAACGACTCTGGTAGTCGTCTGCGCGAGTTCTGTTCTCGCCTCTCGTCGTCATCTTCGGCGCTATTCCTCGAACCACCGCCCGTCTTTCGTCGGAAACAGCGGGAACTACCACACTAAAGCCAAGACCATCTTCCGGGAATACAACACCTTCTACTGGCCGTCCAACACCGATGACTGCCTCAGACCTGAGGTTCGGCTCCGCCCCGACGCTCCTGATTGGTATGTACACGATGGCCAGTTTTACGATAGAACTTGCCTCAAGACTCTCGTGTATCTCGTCGAACCTGAGGAACGAGCTGTTTGTAGGACACAGAGCGACTGCCACTATGCTCGAGGGTACAACAACGAGTGCCTGATACAGTTGTCCTTTGATCAAGGCCTCGACTTCGACTTCGAGGAGTTGAGGCGGCAGGAGTTGGAATGGAAAAAGTCCGTATGTCACGGAAAGACTCTTGATCGATGCGGGCGAGACCATTCTTCCTGGTGGAGAAGCCGTTTCCCCTCCTGTCGTGATGATTGCCGTATCCACGGACGGGCCGGCAAGCAGAGGCAGGACGGGTCGGGTGATAACTGGGTCCCATGGTCTATCGGCCCCCACGGAACATTCTACGACAATGACTGTCTCTCACGCTTTGCAAATCGCCTCGGAATGGAGAACCCCGGGAACTGTACCCAGGCTAACACTTATGCTACCCACGAAACCCGAGAAACTCCTCCCGTGGAACTCCCGAATACCCTGGTACATGCCACCGAACCCTCCGGAATTCAATCCCACCTCGAGTTTCCCACTGGCATCACCGATCCAAGCCGCTTGGCTGCCACCTCCATTGCCGCGTACATCCCAACCCCCGAGGATTCGATCACGGATATCATACCCACCCCCGGTATTCCCGACGTCCGGAAAAGGAAGAGAAACCGCATCCCCCCACCTCCCGTTCGTACGCTCACGGAGACCGCCAATGCACTACCGACCCCTTCACCGCTTGTCAGTCGCGCTCAGGGTTCCGCCACCGATGAGTGGTCATGCATGTGGGACGTCAATGTCACACTACCCGACTCCGCTCCGAGAATGTTCGAAGTCGCCTTTGGCCATGCCACTGTCGACGAGACACTACTGGTCACTCAGGGGGCATTTAGGGGAGAGTTGGAAGGCCTCAGCGAGTGTAGTGATGCCGCAGGGGATGAGATAAAGGAGATTACAATCGGTTGACGAAGGGCCTCAGACATCTTGTTCCCGTGTAAACATCATTCTACTTAACAACACAAACCCAGTTCTACGGAGGGCTAAAAGAATATGTACGGCTGGTCGATGCCCACTTCAGGGTCGAATCTCAATGAAGATCGTCCTGACCGACCCAGCTCGGCGACAGCATACTCGAGAGTCCCAACTGCATTTTCTAACCTCCTGACATCCTCCTGTTTGAACGTGACCTTTAGCTGCCCGATGTTCGAGTGAATGATCCGAACGATATCCAACCCTATACCCGCTTCCTTCCTACCCTCTGCCAACATAGCAAGGCCGCGCATCTGCCGGTACAGTTCCACGCAATGCGACAGGACAAGAACCTTGAGATCTTTGCACACGTTTGTAGAATACAACACCAACAGGAAGTAATCGACCTCTTCCGCCCGGCAGCAGGAAAGCTCCAGCTTCTGCAGTCGAACCATGTCGCAGACCATCCGGGATATCATGAGCCGTGAGGTTGTAGGTCCAACGGGGGACCAGTGCCAAAATAAGGGGCTTGTTTCATATGTCGCGTCCGTGACTTCTTTCAATGGTATGCCGCTGAAAGTTCTTGCGTTAAATGGGCGATCGCGGGACATGCAGTAGGTTATGCTTCCTTTCTCCCCTTCAAGCTTTACGTAGATTTCCTCTTGATCTACAAGGTGTAGTTTTCGCAGGTCCCGGAGGTTGGAAAACGATGCCGGTATAGGATAAGAGGCGGTGTAGGACCCTTCCGCACCAGAACCGGAACTACCTCCGCGGACGAAGCCAGAGAATATGCGCGCGCCGTGCGGGGGAGATAATGCTTCCAACTGAACCAAGGGAGTCGCCTCCAACGATAAGACTTCCAGATGGTGTAGGTTTATACTCCCAGGGGGATGACCATCGTCACCGTCAAGGTCTTCGGGTGGGTGTCTTCCCCAAAGATGAACTACTTTAAGGAGCGGGTTTCTGGAGAGGAGGTCCAAGACGGCCCTCAGGGTGGCACTGCCAGTGTCGAGACCGACGACGGTGAGATCTCTGAGCCGGATGAGTTCTGGAGTTATGGGGAAGCGAGACAATTGTAAATGGCGTAGAGATGGGATAGGGTTGATGATTCCTGGAGTGTACCTGAGAGGGATAGGGACTAGAACTCCCCGACACTCGATGTTCAAGCGGCGCAGCTTGGGTGCGGCGTTCAGATCACGAAGGGCATCGAAAACACTGCCGTCATCGTAATCAAGCTCAAAGTGTATGCTTGACAGACGGTCTACGCGGGAGTTGATGTATCCGATGACTTCTCGAATCCGGCGCGAGACGATGTGGACGTCGAGCGGAGCGCGTTTCGAACGATCGAGGAGGCAGGGGATGAGGTCTGGGCGCGATCCGCTGATGAACGACCAGAGAGATGACTGGGAAATCAAGGTTTCCCTCCAACTCCGGCATATTTGAGTGGCGCAGAGCAATGGTTCGTATCTGTTGTCGCACGCGCGAGGGTCCAGATACTCGGAAATTTCGATGATGATGTCGGGGTGGAGTCTGTAGAATGGGCGAAGGGAATTCTCCAGCAGTTTGACATTTGTAGATGTCCTGTGCAGCTCTCTGTTAACCGCATCTATCTAGAAAGCCAGAACAGAGCCGTCATTGTAAATCCACCGGAGCATGGCCGTGGGTCGTTCACTCAAACACTCACCCAGCGGTATTGATCTGGCCCGGGGACAGAAGACTGAAAGATCCTGGTTTGCTCGAGAATCTTTGCGTTTACAGCGTGGAAGAGTTGCTCAAGGGGAAGTTCTTGCCCATGATATTCCGACATCGGTGTTGGTGTGCTTGATCACGGTGGAGGTAGACAAGAAAGTACGACATGGAATTACGATGCCGGCAGGTGGTACCGGTACTTGTTCCCTCTATCTTTCTGAGGGCCCCTACTCTTCGATGGATGCCATGGACGCCACGAATTGTTGAATAGCGGTTCTTTGTGTTGAACGTCTTGCAATGTACAGACGTCGAAGCTTGAGGCCCGAAACCTTCTCTCACGACTCATCAACCGTATGACACACCAATACCGGGCTGGAACCGTAAAAGTTGGACTGATGTATCCAAGGTATTATTGTGCAGACACAAGCGACTTTAGACGTTCGTAGCAGTTGGCTGGTCGTGGAGGGATGCCGAGTACGGATGTTTGTCCGCCAATTGGCAGGATGATCCCGCGCTTCCGGTGGCTTTGACTTTGAACCGCATCCAGCCCCGACCAGCATGTATGTCTGAACACACCTTGTAGAAACAGACCAGCAGCCACAATGCAGGATAATCCGTCGGAAATCGCAAAGTGAGATCGTTTCGTTTTCATCCCCTCTCGCTTGCACGAGTTCTGACTAAAACACAGGAAGGCGAAGGCACTGAACGTAACCCTTCAAGAGGAACTGCCGAAGGTAGAACCTTGGGATAAAAATGTCGAGTTTCAGCGCAAGAAGTGCGACCTATTTCCAAATGCCTGCGATCCTTCGCATCCCATCTGTGCTGACCCACGATTTTCAGCCTGCGGAAACAGTATGTCGAACTCTTGACCTCCCATCCATTCGCGAGGGAATCCAAGGACGCAGAGCTCAACCTATGGATGCACACCTCCTACGCGTTCATCACCGGCTACAAACAACGTATCGTCAACCTCAGTACTCCGCAACCTCCACCGCGAGGTGCACGCCAGGCCGCCCCACGCGAACCCCCCAACGCCCCCGTAGAACGTAGGAAACTCCTCTCCAGATTCCGGCAATTCCTTTCCGAAGAGGAAAAGTTCTGGATCTCCCTTGTTACCTGGTTCCGGCGAACATTCGACCTCCATGAAGTCCAACCGATCCTTGTTTCTCTCGAGATGGTTTCCGCCAATCCCGAAGATAATTCAGACCCAGCACCAGATGGAAGGACCAGAGGTTACCTTCTCCCCCGCCACCCCGATACGGTCATCCAATGTACCCCCGAGCAGCATCAGGGCAAACTGTCGAGTGTCAGCAAGGCATTGATCTTTCTGGGCGACATTGCGCGATACAAGGAGCAATACAACGAATCCGGAGGGCGACCGAAGGCCGGCGTCGAAACTGGGCCTCCCGCACGGACCAGCGGCAAGAACAAGAAGGCGCCGATCCCTCGTGCTCGAGACTACGAGAAGGCACGCCAGCGGTACGAACAAGCTCGAGCTCTTGTTCCACATGAGGGAAACCCGTCCAATCAACTCGCCATTCTATCCTCTTACCAGATGGATACCTTTAATGCCATTGTTCACTACTATCGGGCCATCTGTGTTCAACAACCGTACGACGGTGCTGCAGAAAACATGGGAAAATCGCTGAAGAAGTCGCTTGACTTCTGGAACGCCAAGGGGAAAGCGAAACAACAGGAGGCCACCGTTCCTAGACTCAAGATCGAAGTGCTCAAGGAGCAAATCATCGCACTCCACGGATACTGGGGGCAGCACCAGGGGGTGGAGACGGTGGAGCCTGAATCTCTCCAATCCTCAGAGGAGTTGTGCAAGTCCTCAGTCTCCCTATTCCACGACCTAATTGCTGGCCTCCTTCTGCAATCTGAGGTGATATCGAAGGTTGTCATCCTTGGCCTTGGCGCACTTTGGAAACACCGAATGCTTCGTCCACCTGGAGCGAAGCGCAGACCACGATCCAACCCCAGGGTCGAGGCTCAGATCTCAGGGCATCTGCTGGCCATTTTCCGCTCTCTATTGGAGGTCGGCTTACAAGAACTCGCCGACGATCCTGCAGGGGATACAGATGACATTGCCCAAAAGATCTCCGCCACGCTTCGGAGGACGTTGCCCGCGTTGCGGATGGTCAACAAGTGGTTACGTACAAATTACCGGTTCTATGCCTGCGACGAAAAGAAGCAGACCGTGGAAGGTGTCGCGGAATTCTGGAAGGTATACACGAGGTTCTTCACCACCCTCGGCCAGAAGTTCCCGATCGAGCAGTTGACCCGACTCGAGACACCATTGGACGAGGACCTCGACATCCGGGGGTTCCTACCTCTCACGAAACTCATGGTCACCGAAAACTCTGGGGAAGGTATTGATAGGGCACAAGTCCATCCAAACGAGGAACAACTCATGCGGATCTGGGACCTTCTTGGTGACGCAAAGACGTTAGCCCAGATGAAGGTGTGCATCCCCTCGTTGTTTCTGGAACAGTCTTCTCATACTTGACAAGGATACTCCAATTACGCATGACGACCGCGTCTTTTCTATCAAGGGTCAAGAAAACGCAGTCTCACCGGCCCTGATCCCAGTTCAGCCCCGCCGTCTGGTCCCGCCACCGATCATTAGGGCCGAGTCCGACGCGATGGAGACCGATGACGATCCCGTCAACGATGCCATCCGAACCGTGATAGATGCCGATACAGATGAAGAAGTGGTTTATCCTCGGTCAGTGCGAGTAACTTTCTTACCAAAGATTTCAATGATCAATTGTGTCTCCTCTTGGAATTTTAGGGCATCGCCCCCAGCTAGGCTTACGAGCGATCTGCCCCAGGTGGTCCCTCGGCACGGCACGCCACCCCACATTAGTCGTCAGCCTGCGAGCTCGCCGAACCTTGGGTTTTCCCAACTGCCCTCCCCCAACGTGCAACCCCTACAAGTTTCTCCTCCAAGGTTCCCTCCTCACGTTTCTCCTCCCCATGTGCAACCTACTTCTCGACGGGGTTCGGGCACATTTGCGCATATGGTTCCCACCCACGTTGACGTCAGGGCCCGGACCCTTTCTTTATCTCAACCGAGGCCTGTTGGGACGACTGCCGAGGATCTATTGAATGGTGTATTGGGTATACCATCATCCGCCAATGATCCAGCACCTGCCGCCACCACACTTCTCAGCGGCTTAGGTGGGTCGGCGTCCTCGGTTTGGTCCCCAGCAAATGACGTCAGGCATCCCCCCATTGGACAACAAAGGCACCAGAGGAGTGTCTCTCAACTTAGTCCATCACTCGTACCAGGAATGAGACCAGGAAATGGGATCGGGGGTGGGCTTGGGCTGATGAATGGTGGCTTTCCCTTCCTTCCATCTCCGAGTATACCCCAATCATCTTCCCCTTGGCAATCGAGCCAAATATCCCAGTTGCACACCGACATCACCCCTCATCCCCGACTCAATCCCATCGGCCACCACCGGGCACAATCTTCCGGTGTACCTTCCTATTTGACGTCCCCCAACTCCATGATCAGTAATCTCTCGAACGTCAGACCCGCGCGGCCCATCCCCAGCGCTTCCCTCAATTTTAACCCGACCGACACATCGGGAGGGCTTGGTGGGTCCCCCAACTATCCGCTGGCTCGACAAGGACTGTCACCCACCTCACAATCGCTGTCGCACAATCTGCCGTTTGGTAACTCTCTTGGAATTCCAGGCGGCGGCTGGGAGGGGTGATGCAGATGTACGGAACATTGAGGTATCCCTCCGCCTGTTCGTTCCCCCCACAGCCCGGAGTGTCGAACATCGTCGTGTTGTTGCTGAACGAGGCTTAAGTAGCCCGTTCGAGAGTCCATTCGGGCTTCGTAAGCCGCCTATTGCTTGAGTTGGTTCAACGTTTTGCGTCCCCAGAAGCTTTGTTTTGCAGAAAAACTCCGCGAGTGCATCGCCGCCTAATTTACATGGACCCGTTTCCCGCGTTTACGATTGACGGGAGGATCTTGAGCCTGAAAGTGACGAGGGGTGTGGAGATTTACGCCCACCGGTCCATGACGGCTCTCCGGCTGTTCTGGGCTTGGGTGGCCACAATCTAGTTCCACGTTCTACCTTCCATCGTTTTCACCGCCAGTCCTGCAGGTTGACGTTCTGTCACATTATTGCAGATGTCTTGCCCTGTCTCTTAGGAAATTTCTTCATGTTTTCCCTCAGAAGTGTCTTCCCTCTCCCACCCGTTGTTCGCCACGTATGAGCATGATGTATCTATTTATGACTTTTGGAACGTCTTTTCACCTTGTGTCCCGTTACAGTATATACCGAATGGCGGATGCCCGCACCGCGCCGAGGACCCAATCAGCGTGCGATCGAACCGGGCTCGGGAGCTCCTTGAAGTTGGTACGTTGATACTTGGGCCGGGATAACAGGAGCAGGTCGCCGTCTGCTTCTGGCACAGGAACGAGGGGCGGCGGAGGGCGGGTTCAACTCTTCACCGACTGATATCTATACGACGTGGCTGGGGTGGACAGCAGCAACAACGACCGCAGCCGGAACTTCTCCAACAACCACCCCACTCAACCCTCTCCACTTACAATTATCACCACGATTCCTTCCACCACGGCCTCCACTACGGGTACCGCAACTCTGCCTTTATTGCCGACGGATTGCTTCATGGATAATCAGAAGGCAAACGAGGTTTACGATCTCGCCCACTCAGACGAACCCATCGCCCCTCGGGTCAAGGAAGCTCTAGAGGTTATCGACCAGGCTTTAGATGACTTCAAGTGAGTGCGTTTGTGTTCGTATAAAGTGTTTCACGCTCACCGGGTGCCCGTCTATCCAAGGTTTGAACGTTTGGCGTTGAGCTTTAACGGAGGCAAAGATTGTGCGTCATCGACCTTTTCAGCCTCTCTTCGCAACGTGCATCTAATCGGCACGATACAGGCACTGTGCTATTACACCTCTACGCCGCAGCTCTTTGCCGAAGGTTCCAGAAACGTACCGTGATACCCTCATTGTATATCCCGCTCCCATCTCCATTCACCGAAGTCGAATCCTTCATCCATGAATCGATCAAGAAATACGACCTCGATCTTTTCCACTGTCTGCCGACCAAGACCAAGGAGGGCGTGCAGCTCGCCGTGGAGACTGTGATGACCCCCGCATCAGGCATACCCTCACAGCCGAATAAGGGTGGAGGAGAGGGCATGAAGAAAGCACTGGAGACGTATAAGAACAAGTTCCCGCATGTCAATGGGATTTTGATTGGGACCAGGAGGACGGATCCTTACTGTGGTATGTTTTGTATACTGAATTGGATTGGACCGCGAATTGCGTTGGTGACCATCTTACAGATAAACTTGGGTTCAGAAACCCGACCGACCAAGGCTGGCCTGATTTCGTGAGAATCAACCCAATTATTGATTGGTCCTACTCGGACGTTTGGACGTTCTTGAAAAGGTTGAGCGTCCCGTATTGCTCTCTCTATGATCAAGGGTGAGTTGTCGTTGAGCTTCTTGGGTGGACCGCACTAACTGTTGGATCAGGTATACCTCAATCGGGTCAACTTACAACACGTTCAAAAACCCTGCACTCGAGATCCAACCACGATGTGGTGGGCGTGGGGATGATGCCACCCCTCTTAACGGTGTTGAGCCTAAGCAGAGGTACCGTCCTGCTTATGAGCTCATCGATGGTACGCTGGAACGATCGGGGAGAGGCAGTTCGTAGACTTGCCCCTCGAAAGAGGCGCTTTAGATACACCTGCTGTACCTCCGCATGTATTTTACCCTATCCTTATTGCAATCACAATCACCTTGGACCGATAACGAGACCTGCCTTCGACCGCAGGGGCAATCGGAAGTGGGTCATTTAGCCTCTACGTTCCGGTCACTTGAAGGCGGTTTCCGGCGACATTCCTCCGTCGCCCGTTCTGTCTGAACGGTCAAGAACACCACTGGTTTATTCTACGTGACATGCTATCTCCGTCATAAACGTTCTATAAACACCGAAGCCGAGCCGAAGAAATTTCGCAGAAAAAATAAACGCGTCGTGTGTCATTCGAACGTGTTGAGGTCACCTGCTTGCGTGTTGTCAATTGGGCCGAGTCACCTGGTGGTTTAGATGCTGGGATTTGGCCTTGTCCGCCTCCCATATCGCCGGTTCCTCGCTGCATCCCACCACACACCCATCCGATATCGACCACCACCCCCCCTCTCCCTCTGTCGCGTTAGCCAAATGTCCACCACTTCACCGATACACCCCGTCGAAACCTCCCAGCAGAGGTCCGAAACCGCTCTAGACAGGCCCCATGCTGATATCGATATAACCAGGAATGGCGGGACCCGGAAGGTCAAGGAGAAGAAACCCAAAGAGCAGTCTGGCTCAGCATACCCTCTAGAAGTGCGTCCCTTGGACCTATTCTCTCATTCGAACGATGGCTGATACCTACGATTTACGGTTTTTTTGCAGCTCACTCCAAAACCCGAGTTCTTCGATCACAGGATCCAGATGTTTCAGGAATTAAAGGCCGAATATGATTCATGGGTCAAAGGCGAGTACACCAGGGTCGCTCAAGGGGTGGAACTGATTACGAACGTTTCGCTATGGTGTGCTTCAGACCAACCGCGACAAGGGATCACTATCACTCTCCCAGATGGTGTTGAAAAGCAGGGGACGAGTTGGGAGACGAGCCCTATGGATATCGCCAAGGAGATCTCAAAAGGTCTCGCCGAACGGATCGTCATTGCGAAAGTCAACGGCGAACTGTGGGATCTCGAACGGCCGCTCGAAGGCAGTGTGAAACTTGAATTGCTCGACTTTGAACATCCAGATGGTTTGGCCTTTCCCTGTCCCTAGGCCCTCGCTGCTTATCACTCATGCGAACCCAGGCAAACGCGTGTTCTGGCATTCATCGGCCCACGTCCTCGGTGAATCCGCAGAGAAGCACTACGGATGCCATCTGTGCATTGGCCCCCCCACGGATGACGGTTTCTTCTACGAGATGGCCATCGACGGACGTGCCGTCACCAACGCTGACTATCCTACCCTCGAGAAGCTCTCCGAAGGTGCTATCAAAGAGAAGCAAAAGTTTGAGCGGATCACGGTACCCAAGGAGACGCTCTTGAAGATGTTTGAGGTACGCTGGGTGGTGGTTTCGCTATGAAACCCTGGTTCTGACATCGGCTCTCTCAGTACAACAAATACAAGAAGCACATCATTGAGACCAAGATCCCCGACGGTACCTCTACCACTGTCTATCGCTGCGGTCCCATGATCGACTTGTGTATCGGTCCCCACATCCCACATACGGGCAAGATCAAGGCTTTCATGGTCACCAAAGTGCGTCCTCAAATGTGAGGCTGGACAGGAATGCAGATGTCGACCCCTGAGGATGATCTTAGAATTCCGCTTCATATTTCCTTGGTGATCAGAACAACGATTCCCTGCAGAGAATTTATGGTATCTCCTTTCCCGACAAGAAGCAGCTCACGGAGTACAAGGTTTTCCTTGCCGAGGCCGCAAGGCGGGACCACAGGAAAATTGGAAAGGTGCGTTGACTACCGAACCCAACCCTGGATTTGGATTGAATGAGTTTTCTAGGAGCAAGAACTGTTCTTCTTCAACGAACTTAGTCCTGGAAGTTGTTTCTGGCTTCCGCATGGAACGAGGATATACAATGCACTCGTTGAACTCGTCCGGGTAGGCACGCAAATCCAAAAGAACAACCCCAGGCTGACGGGATACCTGTAGGGCGAATACTACAAGCGAGGATACCAAGAAGGTGGGTGGCAGCCCGTCCGTATATTTCCACCACCGAAAAGAACTAACCAACGCCCCAAACGCCAGTCATTTCCCCTAATATGTACAACAGCAAACTCTGGGAAACTTCCGGACATTGGCAAAACTACAAGGACGACATGTTCACGCTCGATGTCGAGAAGGAGAAGTGGGCTCTGAAACCGATGAACTGTCCAGGCCATTGCATCATCTTCGATTCTAGGGATCGAAGTTACAAGGAGCTCCCGATCCGGATGGCAGAGTTCGGTATCATCCATAGGAACGAGGCGTCTGGCGCGTTGACGGGGCTGACGAGGGTTAGAAGGTTCGTGCAGGACGACACGCACGTTTTCTGTATGCCATCGCAGGTGAGGGATCAAGCGGCGTCAACAAAAAGAACGCTGACGATGGGATCTTAACAAATGTCCCTCAGGTGGAAGAAGAAATTTCGAAGCTGTTTGATTTCATGGAGTTCACATATGGGTTATTCGGATTCGAATTCTCGCTAGAACTCTCCACTCGACCGGAAAATTACCTTGGTCAGATTGAGACTTGGAACGAAGCTGAGGCTGTGAGTCATCCCCCCCACCCCCCTCGTGATCCTCGGGGGTCTCAATTTAACCCTGAGTTTTCTCACCCCACCGACTGACTGCTTAATACTATGATACCCCAAATCGTCTCAACTGCGCTCTCTTCATCATCAAACGAAACGCTGGGGGGACGTAAATAGCAACTCACGAAAGCGCTCGAGAAAGACCACCCTGGGAAATGGCAAATTAACCCGGGAGATGGAGCGTTTTACGGTCCCAAGATAGACATCACGATCAAAGATGCCCTGAAACGGTCCTTCCAGTGCGCCACGATTCAGTTGGATTTCCAGCTTCCCGAGAGGTTTAACCTCAAGTATCGTGGACCGGAAGAAGCGACGGATCCCAACAAGCCACCCACGAGACCGGTCATGATTCATCGAGCGATCTTGGGAAGTTTGGAGAGATTCATCGCGATCGTCACCGAGCACTTTGCTGGAAAGTGGCCGTTCTGGTTGAGTCCCAGGCAGGTTCTGGTGATCCCCGTGGCTCCTCCCTTCGTAAGTCCCCCCGTCCCATCCACCATCCATGTGTGTGAGGATTCCGACTAAATGTATTTGATAAAATACAGAAAGACTACGCTTCCGAAGTACAGCAGAACCTATCCGCTGCCGGGCTATGGACTGATGTTGACAATGGCGAGAACACGCTGCAGAAGAAGATTCGAAACGGCGAACTCGCCCAGTACAACTTTATTCTTGTCGTTGGGCAGGAGGAGTTGGACGGCAAGGCGGTTAATGTGAGGAATCGCGATGACGTTGGGGAGAAGAAGACCCGTGCTGCCACAGTCCCCCTTAATATCCTCATCGAGAAGCTCACCACCCTCAAGGGGTCGAGGAGTCTGTCGAATAAGATCGACATATGAGGCTCCACTTCTCGACCATTGTCTTTTTAAATACGTACACCTTATCCTTGTGTCCTCACTCGGTGAAAGCTCGTGTTCGATGTTTGGTGAAAAGGTTTGGTAAGGTTGGGATTAGACATGTAAACTACGCCATGAAAATACAGATCCAAACTAGAGGTTCTAGTCCGAGAGCCGGGCCGCGAAGAGATCAGGGGCTGGGACGTCAGCTGGAGTTATCCCGGAGTTCCAGAGCACGATCGATCATGCAAGTATTGTCGCTGGGGACACAGGAGGCCGTCGAAGAAAGGGACCCAAGGTAGAACCGAGAGAGGCAGTCGTTGCTGAAGACCTGGCCATCAAGAAAAGTGAAGGGGGTCCAGTTGCTATCGACGGGAGTGGGCAAGGCTTCTTCGGGAGGAACGATGCAATCGGTGGCGGCGGTTGGGGCCATGAGAATTGCCTGGGGGAGAACGCGTCAGTCTAAATTTGCACGGCTTTGGAGAGTTGTGTTTACCAGCTGCTCGGTGTCCTGGAATTGGGTGAGATCTACTTGGGTTGCACGTTGGACAAGCCGTTCCGCGATGCAGAGCATGTCGTAGCCTCGAACAGAGATACAACTAGTGCATTCGGTGCGGCAAGCAGCCCTCTCCTCGGGGATGAGCACCAAAGCGAGCAGTTCGAGGCAAACTTGGGAGTAACGGATACCATCAGCGACGAGCTCTTGATCCCCGGTAAGGGGTTCTCCAGCAGACAACGCGCAGGAAGCGATGAAAGTCGGTATACCCGAGTTCTGGCGCCTGTGGGAGTGACCAGAGCCGTAGTACTTGTAAGGCGAGTGAGATGCGTGATGACCACCTTGGGGAGCCGCCAGAGTCGGGGAGACGGATAGAGCTGCGAGGAGCACCAGGAGAAGGGAGCCTACGGTGGATCGGATCATGGTCGAGAGAGTGTAGTGCGTAAGGATTGTGGTAGACGTGTGCGCGAGTAGGAGTGAGATGGTGGTGGGTGGAGAGAAAGAGAGGTTTGGGGCAAGGTTTGAGCTTTTAAGCGTTCTGAACCGTGGTTCGAGATAACCACGTGAGGGACGGGCGTCAGATTGAAGTTTTGGTTTGTTTCTGAACTAAATAACCCACATACGAGTCGGAGCGATGACCGGTTTGTTGGAAATAATTTGATTCCAATGATCAAGTGTCGATCCTTGGAGACGCCGGGGCCGGTAGTCATCGCAAATGTCTGCACCGCATGCTCCAACTTCGCTGTCACCGGTTACATAACCCTTTCCCACAAACCCAACGTTGCGCACAGTTCTAGTCCAAGTACGGCATACCCCCTCAATGCAATCTCGGAAACTTCTATTTGCTGATGCTCCACCTGGTTCAATCCGATCAGAATCTCGAACCAACACGACGACGACGACGACGACGTGGTGGCTGTGTGAAGGCCCATGAGGTTGGGGCCTCGGTAACCAAGGGGCCAAGCCTTCTAAGTACATACCATCTTGAATTGTACCGCAGTTTGAAGGGACCCCCGCATGTGGAAGGATCGGGAGGCTGTGTGAAACACCAAAGCCTCCCCCTTTCTCCCCTGGTTTTCGTTCCATCGTGCACGCGGTTCCTACTTTTCTGGACCATCCGATCACGAACGGAACTTTGTTACGCAGCGCTCACATGCAGAGTTGACTTTCCGTTCATCGGTGCAGATAGGGGGGGTGTTTTCACACGTACCTCTTGCAGCAGCAGCCTAGGCGGCACGCGCAGGATTTACGGCAATAGTGCGGTGAGCGGTCTTCCGGGCCCCCCTTCCCGGAAAATTAAGGCCCAGTGAATAAGCACGATCGAGATTGCTTAGCGAGAAGTTCCGGGCTGTGATCGGCGTAGTTTCGAGAGCGAGTCGGGACAGGGGAAAAGACTTCCCGGATATGGAAATAAAGCCAAGGGATTTCCTACCGGACCATCGGAAGGTGCTCATACTTTCATGTTCGTTTCGTAACTGCGGGGAGTCCTCAATAGGCCTTGCTCCGACCCGCTTCCCACGTACACAAATTATAGCATGAGAAAGCTTACATACCCGCAATGAAAACGTGTGCTCACCGTGGCTACCGGTGTGGCTACAATACCAAGGGTCGAGGGCTCAGAGAATGAAAGAGGCGTGGCTCCGGACGCAACTCATAACCGCGGAATCTCGCGACGTAGGACATCGCAGTTGCAGTTGTGAAGGGAGTGGTCGTGGGGAAAAACGTCCAGGGGGTTCCACATCCCCCCCCTCCGGTTAAAATTTGATGCCGGGCGCTCAAGGACTAAATTGTCACAGTCACGCTCATCGGCCGGATCAAACTGGAAGGGACCAGTGCTTGCCTTGCGGTGATCTAGAGTGTATATTTTTTTTGGCTTTCTGAGCCATCCTGACCCGACGAAAGAGCGCGCCGAGTGCCGGTTTGCTTACACCCACCGACGCGGTTTCAAATTTCAGCACCGGGTGAGTAAGCAACTCTGGCCGACGTCCGTCAGGTGTGCTGAGTACGATCGCAGTCTCGCGGGCAAACCGGAGCCGTAGTGGGTCATACCGAAAATTTCATTCGAATCCGATAGGTCAGCCCTAGAGGCTGTATAGGCCCATGATGTGATCGTCATTTCGGATGAAACCGTGTTCCCGCTTACGTTGTTTACGATAGACCGTGTCATGCCCCAGGCCCACAAAGCATGGAGAGAGTCATCCAGGCCTCTCAATTCATACGGTTCCTCTCCCCGGCCACCTGGAAGCTCCGGGTGGGATCGTTATTAGCCTGGGGAAAATGATTGTGATCGAAATGGATTGCCGCACAGGCGCGGTGGAAGTGCTCAGTGAACCACGCGGCGCGCACAGTGACGCCCCCGGACTGCACCTGGGGTCACCAAAGATCCTTCTATCGTCCTGTGCTCCTTACGGTACGGTATATCGTGCCTGACCGTGCCCGCCACCAAGCGCAGAATAATTATAACCATAATACAGCAAGGCCACGCCGCTCGCTTTATATCTGTTTCACCCGTCCGGTGCCGCCATCAAACAGTGTTATACGTGCGCCCGTTGAACATCACGGCAAACGAGAGAAAAACTAGCTATAAATGGAGCAAAAGACAAGGCAAGGACTCTCGGAAACCGACAGAACGAGCGACGAAAGGCGAGATAGCAACGAGACCATGGCTAATCGTGAGTCATATAAACCCAAAACCCTGCGACAACAGCCAACCAGAACATCTGGGACGCTCGGCTGGGTGAATGAGCCGCTAAGCCGTAATACCGCCACCCATGAACTGACTCCTCTACAAAGCGCGGAAGCGAGAGGGCAAGTGAACAAAGGAACAAAAAAGAGTCAGCCTTCCGAACCGGCTAGCGACGTGAATCACGGGAGGACGTGAACCTACCAACTGTTGTATCGCGTCACGCTCTGCTGGCGGCAACGCGTTGATCTGCTCAGGCGTCAGCTGCAGCACCTGGAACAACATTTGCTATTCCGAAACCAATGAGTCAACGGCCGAATATGGGGTTCCGCAAAGCGCGGTTTGGGACCAACCTGGTGAGTAGAATCGATCCCCAGATCTTTGACTTGAGGGGCCACGTTTTGGGGCGGCACAGGACCGCGATAGTAAGGTTGTGGCGGTGGGGCTTGTTGAACGGGCGCCTGTCCGTACATGCCTTGCGGGGGAGGCATATGCTGGTGCGGCACGGGTGGCTGTTGATAGCTTGGGACCGGTGGAGCGGAATATGATGGTGGCACGGTAGGCTGCGAAGTCGTCGCACCCAACATTCGCTACGGACACGTATATGAGCCACTTAATTCACAAGTCCACAGCTTCGGGACGCGATCACACCTGGAGTACTGCGGGGTCGACGATGTTGTTCAGCAACAGCGCCTGGAAGAGTGCATAAGCCAGTTGAGGATGTGCCACAAGCAATGCTTTCGCTGGTTCAGGGTGGGTGATAATGAACGCCTATCACGCAATAAGGGGAAAGGAACACAAAATTGGAGGTCGGATCTCAGTATGATTCAGGAGATGTCGCGCGGGGCGCGGGAGGGGGGAGGTTCGTTTCGTGCACACCTTCATCTGGGCGAGAACTTCGAGCAATTGAGTAGGTTCCATGGTTGCAAGACTTTGACTGATCGCATCTAGAGCTGTTGAGCCAGGTGGAATTTGGACACCGGGAGGGAGGTTTGAAAGGAAGGCGGGACCGCTTGAGCTTGAGCCTTGTCTTCTGTCTTCATGATAGTCCTTTTCCCGGGACCACTTGTTATCCGGACCACCGGAGTCTATCAGTTCACCACGCACGGTGGTCTTGCCTTCGAGAAATGGATCAGAATCCGCGAGATCTATTCGCAACGGACGTCCCCCGACGTCAGTCCCATTCAGATTGCGGACAGCAGACATTGCGGTGTCATGGTCTTCAGGAGGGGATTAATCAGGCAGGGAGGTGAGTCAGACAACGAAGGGATTGATTGACGTGATGTATGATATGTACCCGCGAACTCGCAGAAGCCATAGCCTTTCGGCTTGCCCGTTTCACGGTCAAACACGAGCCTGGGTGGTGAGAGATGAGTGAGGCTGCGGCGACACAAAGGGCCCGTACGCTGATCGGACACACACCGAAAGCCGACGACCTGACCGACGGATTTGAAAACGTCGATGAGTTGATCCTGTGCAGCCGCGGTGAGAAAGGGTGGCTGTTTGATTTGCAGTAGAACGTGCCTCGCCCATGTTGTAGGGGACATTCCCGACTGGCGAGAGATGTGAGAGACGGAGGGCACCGGGGACGGGGAGAGAAACGACGGACCAAAAACGACTTTACTCATGGTGTGGGTTTTTCGAAGAAGGTCGATCGGCGTGACTGTGACGGACACAGCATGTTTTTCGGACGGGTCCTCGAAGTGCGCAGCGCCTCCAATGATTCCCATGGCCATGCCGGCTGGAACAGATCTTAGCCCGAGATCTACGTCGTGGACACCAGCCAGTGACTCCACCTCACAAATCTGAACCCCGAGTCAGCGCCATGGATGAGTATATAAGGAGCACCCCTTCCGTCCTACCCGCCAATTTCCTCCCCACATGAAGGCTGCATCATCATCTCCATCCTCCTCCTCGCACAAGGCAATGCCCCACAAGCCACCCCACCCCAACAATCTTCTCAACCCAGATTCTCTCAAACGCTTCGAACGTGCTCTCGCCCAACAGTATGCGCGAGAGTATATGTCCAGGCACAATCTCAACAGGTCCCCGAACCAGGTCTTCAAGCCAAGGTCTGTGCCTGACTGTGCTTTTCTCTCCTATTCCTCCGTAGTTCTCACATAGCCTCGCGCGTTCCGTGTAGAATGGACCTTTGTGAGGATCCGGACTCGCAGACCGTCACAGCCTGTCTCGAGCTTCCCGGGATCAAACCCACAGACGTCGAGATTCAATTGCATGACGACAAACTGACCGTCTCGGGAAAACGCTCAGCGCCCCCGCCGTCTGGCCCAAGCGCCCAATACCCTGTCCAGGAGCTCAAATACGGTGCTTTCCAACGGAGCATCAACCTTCCGATAGGCATCCAGGTGGGTTACCCTCCCTTGACTCGCCCCAACTAATCCCAGATGGCTGACTGAAATTGGATTACTCAGCAAAACCAAATGTCCGCGTCCATGTCCGATGGTATTCTCGTCCTCTCATGGCCAAGGGATCCCCAGAGATTGCCACCGCTTCGATTCATGTCCGACGAAGGTTCTCACTTAAAAATGGGTTAGGTGGGGTCACATATATCGAGTTCCACCTATTGGCCTTTTATCAGTATGTACCATTGTTTCTAGAATACACACAATGTCTTCGTCGGACTTGGCGCTCCCGCCTGTTGCTTTCTTAGGACGATACGCTATTGTAGATTCCTAATTTTACCTGTACGCTCCTTGGAATTTCTGTAGCTCTATCCGACTGTACATTAGGTCCAGTCGTCGTATGCACTTTGACTTTGACTTGAGACCGCTGACGCTCGACCGGACCCCCCAGTGTGGTCCTTCCCTGGTCCACCCGAAACTCTCGTCCCACTCACACGATGGCAAACTTTGCACCGCTCCCCAATCCACATGAATCTGTTGCTTTGTCCCAACTGATTTCTTTCATTCCCTCTCTCCAAGCCCTTCCCAGAACTCTCGGCAGTCCTCCAAGCCTCGGCATCATCAGCCACCCAACCTCCCGATTGCATCGGGAAGCACGCAGCGTTCCTTCCCCACCTCTCACCAATGCTGGGTATGTCCGGTGGGGCGTCCCTCCTCTTTTCCCGTGCTCTAACCATTCGTTTCCTCAAGGCCCGCAGTCTTTAATGCCATTAATGAAAGCACTGGGTGTCGACAAAGGCACCCAGCTATCATACCCTTCTGTGTGGAAAAGTTCAAAACAACAAAACACAACAATGGTCCCGGTACACGCTGAAAATGATGATGGAGAAGCTTCGACGTTATTGCGAGGAGATATGGGCAGGAAGGATACCTCGAACAGTCGACCGGGCAGACTCGGGGGGGATCACTGTCATCTCTCTCCCTCTCCCTATTACAACGACGCCCGAGATACCTCCTCCTCCCTGGGGACCCCCACCCCCTCCGCAGGGGTCACCGGTCGGAACCCATCTGGTGTATCAGGTGCTTCAGATGCCTCTTGTGTGCCGATTCCCCAACTTTCGCCCCGCCTCCGACATACGTCACCGAAGCACTCGCAATCAGTACCCCAATCACCCTCACTTCCCACAGTGGCTCCAGGCGCTCTCGCCTCGCGCAAACACCTCCAATCTGAATCAGCGTTGACCGGCTTCTGGGCTGACCTTGCGGATAACAAGTACCTCAACACTCAAGAATTTTGGCTCGCCTTGTACTTCTTCTTCAATCTCTCTCTGACGTTGTACAACAAAGTGGTCTTGGTGCATTTCCCTTACCCGTATACCGTGACTGCCCTGCACGCGTTGTGCGGGACTATTGGAGGGTGGAGCTTGTTGGCTCAAGGGTTATTTGTCCAGAAGAGGCTGTCGGCATCCGATAGTATGGCGTTGGTCATGTTCAGCATCTTGTATGCCATGAATATCGCAATTAGCAACGTTTCCTTGCACCTCGTTACCGTACCGGTCGGTCCTCATTTCTGCCGATCAACCAGCCACGTGCAAGCACTGACTCTTGCCAATTTTGTAACTAGTTTCATCAAGTGGTGCGGGCTGCAACCCCAATTTTCACCATCATAATTTCTGCCATGATGTTCGGGAGCAAGTTCACCACTCGTAAGGTGCTCAGCCTCATACCTGTAATACTCGGAGTGGCTCTTGCGTCAGTCTCCACCCAACTATCTGACAATTGAAGCTCTGATGCATTTGCCAATCCCAGGACATACGGAGACTATTATTTCACGTTGTGGGGTCTCATTCTCACCCTCATCGGCACCTTCTTGGCTGCGCTAAAAACCATCTTTACGAACGTTCTTCAATCAAGCCCTTCATCCACAGCAACGCTGAGTAACTCGAAACAGAAATCTGTCTTCGCCACGTTGCACCTCGTCCCACCACGACTGGCGATGCACCCTTTAGACCTCTTGACTCGGATGTGCCCGTTGGCGTTCGTCCAGTGTGTATTTTATGCGTGGATCAGCGGGGAGTTGAAGAATGTTCGGGATTGGAGCGCGCATGAGATGACTTGGTTCAGCGCAGCTGGACTGATCATGAACGGGTGTATCGCTTTTGGGTTAAACATTGTCAGTTTCACGGCGAACAAGAAGGCGGGAGCGTTGAG
>Ga0307517_10000622_pt1 | contig 60678 bp, 59 predicted proteins | sample 23_EM_MG_FD_194515 | JGI IMG/M metagenome (GOLD analysis project Ga0307517, IMG submission 194515) | Populus trichocarpa ectomycorrhiza microbial communities from riparian zone in the Pacific Northwest, United States - 23_EM | ecosystem: Host-associated > Plants > Roots > Unclassified | place...
GGGTAGGGTCATATCATGGGGTAGTTAGACGGTCACACTTGGTGTTGAGCCCTGTTGTGACTCACCCACTTAGTAGATAGCTTGGCGTGCAGAATTTTCTGTATATAGCCTCTTCAACCTTCTGTAATTAGACAAGCGGGCACAACACACAAGGCAAGCACACCATTGTCAACGTTTGGGTCAAGCACTTCTCTCCTACTATCCTCTATCCGGTGAATTAAGTGGGTCAGCATCGAGTCAATCCCCTACCCAACTATCTTACGGTTTAGAAGAAGGTCACGCCGCGGGCGACAGGAGTGGAATACAGCTTGCGCGACACACCATCCACACAAGGGCGGAAGAGAGAGAGCCCGACACCGGTACTCCCGTTTCCCACTTCTGAGTAATAAAGACTCACACAGCTGAGTTGAAGACGAAAACTCCTATACAAAGTTCCTGCGTTTTTTGCTTACTAGCACATTAAAGAACCCCTCCCTTCAATCCCCATTTCAGACGCACCGATTCAACCCCCCCCTTCCAACCTCCCGGGTTCGATTACCGAAGGCCTTCCTCGCAATACCGGTATTGGTTTACATGCTCAAACCGAACCGACGTGTGACGGGACTCACTGCTAAGATAGCCCGAGATCTGTGTCACTGTCACCTTCGTTCCTGATAACTGCACGTCTTTAAGTCTCTTCTCCTGGTAACAAGACTTGCCACCCCCACTGAGCCTGAATTCATTCTACCGAGGTATATACCTCTGCTGCGAGATGGACTCGAGCACCGGTTTCTTTGACTTCATATTCTCAGACAATCCGAAGGATTCCAAAGCCGCGTACGAATCATTAAGTTCCAGACCATACCAGATATTTGACCTCCTCTTGAAGGAAGGTCGTTTCACAAATTTCTTCTCAAGAATTGAAGTTTACGGAAACAACTTCGCTACCTTGTTAAGTCAATTTCCTAGCTTCGAAGAAGATGATTACAGTGCCTCGTTATTACGGGAGATGATTAGAGCCTTTGCTCTCTCATTACTTGCTGAGAGGTTAGATGACAGGAGATCTAGGAGTGCAGTTGCGAAAATCGTCCTCTCTGTGGTGAAATTATCGGGTTTAAGGAGGACATTAGGGCGGTTTGGTGTGAGGTTAGGAGCTCTCCCGGGGATATTGAGGATATTGATTGCGGAAGGGCACATAAAAAAGCTAGCCCAAACTCACAAAGGGTGCTTTGAAGATCTCATCTCTGAACCACAAGCCAGGGAAAAGTGGGTTGAATTTATTATGGAACTCTGCAAGGAATGTAAGACGCATAGGTCGAAGCCTGAGGCAACCGGTGCCCTAGAGCTGGCAAAGTTCATCCGGACTGTTCCTTGTGAATTCTGCAATTCTAACGTTTCTTTTGATTGTGGACTCACCGACGGCCTCGAGGGGGAACCTACGCGAGGCCAGGGTTCGTCTTTCGGGCTAACCATGGAGTCGAATGTGTTCAAATACCTCTTAGGCGAGCCTCTTGGGCCATGGAAGATTGTTCTTTCCCAACAGGCCATGGAGGATCTGGGAACGGAGAACGCTCAAAGTACTTGTTCCACTAAAGAGAGGCTTTTTTTGTTTTAGGAATTGCTAATATTAGTTAGATAACTTCGAGAATGTTCGGCGAAAGTTCTCCGAGCTCGCTTCCGGAGACTGGGCTGGAAAGAAAATCGTCCACAGGGCAAAGTGGGACAACTCACTGAGTTATCGAATCCCTTTATTCCAAGCCTTCTACAAAACCCAGCATTTTATACTATGGCAGATCGATACGGCTTTTGATGAAAGGTTTGGCGAGGGTTACCAAGTTATAAAAGGTTCGGATGTCTGTGAAACTGGCCTTGTGGGTAGAGAACTAACGATGGATAACCGCGGTTTAGTATGGGCTGTTGGAAACCTTAAAAATGTGGGTATTTGGTCCCTGAATGATGTAGGTAAGAGGATATTAAGATGAAGTAGCTCGATAGGATTGGTGTGCAGATTCATCGGGAACAACAAATCTACACGAAAGAACGAGTGGAAGCTTGTAACCGGAGTGATTTGGATGGGTCACGGGAGATTAGGTATCCAGTGAGGGTATGCTTGGATGGCGAGGAAATTGGTGTTATGGGGGTTGATGGCATTAGTGATGAGGATTTCGATGATTCGGCTCAATTAGGTAAAGAAGTCAAAATAGTCCTACTTGAACTGTTGCATGAGGATGCTAAATTCGCGGCCAATAGCAAAATTTTATAGTCTCACTAGCACCGTACTGGACAATATTGCTTCTACAGCTGGACGGGTCGCATACCCTGTCGACATATCTGGGGAGGAGGCCGCAGTAGTGGATCACTTCCTGACCCCAGCGTTCATCCTTGGGAGAAGCGGGACCGGGAAAACCACATGCTTAGTTTATAAGCTAGTAGGAAGGTATCTGTTTAGCAGAGAGAATGTGGGACCCTTGAGACAAGTATGTGGTTACTAGGTTTCTGAGATTGGATCATGGATTGGGGGTGTAACGTCGACCACTACGCTAACAATGATAGGTCTTGCTCACGAGGTCAAAGAGATTGGTGTTGAAGTTAAGAGATAATGCCGAGGGATTGCTTGAGGCCAAATTGGGTGAAAGGAAAGGGCCAAGTGGGGGTAATGATGCCAAAAAGGATCTTGATGATAATACGAGAAAACAGTTTTTATCACTCACGGATGCCGATTTCCCACTGGTATGCACTTTTGATTGCTTGCTAAGACTCATTGAGAATAGTATCAGGTTTGTCGCTCCTCTGCTTCAAGTGTTGCGGTGTGGTAGGCCTACTAAGTCGCCCTTAGAGAACAGGAAATCCGGCGGAGGTACATAAAGATAGACAATTCTAAATATAACCGAGTAACTGACTTCGTGAAATTTAACATCGAGTATTGGGGGCGCCTGTCCCCAAGATTAAAGAGGGGTATTCCGGTAGATTCAGCATTTCTTGAAATAATGGGAGTCATCAAGGGATCAGTTTCGCAAGCCACAGAATTCGAGCCCTTATCTCGCGACGAATATTTAGGACTGCGCTGGAGATTGGCCCCAAGCTTTGCCTCGGAGCAGGAGAGACATACTATTTATGACATATATGAATGGTACGAGCAGGCAAAGAAGAAACGTGGCGATATCGATCAGGTGGACCGAATTATCAAAGTCATGAAGGCTTTGGAGGGATTCAGGTCTTCCGAGGTGCTTGGAGAGAGTGCGTTTGAACGGAAAATTAGAAGCGTAATAGACGAAATCTATGTTGATGGTTAGCAATTCTAGATCCAAAATGCTGGCTTGGGGGTATTAACAACAAACAGAGGTCCAGGATCAGCGAACGTCGGATATAGGGATGCTTTTGACCCTAGTGGGATCTCCCCGCGGTATCCATTTCGGTATGGTTCCCCCTGTTTTCCGTCCTCCTCTGGTGCTCAAGTCTCACCAATAATAGCGGGGGATACTGCTCAGTGTATATCCAAGGACGCTCTTTTCCGGTTCGCAAATGCGAAAGCCTTGTTTTATGAGCGTTTTAGAAATGCCACTAGCAGCGCTAGAGAGCTAAGGCCAACCTTACTTCCTTTATCACACAACTTTAGATCTCATAGACAGATTTTAAGCGTTGCCTCCTTAGTGATGCACCTCTTGTATAGAGGTATGCCGCCCTCCGGCCCACTTTACATTCTGTTACCATACTTATGAAGCAATTTAGGCTTTCCGGAATTGGTAGATGAATTACCTCCCGAGATTGGAGATAGACCCGGCCCTAGACCTGCGCTTTATGGTAACACCCCCGCTGCTGGAGCCACTCTATCTAGCTAATTTTTGAAGTCGGGAATAACATAATAGATGTCCTAAAGTTGGGTGAGAAGATAGAAAGTCCTCAGGAACCGGACGGAAAGAGCGGCAATTTCAATGAATACGGAGAAGCGCGTGTCATTCTGGTGAGGGATGAGGAAACCTGCGACAAACTTCAAGAGAAGCTTGGAAGGTCTTCCCTGGTATTAACTATTCTTGAGAGTAAGGGCATGGAGTTTGATGATGTTTTCCTTTATGACTTCCTTAGCACAAGCCCGTACAGCCATAAATTGAATATCTTGGAAGAACTATTCGAACGGAGGCATCACACTGGTAAGATTTACTTCGTAGAAAGGATTAATTTTGACAGGGGGCGGGACTGTGTCATGTGCTAACCCCTTCCAATTCTAAAGAGATATCTCCAGAAGATCATTTAGGACTGGGGAGAGAATCCGGGAATGAGAATTTGAATAGACTCGAAGGGAGAACAAGACCGGGAGGCCAACATAATGCGTCTAGTTATCAAGGGAGCCATGCGGATTGGGTGAGGGAAAATATCGTGAGTAACCAACAGCCTATATCTTAAAAGAGATACTCATAGCATTACAGGTCCTCTGCTCAGAATTGAAGGTGACTAGATAGAAGTTAGCTCCTTGTTTTAGACTTAATTTATTTGCTAATCCTGCTCGGACGTAAAGCATCTTTATGTGGGAGTGACCAGAGCTCGCAGCAGACTATGGATACTGGAAAGCAATACAAGTATCTTAGGCCCAGTTCAGCGCCTGTTCAATCAAACAGCAACAAAGTTGCTACCGCACCGATACCCTAGTCCCATACTAGAAATTTTAACAGAACAGGATATAGAGGTATGTCCTGACATTACGCACGATTGCCGGCTCGATTATCCACTCTGACATCCCTAGACTTCGGAGCTTCGTAAGCGGTTATCTACAGGAAGGGCGATCAGTGTCTCTCAGTGGAGAGAGATGGGTTATCAAATGATTGACGACCAAAAATACTCTAAAGTTCGCAAGTACATATTACCTTTTCAAAGTGCAAGACTCACTATTTCTATTTTAGGCTCTCCGCTGCTTTGAGGATGCTGAAGACCGCCACGGAATTGCATTGGCCAATGCATATATTATCGAGCAAAATGGACTCACCAAGAGAGCTCTAGGGTCGCTTGAACAGGCTAATCTTGATTTTATAGAAGCATCAGAATTTTTCCTAAAAGCCCGCAGCATCGCAAAGGCAGTTCAATGCCGGAAGGAAGGAGGTGATCCAAAGGGGGCAGTCAGTGAGTAAATCCCGAAGGAGAGCTTTGATATTAATGGCTTATGGTATAGAAATTCTTGCCGATAATGGAGCATATGAAGACGCTGCCTGGCTCTCAGCAGATGTCAGCTTGTTTTTACAAACCAGCGAGATATATACTAAACTCAACAAACATGAGAGGGCGCTCGCGGGCTATGCTCGTGGGAAGCAATTCAAAAAGATGTTTAGTTATATCAGAAAGTTTATACCCGATCTCCTTTTCTGTTTAATTCCTGGAGCCCTGTGGCATAGTGGGGTCAGCTAACCACAGAGAACAGGTTTGAGTCAGAGATTGAGCCTTGCTGTCTGAAACAGTATGTACTGTTCGGTTACATAACCGAATTTGGAGACAACGACACGACTCCCAGCGAATTTGAAAAACGGGCCCTCAATCTTATTGGATCTCCAGAGGAGCAGGAAATGGTTTTGTCAAGATTTAGCCTGAAGAACAAGCTTTTTGAAATGTTCTGTACTAACAAGAAATACATGGAAGCCTACCAGGTTGGGATCGGTTCTGGGCTTGTCAGGAACTCCATCGAGTTGCTTAGTGAAAACCTCTTGTTAAAAAATCTGACTCGGGAACAGGGGGTCCAGCTCAACATGCTGTGTAAGTTTCTACAGGCAGAGCATATAGCAACCAATCTTTGGCCCAGAACCAAAGAAGATGGACGGATCCACAAGGTGCTGCGGGCAGCTGTCGGGAGGGGGAGCCCACAGATCAATTCATTTGTCAAAATGTGGGAAGATATTAATCGGGGTCTCGATAGTTCCGCTCGGCGCGGGACCGGTGTAGAGATGGGGAAGTTTCGTGATATGCGGACATCTGGTTATGTGGATATTCTGGTTCGCTCCCATAAGATGTTTATGCTTTGCTCGCCTCTAACTCGTCTGCAGGTAACGCGGAGCGCATGTCCGAACAATGATTTCCGGCTTCCGTTTGATCATATCGAGTGCATGTTTGAAGATTTGAGGATAATCTCTTCACATGGAGCGATTCCTTATTCAGCTCAGCTCTATTGCGGAATTTACGAGCCACCTGGCCAGCTAGGCGAACACATCCTCCTGGAGTGGTCTCCACTTCGTGCTAGCTCTAAACAGCGACTCCCACCCAGGGTGGTGGATATTGAATCGCTGAGAGGCAAAATATTAAGACATATTTTCGGGGATATCGTCCCCCCCCTTGTTTCCCTTAATGCGGGATTGCGGAAAATATGGAGTAAAAAGGCAGAACCTCAATTCCCACCCCTGTCGATACTATGTAGGAATAATCTCAGAAAATCCGGCCTGATCTAGTATAAAACCTTGCTTACATATAATCTAGCTGAGGCCTATTTTAAAAAAGTAGAGGTAGGTTCTCTTCATTGAAATTCTGCCCTCAGACCGCTGACTCACAGTGTACTAGTCGCTGGTGCGCCTTTGCCGAGTATTTTTAAATTTAGAATCCTCTTCATTGAGCGAGAGCAATAGACTGCCTCAATATTCCTTACCGCAGGATTGTGAGATCTTTGATCCTATCCCACCCAGATGTCTTCGTTTCTAATACGTCGCAGGGGATTGGACATTTTGGAAAGGAGCTGTTCTGGAGCAATTGGAGTTCAGGTCCTCGTTCGAGCAGAGCCTCGAAGTTCTGTCTCACATTAAGTCTGAACTCATCCCCCGAGGGGGGAAATATCACGCGTTATACCAGTGTTTGATCGAGGATGACACAACAGAGTATCGGATGGAACCTGCTCTTCAAAAGAGCATCGGAGCCTGTATGTCTTCGCTTTTGGGCCAATACCAAACATCGCTATTTCTAGGTATGTGGAACTATACACTAAGATTTTTGCAGATGAGCATAGTTGTGCTCTAACAAGCAATAGACTACAAAGAGCTGTGGAGGTTTACCTTCCTGGACATGCGCACTCGGGTGGACAGGGGGAATTTAAGCCTCAAATATAGCTGGGAAATACTAACGCTAGTCAATCAGTTCATGTCGGAGACTGAAGCTGGAGATTTTCCGGGAAAATTTGTATGTTTGGTTCTCGCCTTCTAGTTGGTTTGTTAACTTTAGCATAGTGCGAGAATATTTTCGGGATCTTAGGCACTATGAGGAGAGCAACGAACTCCCTAAATTTTTACTCGGCCTCCGTCATTTCTCTTTACGAAGAATTGGCCTTGTCTTTGGTAAGTATGTGATCTGCATCCGGGATTTTGATATTAACGGAGTTAGATTTTCCTGGTACGGCCTTATGAGTTTCTTATTCCGGATTCCTGGCATCGTTTGTACTTCAAGAGATGGGAAAGAAAATATAGGTCACCTTCGGTTCTGGAACGCTTCCGGTACAAGCAGTGTCTAGCTAAAGTTTGTATGAGCTTCTGCGAGATGGTTATAAACATAGAAGGAAAGCATAAAACGGATGCTGCCTTAGGCCGGCGAAGCGTCACCATAATTGTTGTATGTCTCATCAACTTGGGTACCTTTTTTCCCCGACCGCGAGAGTATGCGGAATTATGGCGGAAGTCACAAGAGGTTTGCTTTTCCGCTTAGAAGAGACTTGGGGAGTTGTGGTGTGCTTATTTCCTACTCAGGTATTCCGTTGTGCCAGGTTGAATGCTAGCGGTATCCTAGGGCTACGAGGGGACGCGCTCATAGGACGTTTAGCAAAAGTCTTCCTGGAGTACAAAGGGAAGGATTCAATCCGCCTTGTGTCGGGCTACCAAGGGTGGGTCGACTCTTTTGCCGGGATCTCATTGAAAGCAAACAGGATCAAAGTGGTGGCGAGCCGCCCTACAGCAGAGAGGAAAAGGCATCACTGGAAGCCGAGCAGGGACCAGCGCACGAGGGATCTCAACGCCGCACATATTTTGACTGCTTTTTGGAAGTTGAATGGCCGGAAATTTCTGGAGAAGATGAAGGAACATAGGAAGATGAAGGAACGTAGGAGGTACTTCGCCTCGCGGTACAAATATCCTAAAAATTGTTGTCTATCGGTGGATATGGGAGAGGATAGAAATTGGATGTATTGATGGCGCGTTTTTATCTTTCTATTTTTTTACCCTTCGAACTTAGGCCAGTTGGGTTAGCAATGAAGAACAATATTCCTATGTTTTAACCTCTTGGGCCGTAACCTTTAGTATCTGGTTGACATGTTCCAATATTAAGCAAATCCGCAAGGAATTGGCTAGGTAACTTCAGCCCTGTTTAGACGCCTTTAGTGCCGAGTTGCACTAGTACTTTTCACCTACCTGGCTAGGCTGATTAACATGACCCTTTATTGGCTCACGGGTCTTTTCCGCCAATCCCTTGCCACAGCCATTGCAGCCATGCGAAGCGAGCCGGTCACGGCAGCGGATCCTGGCCGTGACCAATCCTGATTGTAATAGATATGGTCGAGATTATCCGGTAACTTGCTGCCCTCTACTGGACACAAATATATCTCGTACAGCGCTGTACTCACCCGTCTTCGCCAAGAATACCTCCGTGAGCCGAATATTTGGTGAGAGCTCCAGCAAAATACCGGCTGGCGGGGGTATTCTTGGTAGAGACGAGCGAGTACAATTCCACTCATTCCGGAGTATACGGTATTTGCAAGTGCTATGCCGCCGCCTCTCACCTCAAGAAATTTCCTAGCTTAATCAAGAGCCCACGATAAAAAATCTGAAAACCAAAAAGCGTGTGGACAGAAGTCAGGCTCTACAGCATAAAATAGCCCGGGAATACCAAGCATACCCGCCTATTACTAGTCTGCTCAACAGCAGGTTTCTAGAGCGTTTCTCGGTAGGAATGTTAGAAATTGACGGGAAGGCTTACAGTACATGCTTCGAGAGCGCCTCATCTAGGTCTTCCAAATAGTCCTTTTTTTACAAATGCAATCATATGCTCGGGCTAGTATGTGCTCTGCGGCACCGGCGGACCCCCGGCGCCCAGTTCAAACAATGACAGCCCCACGGCCTAATTTCAACGGCTGGCTCTGCGCTGCGGCATCGCAGCCCCCATCGCTAGTGTTTTCAGCACCGATGGCATCATAATTCCAGTAGTAGTAGGACGTTGTATCAAGGAGCGCAGGTACGGTAACCGAAAGCGTAATAGTATGGAGGAGCAATGAAGTGTGGACGTGTGAGTGCACAAAGGCATGAGCGGATGTATAGGGTTACCGTACACCTTAGTTCATAGGCACTCACATAGTGATATTTATCTTCTCACAAAGGTGTCCCGTACCCTGGACATGCTTTTTTCCTCTTGCCCGTAACTCTCTCACCCCCCGCCTCATATCCTTGCTTCCGTCCGGAGAAGAAATGTCATAAAACCCTAACCCTATTACCCCCTCGCCCAAGCTTAAGGTCGAGCTAATTGGAATCATAGGTTATGATATACCATGCATACTACCAAGCGGCGAAATCGGGCTTATGGACCATACTGTAGTGCGGTGAGAGTTCTAACTTGAGTGTCCTTGTTCGTGTAAAAACCGAAAAAATTGGGCATGGCGCTAGGACGTCCAGAATTCCCCCTTTGGATTTGGGGGAGAAAACACACCGCGAAAATTCTCTTTCAGCCCTGAGACAGCAGACCTTACTACGAGAGGCAACTCCAACGTCCTAGCGTGATGCCCAATTGTTTCGGTTTTTACGGGTTTGTGGCGGGTGGCTCACGCTGTTAAAGTACGAGATACTAGTACCATGCCCGAGTAATTTGCTATAATATTATCAAGGCTACAGTTGTTATCCATTGAAGTTACCGCACTCCAGCTCCGGATCGCATCATGGGATACAATGTGGCTAACCTCGCACGTTGTGATATCTCTTCTGAAAATATACGCGGTGAGGTATGGTATTTCTCTCACCTCGCTCCTCCCACTCAGATAGCATTCCTTGTATTTTCCCCGTTCCCATCACAAGTACAAGTACTAAGGCTACTGCTATCCTCCCCCCCCCTCTTTAAAAAAATTAACAAGAAGGAGGAATGCTATCCTCCCCCCCACTGTAACCCTAGCGATGTAAACTCAAATCTCTCACCAAAGAGCTACCTTCACCCTTATTCATAGTGTAAAGTTATTCTATTTCTTTGTATTTATTTTTTGATATGATATAATATTAATACAAAGATTATATTAACAGTGACCCAATCCTTAGTGATATCACAAAACTAATGATGGTGTCTAGTAGCATCCCTCCCTTTCAACTTCGAATAATACTGAGGTACAAGGGACAGGCATAAAAAAGTGGTACGGTGCATAAGTAATGTCTTAGCAGTAGTGGTACGGAAATACTTCCTAATATAATCAATTTACCATAGATCCAAGGATTTACGATAGTAAAGTTAAGCAGATTTCCCTGAAATCCAAAGTCTACTCTATATAAAATTGTTTTTTACAAGTTCCCGCATGCAAAGTAAACATAGGCAGGATAGCGGAGCTGAGTTTTAACTGTGAAGGACACCAAATCGAATTTTCTCTACTTCAAGTTGTGCAAGGGACTTGTACCATACAAGCTATCATTCCTGCAATGCTGATCATTTCATACTTTAACTAATGCAAGCTAAACAACAATATTTCGTTGTATATGGTATGCATTAATAAAGGTTCCAAAATTGAGAAAATATTAGAAAATAAGAGAAATACCAAACGCAAAACTCAAATAAAACAGAAAAGAAACTGATTGGAATCATGGGATAACAGGAGACAGAGTAATAATAAGAATAATAAAATGAAATAGTTAACATATACGTATCAAAGAAGGAATAAAATAATAAATAATAAATAATTAATAAATAAAAGTAAATCAAAAATAATAATAAAAAGAGAAAATTGTGATAACAAAGGAAGGAAAACCAAAGTAAGAAAATCCTACCTCAAGACTTGGTATGGCCCCCTTGAGCAGCCAAAACAGCCTGGACTCGGCCAGGTGCACTGGAAAGTAAATGCACCAAATCAGTTTCATCAATACTTGCCCACTCCTCCCGAATAGCAGCCCGCATAAGATCATTCCTATTGGGGCGTGGAGTACGTTGATTTATCCTGGCCTTCATTAGTCTCCAAACCCCTTCGATTAGGTTAAGGTCAGGAGACTTAGCTGTCCATGGGAAGAGATAATTGTATCGGCCTTTTTCTTTGAGAAAATTTGTAGTATAAGCTGCAGCATGAACGGAGGAACCATCCTGTAAGATATAAACATAATCTTCACTCGTACGAGAAACATCATGCCAAAATTCTTCGAGATGAGGAACAATATGTTGACAGTATCGTTTTGCTGTAATCCTCGTACCCATGACTGCCTTATCCCAAAAGATCAAAGGTCCTTTTTGTGTCCCAAAAAAGCAACCCCAAACGTGTATCGTATCCAACTTCTGGAATTTGGGAAGTAGACAAGAGGAGTTAAATTCTTCAGATGCATTTCGGGTAACAAAGACACGACCTGGAGAACCGCCGACATTGAAAGCTGATTCGTCCGTCCAGATTACTTTTGCCCAATCACCAATTTCCCAATCTTGGAACCGTTCTGCCCAGCTCAGCCGATCCTAAATACCAGAGATTAATAGTTAGCGAATACAGCTCAAGAATTTACAAAAGAAAAGAGTGAAAACATTTAAATAAATTATATCTACAACAATAACCGAATAATACAAGGCATAAACAATGAGAAAATACAAGAAGAGCATAATTTAAGATATATAAGAAATTAAAATTAGAATTAGAAATACAAGGTATAAAAGAATAAAAATAGAAGAAAGAAGGATAATACGCAGAGAGAAAAAAAGGAAATAGAGAGAAAATATCGTTGTAGATATAAGAGGTTGTCTATCCTCGTCGTTGAATTCACAGGATGGCCGTCATTAGCAAGGACGACGAGCCCCATGACCTGAGACAACTTCTTGCAGGGGATGGCAGGTAACTACCTAGGATGGTTGGAAAGAGTGGGGGACGGCAGGAGACGGCGGAAAACAGTGGGATACATCAGAAAACAGTGGGAGATGACAGAAAATGGTGGGGGACAGCGGGGGACGGTAGGGGACGGTAGGAGATTGTAGAGTACGGTGGGGAATGGTAGGTGATGACCAATGTCATCGGGCCTGGTCCTTGGCTCTTACTTGTCCGGTGAGTTCAGGAAAAGACAGGACGGACCGATTGCCCCATTGCAAACACTGGGGAGGGGAGCTGAGTAACTATCAGGGACAGTTGAAGAGGGCCAGGAATAGGGGTGTGTAGCAGGGATGGTTGAGAATAGTGCGGGACAGCTCTAGTGATATCGCATAATCTGAAAAGGACTTGTTTGGAGCTGTGTGATTTCAACTTTGCTAGTACCGGAGATCCAAGCAGAGAACTCCAGCCTCTGACAGCATGTCCTGTTCTCAACGTTGCAGGCATAAACCTAATGTTCACTGCCCTCTGGAGCTCCAGTAAGGCTAAGCGTAGTGGTTCCAAGAATCCAGTCTGTCCATCTTCGGGTCTGAATAGCACAGACTTGGATGGTAGTACTTGAAAGGGCACCGAGGATGGACTGGTGGGAACTGCAGGTGTCTCGAGGTGGTGCATTTTTCTGGGTAACTGTGGATGATGGGCGGGCTGTTTAGGTAACTGGTAGGCCCTACAGGTAATTGGCGAAGGCTGCAACAGACCAGCAAGGAGTGGAGAAGATAGGCGAGAACTGCAGATGACAGGTGAGGACTGCTGGTACAATGCGGGAGATACTGATTGGTTGACTGTAGGGCCCTACAGTCACTCTCTTAGCCGGTAGTCTTTTCCAAAGGAGAAATGCTCTTGCCCGCCCTACAGCTTGAGACACACATCCAAGTCACCTGGGACTGGAGTGCTGGTGGTACCTAGAGGGCGGGACCGGTAGAAGTGGCCAGCACCTTTATAGAATGGCTAATGGATGCGGGGGAAGATGTAGAATAATGGGGGGATAGTGGGGAAGGGTAGAGGATAGTGGAAAATAACAAAAATACCCGGTAAATACTAAGGAAGGTGGTAGACTGCAGGTGAAGGCACGGAACAAAAAGATGATGGAAGAAATCAAAGAAGAAAGTAAATGAAGAAAATAATCAAAGAATAAAGAAATAATATATAGCAAGAACTGAAAGAAAATAAATTACATTAATGTGCTTGAGTGTAAGGAAGGGTTTTTGCGAGCGACGCGACAGTGGTAGCCCTCGAGGGCAAATGCTTGACGAAGAGTCTTCTCACATGCCTGAATTCCAGCAAGGTAGGCAATTTCGGTAAACGATTTGCGACGGGTTTCAGCTGAGGTGGTGGCAACATCAATAAGCTTTCTTCTAATCTCTGGAGAGAGAATTGGATGACGACCTCGGGTAGCACTTCGGGTTGTTGATAGTGGAGTTGAAGAGGGAGATTGTTGGGCTGCCCGGAAGACAGTTGTTAGTGGAAGGTTAATACTTTCTGCAATTTTCCGATATGGCCACAAGGCAATATGTCGTAGTGCCTGGACTTGAGCTTTAACTTCTGCTGATAGTTGGGTATGAGTGACAGCTTGAAGTTCTGTCATTGGTGGGTCAAGCTCATCACCAGCGACAGTGGAAGCTTCGGGTGTACTTGATGAGATACTTGAATGGGTCTCTTGAGAAAGTATATCGAAGGGTAGATATTGAAGCGCTTGGCCTAAATCACTATCATAATCAGGTGAACCATGACTATGAGTACTAAAGGAGCTCTCGGAAGAAAGAGAGAGAGAAAGACGACTTTCTAATAGTTCCGAATCAGGCTGACTGCTACCAGAAACAGCAGGAACCCGGGAACTATTAGGGGGAGGATTTGTAGCAAGGAAGGCTCGATTGATATGTTGTCCAGTTGAAGCCATACTTCAAGTTGTGGTATTTTTTTATGATACTCGTACTACATTTCCTCCGAACAATAGCCTATTTATCTCTTTCTTTCTATTTTGTTCCAAGTTCAACTTTTCTAATTTCTCTATCATCTGATACTCAGCTCTTGCCTCCCTCGTCTTTCTCGTTTACCTTTTATTTACTTTTATTTTTCAGTTTTTCTATTACCCTTTAAATACGAGTAGCGTTGTCTCACATGTCACGATACATGTTTCCTGGCTCAAAGCCGAGTTGTGAGGATCACCTGAGTCTTTTAGTTCAAGAAACTTTCCAGGGTAACTACGTTCCAGAATTCTTACCACAACCCCTCTCCCCCACCCCTGCAACGTACCACTTTTTTATGCCTGTCCCTTGTACAGAGCATGAGTTTTGTAGGTTACACAGGGGGTGAAGGCAGCAACCTCGCTTGTGGAATCTACAAATCTTATGCCCTGCAGCTCCGTAGTCTGTCCGGGCTGTGACCTGCCATTACCCTTGACCTAGGAGGTATTTTTCCGGAGGGGCTGTTTGGATACAACGATTCCTTCCGTTACCTTATACCTTAGGGCCTGTTTGGATTAAATGGTTCCGTTCCGTTGGCCCATACAAATGACCATTTCCTTCCGTTCCGAAAAGGTGTAAGCAAAATGACTGTTTGGTACAAATGGTAGCAACCATTCGGTTTCTTAGTGGTGACAACAAGATGGCTGCCATGCAAACATACCCATCATGAAAATTTTTACCATGTAAAATAACTGCCTTTTATATTATAATATCAGTCTTTAACAATCACTGCTTCCTATCAACCTACATTTCAACCAATCTAATGGCCAGTATGACACTAGTAAAATTCCTTCAAGCAACAAGGCTAGTGTGAAAATCTTTCATGGAGCAACAAGAAATAGTTGACCCTTAGCGACAACTATTTCTACGGATCAAACCATTTCGCAACGGAATGGCTACCACTTCTTCCTTTTTTGCCAAACAGGTTACGAGTACTAGTAGGGAGCTGAAACAATGGAATTCAGTGCTCCCGCGAAATTGCCCCATTAGCAGGGTATGTGAGCTTACTAAACACACGGAATGATATAGCCCAAGCCTCTTTTTACATTGATTTCATAATATTATTATTATTATGAGGCTCAGAGTTGCTTATTCATCCTATCCACGGGGGTCGTACGAGTAGTTACGCGACCGGGGATAGGTAGCCGGCGTTGCAACTGATGTACTAGTACCCTTATTCAACTCCACATAGCTAATTCATCACCGACAAAACTCTCACTAATTTACATTGATAGTCTAGGCTATTGAGCTCTGATTTCTTCTGCAGTCTAGCCCGGAGCGTGCCTGAGAGGAAAAACACTGGTGAGTGGTGCGCCACTTATTTACTTCTATGGATTTTATTATTATTTTTATATCTATATTGTTATTATCATTAAATTTTGGTATTGTCTTGAGTCGAGGTACGACCTCGTACATGCGTTGCAGCGCTGGGCACCTACCCCCGGTCGCGTTTATGACCCCCGTGAATATATCTTGGACCCCATTCTTGCGCAATTCGCGGGAGCACTGGATTCCATTGTTTCAGCTCTCTAAGGGATACAAAATTAATGACCTTTTTCCCTTCCGTTCCAACATTCTAACACAACTGTTTCTACAGGCAAAATGGTCACAAAACGGAACAGTTGCCCCCGAACTCGGGAGAGGTGTTCTTAAGGGTGATTGCGCGGGAAATTTCGTCGTTGGTGGGCACTAGATCCAGTCGTCCCGTCCGTCCAAGACGGGGTGAGGACGACGAAGGACGAGACGGACTGCCTTGGCGCCGTCCTGGTGGGGGTGGTGGGCGGTCGACGGCCGTCGACTACAAACGCGCAAAACTGGTCAATGAGACAAATACTAGTACTCAAATAAGTTAAGGTTAAAAATCAAAACAAAAATGGAAAAGATATAAAAAAAGAAGCAAAGAAGATGTGGTGCCCGAGCGGCCTACCAGGGGTCGCAGTCGGACTGCCGTCGACGGCCGTCCGACTGGACGACTGAGAGGGCTGTTGGTGGGTGATATGATTCTGTATGGCTTGGGGATCTTATCGCGGGCGTAACGAGCAAGGTTGGTGTCCGTGGGCAAGGGGATGTACTCTGGCGAATCCGTAAAAAATGGGGGGCCTTAAGGCGGGGTTTTATGTAATCTAACCGAACCAATGTGCGACGAGGCTCGCTGCCAGGGTAGCTCGAGAACTATGTCTTTGGTACCTTTGTTCCTGATAACTGCACGTCTTTAAGTCTCTTCTTCTGGTAAACACGACTTGTCATCCCCACTGAGTTCGAATTCATTCTACCGAGGTATATACCTCTGCTGCGAGATGGACTCGAGCACAGGTTTCTTTGACTTCATATTCTCAGACAATCCGAAGGATTCCAAAGCCGCGTACGAATCATTAAGTTCCAGACCATACCAGATCTTTGACCTCCTCCTGAAAGAAGGTCATTTCACAAATTTCTTCGCAAGAATTGAAGTTTATGGAAACAACCTCGCCACCCTGTTAAGTCAATTTCCTAGCTTCGAACAAGATGATTACAGTGCCTCGTTATTACGGGAGATGATTAGAGCCTTTGCTCTCTCATTACTTGCTGAGAGGTTAGATGACATGAGATCTAGGAGTGCAGTTGCGAGAATCGTCCTCTCTGTGGTGAAATTATCGGGTTTAAGGAGGACATTAGGGCGGTTTGGTGTGAGATTAGGAGCTCTCCCGGGGATATTGAGGATTTTGATTGCGGAAGGGCACATAAAAAAGCTAGCCCAAACTCACAAAGGATGCTTCGAAGATCTCATCTCTGAGCTACAAGCCAGGGAAAAATGGGCTGAATTTATTATGGAACTCTGCCAGGAGTGTAGGGTGCATGGATCGAAGCCTAGCTCTCAAGATTTGGCGAAGTTTATTCGCAATGTTCCCTGTGAATTCTGCAATTCTAACGTTTCTTTTGATTGCGTACTCAACGACGGCCCTGAGGGAGAACCTACGCGAGTCCGGGGCTCCTCTTTCGGGTTAAACATGGAGTCGAATGTGTTCAAATACCTCTTAGGCGAGCCTCTTGGGCCATGGAAGATTATTCTTTCCCAACAGGCCATGCAGGATCTGGGAACGGAGAATGCTCAAAGTACTCTTTCCACTAAAGAGAGTTTTTTGTTTGTTTTAGGAATTGCTAATATTAGTTAGATAACTTCGAGAATGTTCGGCGAAAGTTCTCCGAGCTCGCTTCCGGAGACTGGGCTGGAAAAAAAATCGTCCACAGGGCAAAGTGGGACAACTCACTGAGTTATCGAATCCCATTATTCCAAGCCTTCTACAAAACCCAGCATTTTATACTATGGCAAATCGATACGGCTTTTGATGAAAGGTTTGGCGAGGTTTACCAAGTTATAAAAGGTTCGGATGTCTGTGAAACTGGCCTTATGGGTAGAGAACTAACGACAAGTAACCGATGTTTAGTATGGGCTGTTGGAAACCTTAAAAATGTGGGTATTTGGTCCCTGAATGATGTATGTAAGAGGATATTAAGATGAAGTAGCTCGATAGGATTGGTGTGCAGATTCATCGGGAACAACAAATCTACACGAAAGAGCGAGTGGAAGCTTGTAACCGGAGTGATTTGGATGGGTCACGGGAGATTAGGCACCCAGTGAGGGTATGCTTGGATGGCGAGGAAATTGGTGTTATGGGGGTTGATGGCACTAGCGATGAGGATTTCGATAATTCGGCTCAATTAGGTAAAGAAGGCAAAATAGTCCTACTTGAACTGTTGCATGAGGATGCTAAATTCGCGGTTCATAGCGAAGTTTTATAGTCTTACTAGCACTGTACTAGATAATATTGCTTCTACAGCTGGACGGGTCGCATACCCGGTCAACATATCTAGGGAGGAGGCCGTAGTAATAGATCACTTCCTAACCCCTGCCTTCATCCTTGGGAGAAGCGGGACCGGGAAAACCACATGCTTGGTTTATAAGCTAGTAGGAAGGTATCTGTTTAGCAGGGAGAATATGGAACCTCTGAGACAAGTATGTGGTTGCTGGGTTTCAGAGATTGGATCATGGACTGGGGATGTAACGTCGACCACTACGCTAACAATGATAGGTCTTGCTCACGAGGTCAAAGAGATTGGTGTTGAAGTTAAGAGATAATGCCGAGGGATTGCTGGAGGCCAAATTGGGTGAAAGGAAAGGGCCAAGTGAGGGTAATGATGCCAAAAAGGATCTTGATGATAATACGAGAAAACAGTTTTTATCACTCACGGATGCCGATTTCCCACTGGTATGCACTTTTGATTGCTTGCTAAGACTCATTGAAAATAGTATCAGGTTTGTCGCTCCTCTGCTTCACCTGTTGCAGTGTGCTAGGCCTACTGAATCGCCCTTAGAGAACAGGAAATCCGGCGGAGGTATATAAAGATAGACAATTCTAAATACACCCGAGTAACTGACTTCGTGAAATTTAACATCGAGTATTGGGGATGCCTGTCCCCAAGGTTAAAGAGGGGTATTTCGGTAGATTCAGCATTTCTTGAAATAATGGGAGTCATCAAGGGATCAGTTTCGCAATCCACATGCTTCGAGCCTTTATCTCGTGATGAATATTTAGGACTGCGCTGGAGATTGGCCCCGAGTTTTGCTTCAGAACGGGAGAGACATACTGTTTATGATATATACGAATGGTATGAGCGGGCAAAGAAGAAACGTGGCGATATCGATCAGGTGGACCGAATTATCAAAGTCATGAAGGCTTTGGAGGGATTCAGGTCTTCCGAGGTGCTTGGAGAGAGCGCATTTGAACGGAAAATTAGAAGCGTAATAGACGAAATTTATGTTGATGGTTAGCAATTCTAGATCCCAAATGCTGGCTTGTGGGGGGTATTAAAAACAAACAGAGGTCCAGGATCAGCGAACGTCGGATATAGGGATGCTTTTGACCCTAGTGGGATCTCCCCGCGGCATCCATTTCGGTATGGTTCCCGCTGCTTTCTGTCCTCTCCTTCTGGCGCTCAAGTCTCACCAATAATAGCGGGGGATACTGCTCAGTGTATATCCAAGGACGCTCTTTTCCGGTTCGCAAATGCGAAAGCCTTGTTTTATGAGCGCTTTAGAAATTCCACTAGCAGCGCTAGAGAGCTAAGGCCAACCTTACTTTCTTTATCACACAACTTCAGATCTCATAAACAGATTCTGAGCGTTGCCTCCTTAGTGATGAACCTCTTGTATGGAGGTATGATGACCCCCGGCACACTTTACATTTTGTTACTATACTTATGAAGCGATTTAGGGTTTCCTGACTTGGTAGATAAATTACCTCCCGAGATTGGAGATAGACCCGGCCCTAAACCTGCTCTTTATGGTAACACCCCCGCTGCTGGAGCCACTCTATCTACATAGCTAATTTTTGAAGTTGGGAATAACATAATAGATGTCCTAAAGTTGGGTGAGAAGATAGAAAATCCTCAGGAACCGGACGGACAGAGCGGCAATTTCAAATACGGAGAAGCGCGTGTCATTCTAGTGAGGGATGAGGAAACCTGCGACAAACTTCAAGAGGAGCTTGGAAGGTCTTTCCTGGTATTAACTATTCTTGATAGTAAGGGCATGGAGTTCGATGATGTTTTCCTTTATAACTTCCTTAGCACAAGCCCGTACAGCCATAAATTGAATATATTGGAAGAACTATTCGAACGGAGGCATCACACTGGTAAGATTTACTTCATAAAAAGGATTAATTTGGCTGGGGGGAGGGGTGTATGTCATGTGCTAACCCCTTTCAATTCCAAAGATATATCTCCAGAAGACCATTTCAGACTGGCGGGAGAAGCCAGAATCGGAGGGAAAGCAAGACTAGGAAGCCAACATATGCATCTAGTTGTCAAGGGAGCCATGCGGATTGGGCAAGGGAAAATATCGTGAGTAACCAACAGCCCACATCTTAAAAGAGATGCTCATAGAGTCGCAGGTCCTATGCTCAGAATTGAAGGTAACCAGCTGGAATTTAGATCCCTGTTTTAGACTTAATTTATTTGCTAATCCTGCTCGGACGTAAAGCATCTATATGTGGGAGTGACCAGAGCTCGCAGCAGACTATGGATACTAGAAAGCAATACAAGTATCTTAGGCCCAGTGCAGCGCCTGTTCAATCAAACAGCAACAAAGATGCGACCGGACCGATACCCTAGTCCCATACTAGAAATTTTAACAGAACAGGATATAGGAGTATGCCCTGAACTTCCCCTGAATTATCAACAAGATTATCTACTCTGACATCCCTAGATTTTGGAGCTTCATAAGAGGTTATCTACAGGAAGGGCGATCAGTGTCTCTCAGTGGAGAGAGATTGGTTATCAAATGATTGACAACCAAAAATACTCTAAAGTTTGCTAGCTAACATTATATTTTCAAAGTGCAAGACTCACTATTTCTATTTTAGGCCCTCCGCTGCTTTGAGGATGCTAAAGATCCTTACGGAATTGCATTGGCTAATGCATATATTACCGAGCAAAACGGACTTACCAAGAGAGCTCGAGGGTCGCTTGAACTGGCTAATCTTGATTTTATAACTGCATCAGAATTTTTCTTAAAAGCCCGCGGTGTCTCAAAGGCAGTTCAATGCCGGAAGGAAGGGGGTGATCCAAAGGGTGCAGTTAGTGAGTAAATCCCGAAGGAGAACTTTGATATTAATGGCTTATGGTATAGAAATTCTTGCCGATAATGGAGCATATGAGGATGCTGCCTGGCTTTCAGCAGATGTTGGCTTGTTTTTACAAACCAGCGAGATATATACCAAACTTAACAAACATGAGAGGGCGCTCACCGGGTATGCTCGTGGGAAGCAATTCAAAAGGATGCTTAGTTATATCAGAAAGTTTATACCCGATCTCCTGTCTGTTTAATGGTGGGGTTAGCTAACCACGGAGAACAGGTTTGAGTCAGAGATTGAGCCTTGCTGTCTGAAACAGTATGTACTGTTCGCTTACTTGACCGAATTTGGAGGCACCGACACGACTCCCAACGAATCCGAAAAACGGGTCCTCAATCTTATCGGATCTCCAGAGGACCAAGAAATGGTTTTGTCAAGATTTGGCCTGAAGAACGAGCTTTTTGAAATGCTCAGTACTAACAAGAAATACATGGAAGCCTACCAGGTTGGGATCGGTTCTGGGCTTGTCAGGAAATCCATCGAGTTGCTTAGTGAAAAACTCTTGTTAAAAAATCCGACTCGGGAACAGGGGGTCCAGCTCAACATGATGTGTAAGTTTCTACAAGCAGAGCATATAGCAACAAATCTTTGGCCCAGAACCAAAGAGGATGGACGGATTCACAAGGTTCTACGGGCGGCCGTAGGGAGAGGGAGCTTACAGATCAATTCATTTGTCAAAATGTGGCAAGATATTAATCTGGCTCTCGATAGCTCCGCTAGGCTTGGGACCAGTGTAGAGATGGGGAAATTTCCTGATGTTCAGACTTCTGGTTATGTGGATATTCTGGTTCGCCCCCATAAGATGTTTATGCTTTGCTCGCCTCTAACTCGTCCGTAGGTAACGCGGAGCGCATGTTCGAACAATGATTTCCGGCTTCCGTTTGATCATATCGAGTGCATCTTTGAAGATTTGAGGATAATCTCTTCACATGGAAAGATTCCTTATTCAGCTCAACTCTATTGCGGAATTTACGAGCCACCTGGCCAGCTGGGCGAATACATCCTCCTGGAGTGGTCTCCACTTCGTGCTAGCTCTAAACAGCGACTCCCACCCAGGGTGGTGGATATTGAATCGCTGAGAGGCAAAATATTAAGACATATTTTCGGGGATATCGCCCCCCCCCTTGTTTCCCTTAATGCGGGATTGCGGAAAATATGGAGTAAAAAGGCAGAACCTCAATTCCCACCCCTGTCGATACTATGTAGGAATAATCTCAGAAAATCCGGCCTGATCTAGTAAAACCTTACTTATATATAATCTAGCTGAGACCTATTTTAAAAAAGTAGAGGTAAGTTCTCTTCATTGAAATTCTGCCCTCAGACCGCTGACTCACAGTGTACTAGTCGCTGGTGCGCCTTTGCCGAGTATTTTTAAATTTAGAATCCTCTTCATTGAGCGAGAGCAATAGACTGCCTCAATATTCCTTACCGCAGGATTGTGAGATCTTTGATCCTATCCCACCCAGATGTCTTCTTTTCTAATACGTCGCAGGGGATTGGACATTTTGGAAAGGAGCTGTTCTGGAGCAATTGGAGTTCAGGTCCTCGTTCGAGCAGAGCCTCGAAGTTCTGTCTCACATTAAGTCTGAACTCCTCTCTCGAGGGGGGAAATATCACGCGTTATACCAGTGTTTGATCGAGGATGACACAACAGAGTATCGGATGGAACCTGCTCTTCAAAAGGGCATCGGAGCCTGTATGTCTTCGCTTTTGGGCCAATACCAAACATCGTTATTTCTAGGTATGTGGAACTGTACACTGAGATTTTCGCAGATGAGCATAGTTGTGCTCTAACAATCAATAGACTACAAAGAGCGGTGGAGGTTTACCTTCCTGGACATGCGCGCTCGAATAGACAGGGGGAATCTAAGCCTCAAATATAGCTGGGAAATGCTAACGATAGTCAATCAGTTCATGTCGGAGACTGAAGCTGGAGATTTTCCGGGAAAATTTGTATGTTTGGTTCAGCTACTCGCCTTCTAGTTGATTTGTTAACTTTATCATAGTGCGAAAATATTTTCGGGGTCTTAGGCGCTATGAGGAGAGCAACGAACTCCCTAAATTTTTACTCAGCCTCCGTCATTTCTCTTTATGAAGAATTGGCCTTGTCTTTGGTAAGTAGGTGATTTGTATCCGAGATTTGATATTAATGGGGCTAGATTTTCCTGGTACGGCCTTATGAGTTTCTTGTTCCGGATTCTTGGCATCGTTTGTACTTCAGGAGATGGGAAAGAAAATATAGGTCACCTTCGATTCTGGAACGCTTCCTGTACCAGCAGTGTCTAGCCAGAGTTTGTTTGAGTTTCTGCGAGATGGTTCTAAACATAGAAGGAAAGTATAAAACGGAGGCTGCCTTGGGCCGGCGAAGCGTCACTACAATTGTTGTATGTCTCATCAACTTGGGTACCTGTTTTCCCCGACCACGAGAGTATGCGGAATTATGGTGGAAGTCACAAGAGGTTTGCTTCTCCACTTAGAAGAGACTTGGGAGTTGTGGTGTGCTTATTTCCTACTCAGGTATTCCGTTGTGCCAGGTTGAATGCTAGCGGTATCCTGGGGCTACGAGGGGACGCGCTCATAAGACGTTTAACAAAAGTCTTCCTGGAGTACAAAGGGAAGGATTCAATCCGCCTTGTGTGTGGCCACCAAGGGTGGGTCGACTCGTTTGCCGGGATCTCATTGAAAGCAAACAGGATCAAAGTGGTGGCGAGCCGCCCTATAGCAGAGAGGAAAAGGCATCTGTGGAAGCCGAGCAGGGACCAGCGCACGAGGGAGCTCAACGCCGCACATATTTTGACCGCTTTTTGGAAGTTGAAGGACGGAAATTTCTGGAGATGAAGGAACGTAGGAGGTGCCTGGCCCAGCGGTACAAATATCCTAAAAATTGTTATCTACTAGTGGATATGGAAGAGGATAGGAATGGACGGGAACTTCTGGAGAATATGAAGGAAAGTAGGAGGTATCATACTTCGCCCAGCGGTACAAATATCCTAAAAATTGTTGTCTACTAGTGGATATGGGAGAGGATAGGAATTGGATGTATTGATGGCGGGTCTTTATCTTTCTATTTTTTTACCTTTCGAACTTAGGCCAGTTGGGTTAGCAATGAAGAAAAATATTCCTATGTTTCAACCTCTTGAGCCGTAAAATTTAGTATCTGGTTGACCTGTTCCAATATTAAGAAGCAAATCCGCAAGGAATTGGGTAGGTAATGAGATCAACTTCAGCCCCCTTTCGACCCCTTTAGTGCCGAGGCGCACTAGTACTTTTCACCTACCTGGCTAGGCTGATTAACATAACCCTTTATTGGCTCATGGGTCTTTTCCGCCAATCCCTTGCCACAGTTGTTGTAGCCATGCGAAGCCGGCAGTGACCAATCCTGATTGTATTAGATATGGTCGAGATTATCCGGTAACTTACTGCGCTCTACTGGAACACAAATATATCTACCTATTTCCTTATTTTCCGTACAGCGCCGCACAATTCCACTCATTCCGGAGTATACGGTATTTGCAAGTGCTATGCTGCTGCCTCTCACCTCAAGAAATTTCCTAGCTTAATCAAAAGCCCACGATGAAAAATCTGAAACCCAAAAAGCGTGTGGACGAAGTCAGGCTCTACAGCATAAAATAGCCCGGGAATACCAAGCCTACCCGCCTATTACTAGTCTGCTCAACAGCAGGCTTCTAAAGCGTTTCTCGGTGGGAATGTTAGAAATTGACGGGATGGCTTGCAGCACATATTTCGAGAACCCCTCATCTAGGTCTTCCAAATACCATAAGGACTCGAATACGCGATCCTTGTGTCAGGGCGTTGGAGTTGCCTCTCTTACCGTAGAAACTTGAATAATTGAACAGTGTGCTAAATTTATGTCGTTGGACTTTCCTCTCTCAGTAAGGTCAAGAAATTTTTGTTTTTTTTTCTCTCTCGGAAGGGGGAAAGGGGCTGTGTTTTTGCTGTGTTTTTTGCCCCCCTTCCAGAGGAGGAAATTCTGGACTTCATAGCACACGGTTCAATTATTCAAGTTTTTACGGTATGGTGCCGGGCATTTGAAATCAGCCCTCATGGGTAATTCATTTTGCTTACATAATACACATAAATGGTGGCGCTTGGCAAAAGTAACTTCGAAAATGACCATACATGGGTAATTCGGAATTTTACTATCTCCACTAATATTGCTTTGATTGAAAATTGGAAAACATAGAATTAAAGAGGAGTGTCTTCTGAACACTTCTATGAAGCCACATCTTCTCAAAGATGTGGTGGTGGTTGAAAACTTTCGAGAATTATTCTTGTGTTAGTTTTCGGTTGATTTCAAGTGCCCGGCACCATACTATGGTCTGGTGTTTTTTTCTTTTTTTTTCTGTCTCCGGGGGCAGATTTTTGGTGTGTTTTTCGCCCCTTTTCCATAGGAAATTTCGGACCACCTAGCACAAGGATCGCTATTCTCCAGTTCTTACGGTAGTCCTTTTTTTACAAATGCAATCATGTGCTCGAGCTGGTAAGTGCGCTGCGGCACCGGCCGACCCCCCAGCGCCCAGTTCAAACAACGATAGCCCCACAGCCTAATTTCAAAGGCCGGCTCTGCGCTGCGGCATCGCAGCCTTATCGCAGGGGTTTTTAGCATCGATTGCATCATAATTCTAGTAGCAGAACGTTGTATCAAGGAGCGCAGGTATGGTAACCGAAAGCGTGATAGTATGGAGGAGCAATGAAGTGTGGACGTGTGGGTACACAAAGGCATGAGCGGATGTATAGGGTTACAGTACACCTTAGTTCATAGGCACTCACATAGTGATATTTATCGTCTCACAAAGGTGTCCCGTACCCTGGAAATGCTTTTTTCCTCTTGCCCGTAACTCTCCCACCCCCCGCCTCATCTCCTTGCTTCAGTCCGGAGAAGAAATGTCATAAACCCTAACCCTATTAGCCCTCGCCCAAGCTTAAGGCCAAGCTAATTGGGGTCATAGTTATATCATGCATACTACCAAGCGGCGAAATCGGGCTTATGGGCCATACTGTATTGCGGTGAGAGTTCTAACTTGAGTGTCCTTGTTCGTGTAAAAACCGAAACAATTGGGCACGGCGCTAGGACGTCCAGAATTCCCCCTTTGAATTAGGGGGAGAAAACACACCGCGAAGATTCTCTTTCAGCCCTCACCTGAGACAGCAGACCTTACTAGGAGAGGCAACTCCAACGTCCTAGCGTGATGCCCAATTATTTCGTTTTTTACGATATTGTGGCGGGTGGCTCACGCCATTAGAGTACTAGTACTATACCTGAGCAATTTGCTATAATATTATCAAGGCTACAGTTATCCCTTGAAGTTACCGCACTCCAGCTCCGGATCGCATCATGGGATACAATGTGGCTAACCTCGCACCTTGTGATTATTCGAAAATACACGCGGTGACGTATGGTATTTCTCTCACTTCGCTCCTCCCACTCAGGTGGAAAACCTTGTATTTCCCCGTTCCCACCACAAGTACAAGTACTAAGGCTACTGCTATCCTCCCCCCCCCTCTTTAAATAAATTTAACAAGAAGGAGGAATGCTATCCTCCCCCCCACTGCAACCCTAGCGATGTAAACTCAAATCTCTCACCAAAGAGCTACCTTCACCCTTATTCATGGTGTATTCTATTTCTTTGTATTCATTTTTTGATATAACATTGATACAAAGATTATATTAACCGTGACCCAATACTTAGTGATATCACAAAACCAATGATGGTGTCTGGTAGCATCCCTCCCTTTCAACTTCGAATAATAGTCTCTCCGGGATGTGACTTGACATTACCCTTGACCCAGGAAGTATTTTTCCGAAGGGGCTGTTTGGATACAACGGTTCTGTTCCGTTGTCTTATACAAATGACCTTTTTCCCTTCCGTTCCAACATTCTTAAACAACTGTTTCTATAGGCAAAATGGTCACAAAATGGAACAGCCGTCCCCCTCCCGTTTGCCAAACAGGCTCTCAGCACCTCCGTAATAGGGTCAAGCTTCAGGTTGAGTTGCTTAGCCACAAATTCCGCAACCTCGGTGTTATTATGCTGACCGTCAAAGCCCTCGTAGTTTGATCTGGATTCGTAGAGGGCCGCGTCAACGGTGCTGTGCTCCAGCAGAATAGACCAGTGAACACCAAGCCTCTCACTGAGAGCTTGGCCGAGGGAAACCCCGGACTCGGGAGAGGTGTTCCTAAGGGTGATTGCGCGGGAAATTTCGTCGTTGGTGGGTGTCATAATAGAGACCTTCAGAACTCCCAATTCGGTTATTTAAAGGAAATTTTTAAGTTTGCACGGTCCAGGGGCTTGTCAGTTTGGGGAATCCATATGAAAAAATAGGTTTATATTATCAGGAATCTCAGAAACTTTTTACCCCAGAGCAAGAAAAAACAGGGATCCGACCAGCCCAGCTCTCCACACTATATCATACCTCTAAAGGAACGGTATAACCGTCCCGGCCAACCTACGGTTTGTTTGGATGTTAAGAGATTGAGATTCGTGAGATTGGCAATACATGGATTGTGCAACTCTAAACGAGAGATTAGAATCTCATAGAATTTATTTTTTGTGGCGCTTAATAAAATAATGCCATTGGCAGAAACATCATAAAAAGAAGGCTTAAAGCGCTATGTGTTGCATGCAACAGGAATTTAAATGCTGATGAAAAGTCTGGGGTTGCAGTTGCTTGCTTTGGGGTAATCTCTGGAATTTTCACCTCAAAAGGTAAAACTCAAATCGGCCAGATTGCATGGATGCGGCAGGGATTACAATCTCTGAAAGATCGACATCCAAACAACCACAAATATCTTGATTCTGAGAGATTGGCAAGAAACTCAAGATTTGCGTTGCAACCGCCAAGAATCTCACAAATATTTTGATATCCAAACAGGACGTTAAAATTCTCCTTTAAACAACCGAATCGGGAGTTCTAAAGGAATTACTACTGTATGAGTAATTCCGTATGTCTTGAAAATCTTATCGCGGGTGTAACGAGCGAGGTTGGTATCTGTGGGCAAGGGGTGTACATCGTACTCGGGCGAATCCGTAAAAAATGGGGGGCCTTAAAACAAGGCTTTTTGTAATCTAACTGAACCAATGTGTGACAAGGCTCGCTGCTAGGGCAGCCTGAGAACTATGTCCTTGGTATGATACCTTTGTTCCTGATAACTGCACGTCTTTAAGTCTCTTCTCCTGGTAAACAAGACTTGTCACCCCCACTGAGTTCGAATTCATTCTACTGAGCTCTATACCTCTGCTTCAATATGGAGTCAAGCACGGGTTTCTTTGACTTCGTGTTCTCAGACAATCCGAGGGATTTTAAAGCCGCATACGAATCATTGAATTCCAAACCTTATCAGATATTTGACCTCCTCTTGAAGGAAGGTCGTTGCACAAATTTCTTCTCAAGAATAGAAGTTTACGGAAACAACCTCTCCAACCTGTTAAGTCAATTTCCTAGCTTTGAACAAGATGATTACAGTACCTTGGCATTACGGGAGATGATTAGAGCCTTTGCTCTCTCATTACTTGCTGAAAGGTTAGATGGCACGGGATCTAGGAGGGCGGTTGCGGGAATCGTCCTTTCTGTGGTGAAATTATCGGATCCAAGGGGGACATTAGGGCAGTTTGGTGTGAGGCTAGGATCTCTCCCGGGGATATTGATGATTTTGTTCGCCGAAGGGCACATAAAACAGCTAGCCCTAACTCATAAACGATGCTTTGAAGATCTCATCTCTGAACCACAAGCCAGGGAAAAGTGGGTTGGATTTATTTTGGAGCTCTACAAGGAATGTAGGAAGCATGGGCGGGCGCCTAGGGCAGGCGGCGCCATGGAGTTTATTCGCACTGTTCCCTGTGAATTTTGCGATCCTAACGTTTCTTTTAATTGCGGATTCAACGACGGCTCTGAGGAGGAACCTACGCGGGTCCGGGGCTCCTCTTTCTGGCTGGGCATGGAGTCGAATGTGTTCAAATACCTCTTAGGCGAGCCTCTTGGGCCATGGAAGATTATTCTTTCCCAACAGGCAATGGAAGATCTGGGGAAGGAGAATGCTCAGGGTACTTATTTCACTAACCCGAAGTTTTGGGGGGAATTGCTAATGTTAGTTGTGTAACTTAGAGGATGCTCGGCGAAAGTTCTCCCAGCTCGCTTCCGGAGACTGGGCTGGAAAAAAAATACTTCATAGGGCAAAGTGGAACTCACTAAGTTACCGAGTCCCGATATTCAAGGCCTTCTACAAAACCGAGCATTTTATACTATGGCAAATCGATACGGCTTTTGATGAAAGGTTTGGTGAGGATTACCAGGTTATAAAAGGTTTGTCTGTGAAACTGGCCTCATGGGTAGAGAACTAACGACAGGTAACCGATGTTTAGTATGGGCTGTTGGAAACCCCCAAAATGTAGGTATTTAGTTTTCGAACGGTGTAAGCAAGAGGATATTAAGATGAAGCAGCTCGACAGGATTGGTGTGCAGATTCATCGGGAACAACAAATCTACACGGAAGCGCGAGTGGGAGCTTGTGATAGCGATTATTTAGATGGGTCGCGGGGGATCAGGTATCCAGTGAGGGTGTGGCTGGAAAGCAGAGAAAGTGGCGATATAGGGGTTGATGACCCTAGTAATGACGATTTCGGTGATTCGTCTCACCTAGGTAAAGAGGCTAAAATGGTCCCACTCGAGCTGGTGTATGAGAATGCTAAATGCGCTATCAGTAGCCAAATTCTATAGTCTCACAGGTACTGTCCTGGATAATATTGCCTCTATCACCGGAAAGGTGGCATACCCGATCGACATATCTGCGGAGGAGGCCACAGTGGTGAATCACTTTCGAACCCCAGCCTTCATTCTCGGGAGAAGTGGGACAGGGAAAACCACCTGCTTGGTTTATAAGCTAGTAGGGAGATATCTATTTACTAGGGAGAATGTGGGATCGTTGAGGCAAGTATGTGGTTGCTGGGTGTCGGAGATTGGATCATGCTATAGGAGTGTAACGTTGATTCCGCTAACAGCGATAGGTCTTACTCACGAGGTCAAAGAGATTAGTGTCGAAGTTAAAAGACAATGCGGCGGGGTTGCTGGAGGGAAAATTGGGCGGGGGGCCAACTGTGGGTAATAATCCTAGAGTTGGCGATCTTGATGACAATACAAGAAAACAATTCTTATCGCTCACCGATGCGGATTTCCCACTGGTATGCACTTTTGATTGCTTGTTAACGCTTATTGAGAATAGTATTAGGTTTGTTGTTCCTCCGCTTAAGCAATTACAGTATAGTAAGCATACTGAGTAACCTCTAGAGAACAGGAGATGCGGCTGAGGTACATAAAGATAGACAATTCTAGAAACATTCGCGTGACCGACTTCACGAAGTTTAGCATTGAATATTGGGGGCGCCTGTCCGCAAACTTAAGGAAGGGTATTCCGGCGGATTTGGCATTTCTTGAGCTCATGGGAGTCATCAAGGGATCAGTTTCGCGAGCCACAGACTTCGAGCCTTTATCTCGCAAGCAATATTTAGGACACCGGTGGAGACTCGCAAACTTTGCCTCGGAGCGGGATAGAGATGCTGTTTATGACATATACGAGTGGTATGAACGGGCCAAGGATAAACGTGGAGATATTGACCAGGCGGATAGAGTTATCAAAGTTATGAAGGCTTTGGAGGCATTTAGGTCTTCGGGGGTACCCGAGGATGGTGAATTCGAACGGAAAATCAGAAGTTTACTAGATGAAATTTATGTAGACGGTTAGAATTTCTAGATCCTAATAATTGGCATGGGAGTATTAAAAAAATGCAGAGGTCCAGGATCAGCGAACGTCGGATATAGGAATGCTTTTGGACCTAGTGGGATCTCCCCGCGGTATCCATTTCGGTATGGCCCCCTCTATTGTCTGTCATTTCCTCTTGGCGCTCGGTCCTTACCAATGAACAGCAGGTGATACGGCCCAGTGTATATCCAAAGATGCTCTTTTCCGGTTCGCAAATGCGAAATCCTTGTTTTATGAACGCTTTAGTCCCAACACCAGTAGCAGTGGAGAGCTAAAGCCGTTGTTGCTTCCTTTATCACACAACTATAGATCTCATAAACAGATTTTGATGGTTGCCTCCTTAGTGATGTACCTCCTATATCGAGGTATGCTGCTCCCCCGGGCGCTGTACTCTGTTATAATTCTTATGAAGCGATTTAGGCTTTCCAGGCTTGGTGGATGAATTACCTCCCGAGGTTGGAGACAGACCCGGTCCTAAACCGACTCTTTATGGTAACCCCCCTCCTACCGGAGCCCTCATTGTAGCTAACTTTTGAAGTTGGGAGTAACCTAATAGATGTCCTGAGATTCAGTGAGAAACTGGAAAATCCTCAGGGGTCGGATGACCAGAGCGGCAGGTTCAATGAATATGGAGAAGCGCGTGTCATTCTGGTGAGGGATGAGGAGACCTCCGACAAACTCCAAGCGGCGCTAGGAAGGTCCTCACTGGTATTAACTATTCTTGAGAGTAAGGGCATGGAGTTTGATGATGTTTTCCTTTATGACTTCCTTAGCACAAGTCCATACAGCCATAAATTGAGTGTCCTGGAAGAGCTTTTCAAACGGGGGCATCACACTGGTAAGATTTACGGCATATTTATTTGGGGGGGTCTGTGTTATATGTTAACCCCTTCCAGTTTCAAAAGATTTATCTCTGGAAGATCGTTTGGGGCGTGCAGGAGAAATCGGGAATGAAAAGGAGAGCTGACTGGAAGAGAGAGTAGGACTAGAAAGAGAACATAATACCTCTGCTTATCAACGGAGACATGAAGACTGGGTTAAAGACAATATCGTGAGTAACCAAAAGCCTATATCCTAAAAGAAATGCTCATAGCGTCACAGGTTCTCTGCTCGGAATTAAAGGTGATTCGATAGCAGTCAGCTCCTGCTTTTAGACTAAGTTCATGTGCTGATCCTGCTCCGGGGTGAAGCATCTATATGTGGGAGTAACCAGAGCTCGCAGCAGACTCTGGATACTAGAAAGCAATACAAGTATCTTAGGCCCAGTGCAGCGCCTATTCAATCAAACAGCAACCTCATTGCTACCGCGCCAATACCCTGGTCCCATACTAGATGTTTTAGAAGAACAAGATATAGGGGTATGTCCTAAACATGGGCTAGATTTCCGGCCAGATTGTCGGCTCTAACATCCTTAGGTTTCGGAGCTGCATAAGCGGCTGTCTACAGGAAGGACACTCAGTGCTTCTCAATGGAGAGAGATGGGCTATCAAATGATTGATGACCGGAAATATTCTAAAGTTCGCAAGTACATACTACATTCCCAAAATACAAGACTCACTATTTCTATTTTAGGCTCTCCGCTGCTTTGAGGATGCTGAAGATCCTAATGGAATTGCATTAGCCAACGCGTATATTATCGAGCAAAACGGGCTCACTAATCGAGCGCTGGAGGCGTTTGAACAGGCTAATCTTGATTTTATAAAAGCATCAGAATTTTTCCTAGAAGCTCGCAGCATAGCAAAGGCAGTTCAATGCCGGAAGGAAGGAGGTGATCCAAAGGGGGCAGTTAGTGAGTAAATCCCGAAGGAGAGTATTAATCTTAATGGCTTATGGTATAGAAATTCTTGCCGACAGCGGAGCATATGAAGATGCTGCCTGGCTCTCAGCAGATATTGGCTTGTTCTTAGAAACTAGCGAGATATATACTAAACTGAACAAACATGAGAGGGCGCTTGCGGGGTATGCTCGTGGGAAGCAATTCAAAAGGATGTTTAATTATCTTAGAAAGTATATACTAGATCTTCTCCCCTGCCCAATTCCGGGAGACCAGTGGCATAGTGTCGTTAACTAACCATGGGGAATAGGTATGAGGAGGAGATTGAGCCTTGTTGCCGGAAACAGTATGCAGTGTTCGGTTATTTGAAGGAATTTGGAGTCAGAGATGGGACTCCCGACGATCCCGAAAAACGGGTTCTCAATCTTTTCGGATGTTCTCAGGAGCAAATAATGGTTTTGTCAAGATTTGGCTTCATAAAAAAACTTTTTGGAACGCTTAGTGCTAATAGGAAATATATGGAAGCCTATGAGGTTGGGGTGAGTTTCGGGCTCTCTGTGAATTCTATTCAGTTAGTGAAAAGCTCGTTAAAAAATCTGAAGCAGGCACCGGGGGCCCAGCTAAACACGCTGTGTAGGATTCTACAAGCAGAGCATATAGCAACCAATCCTTGGCCTAGAGCTAGAGGAGACGGAGGGATCAACAAAGTGTTGAGAGCGGCAGCAAGGGGAGGGAGCCCGCGGATCAAATTATTTGTTAAAATGTGGGAAGATATTAATCGAGCTTTTGATATGTCTGTTCAGCATAAGACTAGGGTAGAGATAGGAAAAATCAGCGATATGCATATTGCGAGTTATGTGGATATTCTGGTATGTTGCTAAGAGATGCTCATAGGGTGCTCATCTCTAACTCAGCTATAGGTAACCAAGCGGTCATATCTGAACAGGGAATTCAGACCTCCGCTTGATCATATTGAGCGCGTGCTTAAAGATTTGAGAATAGTCTCTTTATATGGGACGATCCCGTATTCAGCTCAACTCTATTGCGGGGTTTATGAGATGCCATGTCATCCGGGCGAATACATCCTCCTGGAGTGGTCTCCACTCCATGCTAGCTCTAAGCCACTGTTCCCACCCAGCCCGGCGGATATTGGATCACTGAGAGGAAAAATATTAAGACAAATTTTAGAGGATATCGTTCCCCTCTTTGATAAAGGGCTACGAACAATATGGAGTCAAAAGGCGAGACCTCAATTCATACCCTCATCAATGCCAGGTAGGAATAATCTCAGAAATCCATCTTGATCAAGTATAATAACTTACTTGCGTATGCTTAGCCGAAACTCACTTCGAAAACGTAGATGTAGGTTCTGTGCACTGCAATTCTGCCCCAGACCGCTTACCTATAGCGCACTAGTGGTTGGTACGCATTGGCCAAATATTTGCGGAAATCTTTGCCATGATCAAGGGAGATAAACGGGTTAAAAAAATTCCTCTCTTAAAAATTGTGAGATTCCGCCCTATCCGACTCAGAAATCTTCGTTTCTAATGCAGTGAAGGGGATTGGAGATTTTGGAGAGGACTTTTTCTGGAGTGGATGGAGTTCAGATCCCCGTACCAGCAGAGTCTCGAAGCCCTATGTGGCATTAAGTCTGAGCTCATCTCTCGAGGGGGGAAATATCACACATTATACCTGTGTTTGATTGAGGCTAATACAACAGAGTATCGAATGGAGCTGGCTCTTCAAATGAGTGCTGGGGGCTGTGTGTCTTCGCTTTTAGCTCAACTCCAAATGTCGCTATTTCTAGGTATGTGGAATCTCACACCTGGTTTTCATAGGCGAGTGGAGTTGTACTCTAACAAGTATTAGGCTATAAGGACCGGTGGTGGTCAGCTGCCCTGGCCATGCGCACTCGAATAATGGGTAGGGGGAATCTGAGCTTTAAACACGGCTGGGAAATGGTATCTTTAGTCAACCAGTTCATGTCAGAGACTGAACCCGGGGATTTTCCTGGAAGATTTGTATGTTTGGTTTAACAACAGCCTTGGCGTTGATTTATTAACATTGACATAGTGCAAAAATATCTACAAGATCTTAGGAGCTATGGGGAGAGCAAAAAATTGGCTAAATATTTACTCAGCCTCCGTCATCTCTCTTTATGAGGAATTGACCTTATCTTTGGTAAGCAGGTGATTAATCTTCGGGGTTTGAGACTAACTGGTTTAGATTTTCCTGGTACGGCCTTATGATTTTCTCATTCCGGATTCCTGGCATCGTTTGTACTTCAAGAGATGGGAAAGAAAATATAGGTCACCTTCGGTTCTGGAACGCTTCCAGTACCAGCAGTGTCTAGCTAAAGTTTGTTTGAGCTTCTGCGAGATGGTTATAAACATCGAGCGAAAGCCTACCAAAGAATTCGCCTTAGCTCGGCGAAGCGTCACCTTAATTGTTGTATGTCTCATCAACTTGGGTACTTTTTTTCCCCGACCGGCGGGGTATGCAGAATTATGGCGGAAGTCACAAGAGGTTTGCTTTTCCCCTTAGGGAGGCTTGGGGGTTGCGGTGTGCTTATTTTCTGCTTAGGTTTTCCGTTGTGCCAGGTTAGATGCTCGAGGTATCCTAAGACTACGGGAGGACGAACTCATAGGACGTTTAACAAAAGTCTTCCAGGAGTATAGAGGGCGGGACTCAATCCACCTTGTATGGGGCCGCCAAGGACGAGTCGACTCGTTTGCTGGGATTCCATTGAAAGGAAACGGGATCTCAGTTGTGGCGAGTAACCCTGTAGGGGAAGATGGAAGGCAGCAGTGGAAACCAAGTCAGAACCAAGACACAAGGGAGCTCAACGCTGCCTATATTTTGACCGCTTTTTGGAAGTTGAATGGGTCAAGAATTCTAGAAAACATGAGGCAGCATAGGAGGTACTTTTTGACCGCTTTTTGGAGGCTGAATGGGTCAAGAATTCTGGAGGAGGTGAAGAAGCAGCACAGGAGGTACTGCGCTGCCCATATTTTGACCGCTTTTTGGAAGCTGAATGGGTCAAGAATTCTGGAGAAGATGTTGCAGCGAAGGATGTACTCCGCTGCCCATATTTTGACCGCTTTTTGGAAGCTGAATGGGTCAAGAATTCTGGAGAGGATGAGGCAGCAAAGGATGCATTCCGCTGCCCATATTTTGACCGCTTTTTGGAAGCTGAATGGGTCAAGAATTCTGGAGAGGATGAAGCAGCAAAGGATGCACTCCGCTGCCCATATTTTGACCGCTTTTTGGAAGCTGAATGGGTCAAGAATTCTGGAGAAGATGAAGGAACGTAGGAGGTACTTAGCCCCGCGGTACAAATATCCTAAAAATTGTTGTCTACTGGTGGATATGGGAGAGGATAGAAATTGGATGTATTGATGGCGGGTCTTTATCTTTCTATTTTTTTAGCCTTCGAACATAGGGCAGTTAGGTTAGCAATGAAGAAAAATATTCCTATGTTTCAACCTCTTGGGCCGTAAAATTTAGTATCATATCTGGTTGACATGTTCCAATATTAAGAACCATATCCGCAAGGAATTGGCTAGGCAATGAGATCAACTTCAGCCCTGTTTAGACGCCTTTAGTGCCGAGGCGCACTAGTACTTTTCACCTACCTAGCTAGGCTGGTTGACATGACCCTTTATTGGCTCACGGGTCTTTTCCGCCAATCCCTTGTCACGGTCGTTGCAGCCACGCGAAGCCGGCCGCTCACGGTAGCGGATTCTCGCCGTGACTAATCCTGATTTTGTTATCCGGTAACCTGCTGCCTCTACTGGAACACAAATATATCTGCCTATTTCCTTATTTTTCGTACAGCGCTGCACAATTCCGCTCATCGGGAGTATATTTGCAAGTGTTATGCTGCTGCCTCTCACCCCAAGAAATTTCCTAGCTTAATCAAAAGCCCACAATGAAAAATCTGAAAACCAAAAAGCGTGTCGACAGAGGTCAGGCTCTACAACATAAAATGGCCCAAGAATACCAAGCATACCAGCCTATTACTAGTCTGCTCAACAGCAGGTTTCTAGAGCGTTTCTCGGTGGGAACGTTAGAAATTGACGGGAAGGCTTACAGCACATATTTCGAAAACCCCTCATCTTGGTCTTCCAAATTGTCCTTTTTACAAATGCAATCATGTGCTCGGGCTAGTATGTGCTCTGCGGCACCGGCGGACCCCCGGCGCCCAGTTCAAACAATGACAGCCCCACGGCCTAATTTCAACGGCCGGCTCTGCGCTGCGGCATCGCAGCCCCATCGCTGGTGTTTTCAGCACCGATGGCATCATAATTCCGGTAGTAGAACGTTATATCAAGGAGCGCAGGTACGGTAACCGAAAGCGTAATAGTATGGAGATGGAGGAGCAATGAAGTGTGGACGTGTGAGTGCACAAAGGCATGAGCGGATGTAAAGGGTTACGGTACACCTTAGTTCATAAGCACTCACATAGTGATATTTATCTTCTCACAAAGGTGTCCCGTACCCTGGACATGCTTTTTTCCTCTTGCTTGTAACCTTCTCACTCCCCCGCCTCATCTTCTTGCTTCCGTCCGGAGAAGAAATGTCATAAAACCCTAACCCTATTACCCCCTCGCCCAAGCTTAAGGTCGAGCTAATTGGAATCATAGGTTATGATATACGATGCATACTACCAAGCGGCGATTTAAAGGAAATTTTTAAGTTCGCACGGTTTAGGGGCTTGTCGTTTTAGGGAATCTCTATGAAAAAATAGGTTTATGTTATCAGGAATCGCAGAAACTTTTTACCCCAGAGCAAGAAAAATAGGGATCCGACCAGCTCTCCACACTATACCTCTAGAGGAATGGTGTAACTGCCCCGGCCAACTTAAAATTTTCCTTTAAGCAACCGAATCGGGAGTTCAGAAGGTCTCTGATCGTGCCAAGGTTGCGGCGAGGGGTCGCAACGTTACTGGAAAGCCACCATTACTTTGTGGGTTACCATAGCAACATGATGACTAAGATTTACTTGAGGCTCAATAGGGTATTAGTAATTTACTAAATAATATTGACTTCGCCCTTACCCCTAGTAACCCACACATTTACCTCAAGCTGTCACATTATTGCAATTGCAACCCACAAAGTAATGTTGAGTTATCCAGTAAGGTTGGGCTGTCAGGCACTCTTTACGGAGGTACAGCGTATAAGTTTTGTAGGTTACACAGGGGGTGAGGGTGGCAGTCCTGGTTTGTGGAACCTACAAAACTTACACGCTGTACCTCCGTAGAGTGCCCCCGGTTGTGAACCAGAGAACATGCGAGGGTTGCGGCCGCTCGCCGTAACCTTGGCACGATTAATTCCGGATGGCTTGAAAATCTTATCGCGGGTGTAACGAGCAAGGTTGGTGTCGGTGGGCAAGGGGTGTGCTCGGGCGAATCGGTAAAAAATGGGGGGCCTTAAAACAGGGCTTTATGTAATCTAACTAAACAAATGTGTGACGAGGCTCGCTGCCAGGGTAGCCCGAGAACTGCCGGTATGTCCTTGGTACCTTTGTTCCTGATAACTGCACGTCTTTGAGTCTCTTCTCCTGGAAAAAAACAAGACTTGTCACCCCCAGCGAGTTCGGGTTCATTCTACTGAGCTCTATACCTCTGCCGCAATATGGAGTCAAGCACCGGTTTCTTTGACTTCGTGTTCTCAGACAATCCGAGGGATTTTAAAGCCGCATACGAATCATTGAATTCCAAACCTTATCAGATATTTGACCTCCTCTTGAAGGAAGGACGTTGCACAAATTTCTTCTCAAGAATAGAAGTTTATGGAAACAACCTCGCCACCCTGTTAAGTCAATTTCCTAGCTTCCAACAAGATGATTACAGTACCTTGTTATTACGGGAGATGATTAGAGCCTTTGCTCTCTCATTACTTGCTGAAAGGTTAGATAGCACGGGATCTAGGAGGGCGGTTGCGGGAATCGTCCTTTCTGTGGTGAAATTATCGGATCCAAGGGGGACATTAGGGCAGTTTGGTGTGAGGCTAGGAGCTCTCCCGGGGATATTGATGATTTTGTTCGCCGAAGGGCACATAAAAGAGCTAGCCCTAACTCATAAACGATGCTTTGAAGATCTCATCTCTGAACCACAGGCCAGGGAAAAGTGGGTTGGATTTATTTTGGAACTCTGCAAGGAATGTAGGAAGCATGGGTGGATGCCTAGGGCAGCCGGCGCCATGGAGTTTATTCGCACTGTTCCCTGTGGGTCCTGCAATCCTAATGTTTCTTTTGATTGCGGATTCAACGACGGTCCTGAGGGGGAACCTACGCGGGTCCGGGGCTCCTCTTTCTGGCTGGGCATGGAGTCGAATGTGTTCCAATACCTCTTAGGCGAGCCTCTTGGGCCATGGAAAATTGTTCTTTCCCAACAGGCAATGGAAGATCTGGGGAAGGAGAATGCTCAGGGTACTTGTTTCACTGAACCGAAGTTTTGGGGGGAATTGCTAATGTTAGTTATGTAACTTAGAGGATGTTCGGCGAAAGTTCTCGGAGCTCGCTTCCGGAGACTGGGCTGGAAAGAAAATCCTCCACCGGGCAAAGTGGAACAACTCGCTGAGTTATCGAGTCCCGATATTCAAAGCCTTCTACAAAACCGCGCATTTTATACTATGGCAAATCGATACGGCTTTTGATGAAAGGTTTGGTGAGGATTACCAGGTTATAAAAGGTTTGTCTGTGAAACTGGCCTTATGGGTAGAGAACTAACGATAGGTAACCGATGTTTAGTGTGGGCTGTTGGAAACCCCCAAAATGTAAGTATTTAGTTTTCGAACGGTATACGCAAGAGGATATTAAGATGAAGCAGCTCGACAAGATTGGTGTGCAGATTCATCGGGAACAACAAATCTACACGGAAGCGCGAGTGGAAGCTTGTGATAGCGATGATTTGGGTGGGTCGCGAGAGATCAGGTATCCAGTGAGGGTGTGGCTGGGAAGCGGAGAAAGTGGCGATGTAGGGGTTGATGACCCTAGTAATGAGGATTTTGGTGATTCAACTCACCTAGGTAAAGAGGCTAAAATGGTCCTACTTGAGCTGTTGCATGAGAATGCTAAATGCGCTATTAGTAGCCAAATTCTATAGTCTCACAAGTACTGTACTGGATAATATTTCTTCTGCGGCTGGAAAGGTGGCATACCCGATCGACATATCTGCGGAGGAGGCCGCAGTGGTGAATCACTTTCGAACCCCAGCCTTCATTCTCGCGAGAAGCGGGACAGGGAAAACCACCTGCTTAGTTTATAAGCTAGTAGGGAGATATCTATTCAGTAGGGAGAATGTGGGATCGTTCAGACAAGTAAGTGGTTCCTGGGTGTCGGAGATTGGATCATGCTCTGGGGGTGTAACGTTGGTTCCGCTAACAACGATAGGTCTTACTCACGAAGTCAAAGAGATTAGTGTCGAAGTTAAAAGATAATGCAGCGGGGTTGCTGGAGGGAAAATTGGGCGGGGGGAAGGGGCCAACTTTGGGTAATGATCCTAAAGGTGACGATCTTGATGAAAATACAAGAAAACAATTCTTATCGCTCACCGAGGCGGATTTCCCACTGGTATGCACTTTTGATTGCTTGTTAAGGCTCATTGAGAATAGTATTAGGTTTGTTGTTCCTCCGCTTAAGCAATTATAGTATAGTAAGCATACTGAGTAACCCCTAGAGCACAGGAGATGCGGCTGAGGTACATAAAGATAGACAATTCTAGAAACATCCGCGTGACCGACTTCACGAAGTTTAGCATTGAGTATTGGAGGCGCCTGTCCCCAAGAGAAAGGAAGGGTATTCCGGCGGATTTAGCGTTTCTTGAGATCATGGGAGTCATCAAGGGATCGGTTTCGCAAGCCACAGACTTCGAGCCTTTATCTCGTGAGCAATATTTAGGACGCCGCTTGAGACTCGCAAACTTTGCCTCGGAGCGGGATAGAGATGCTGTTTATGACATATACGAGTGGTATGAACGGGCCAAGAAGAAACGTGGGGATATTGACCAGGCGGATAGAGTTATCAAAGTTATGAAGGCTTTGGAGGCATTTAGGTCTTCGGGGGTACCCGAAGATGGTGAATTCGAACGGAAAGTCGGAGATGTGCTGGATGAAATTTATGTAGACGGTTAGAATTTCCCGATCCTAATAATTGGCATGTAAATATTAAAAAAAGGCAGAGGTCCAGGATCAGCGAACGTCGGATATAGGAATGCTTTTGGACTTAGTGGGATCTCCCCGCGGTATCCATTTCGGTATAGCCCCCTCTATTGTCTGTCGTTTTCTCTTGACGCTCGGCTCTCACCAATGAACAGCAGGTGATACGGCCCAGTGTATATCCAAAGACGCACTATTCCGGTTCGCAAATGCGAAAACATTGTTTTATGAACGCTTTAGTCTCAATTTTAGTAGTAGTGGAGAGCTAAAGCCGATGTTGCTTCCTTTATCACACAACTATAGATCTCATAAACAGATTTTAAGGGTTGCCTCCTTAGTGATGTACCTCCTGTATAGAGGTATGCTGCCCCCCCGGGGCGCTCTACTCTGTTATAATTCTTATGAAGCGATTTAGGCTTTCCAGGCTTGGTGGATGAATTACCTCCTGAGGTTGGAGACAGACCCGGTCCTAAACCTACTCTTTATGGTAACCCCCCTCCTCTGTAGCCACTCATTGTAGCTAATTTTCAAAGTTGGGAGTAACCTAATAGATGTCCTGGGATTCGGTGAGAAACTGGAAAATCCTCAGGGGCCAGATGACCAGAGCGGCAGGTTCAATGAATATGGAGAAGCGCGTGTCATTCTGGTGAGGGATGAGGAGACCTGCGACAAACTCCAAGCGGCGCTAGGAAGGTCCTCACTGGTATTAACTATTCTTGAGAGCAAGGGCATGGAGTTTGATGATGTTTTCCTTTATGATTTCCTTAGCACAAGTCCATACAGCCATAAATTGAGTGTCCTGGAAGAGCTTTTCAAACGGGGGCATCACACTGGTAAGATTTACTGCATAAAAATTGGTATTTCTTTGGGGGGGGGTCTGTGTTATATGTTAACCCCTTTCGATTTCAAAAGATCTATCTCTAGAAGATCATTTGGGACGTGCAGGAGAAATCAGGAATGAGAAGGAGAGCTGACTGGAAGGGAGGGTAGGACTAGGAAGCGATCATAATACGTCTTCTTATCAAGGGGGCCATGAAGACTGGGTCAAAGAAAACCTTGTGAGTAACCAAGGGCCTATATCCTAAAAGATATGCTCATATCGTCACAGGTTCTCTGCTCGGAATTAAAGGTGATTCAATAGCAGTCAGCGCCTTCTTTTAAACTAAGTTTGTGTGCTGATCCTGCTCCGGTGTGAAGCATCTATATGTGGGAGTAACCAGAGCCCGCAGTAGACTCTGGATACTAGAAAGCAATACAAGTATCTTAGGCCCAGTGCAGCGCCTATTCAATCAAACTGCAACCTCATTGCTACCGCGCCAATACCCTAGCCCCATACTAGATATTTTAGAAGAACAACATATAGGGGTATGTCCTAAACATGGGCTAGGTTTCCGGCCAGATTGTTGGATCTAACATCCTTAGGTTTCGGAGCTGCATAAGCGGCTGTATACAGGAAGGACACTCAGTGCTTCTCAATTGAGAGAGATGGGCTATCAAATGATTGATGACCGGAAATATTCTAAAGTTTGCTAGTACATATTACCTTTTTAAAGTGCAAGACTCACTATTTCTATTTTAGGCTCTCCGCTGCTTTGAGGATGCTGAAGATCCTAATGGAATTGCATTAGCCAACGCATATATTACCGAGCAAAACGGGCTCACTAACCGAGAGCGAAGGGCGTTTGAACAGGCTAATCTTGATTTTATAAAAGCATCAGAATTTTTCCTGACAGCTGGCAGCATCCCGAAGGCAGTTCAATGCCGGAAGGAAGGGGGCGATCCAAAGGGGGCAGTTAGTGAGTAAATCCCGAAGGAGAGTATTAATCTTAATGGCTTATGGTATAGAAATTCTTGCCGACAGCGGAGCATATGAAGATGCTGCCTGGCTCTCAGCAGATATTGGCTTGTTTTTACAAACCAGCGAGATATATACTGAACTGAACAAACATGAGAGGGCGCTTGCGGGGTACGCTCGTGGGAAGCAATTCAAACGGATGTTTAATTATCTTAGAAAGTATATACTAGATCTTCTCCCCCGCCCAATTCCGGGAGACCAGTGGCATATTGTCGTTAACTAACCATGGAGAATAGGTATGAGGAGGAGATTGAGCCTTGCTGTCGGAAACAGTATATACTGTTCGGTTACTTGAAGGAATTTGGAGTCCGTGATGTGACTCCCGACGATCCCGAAAAACGTGTTCTCAATCTTTTCGGGTCTCCTCCGGAGCAAATAATGGTTCTGTCAAGATTTGGCTTCATAAAAAAACTTTTTGAAACGCTTAGTGCTAATAGGAAATATATGGAAGCCTATGAGGTTGGGGTGAGTTTTGGGCTCTGTGAATTCCATTCAGTTAGTGAAAAGCTCGTTAAAAAATCTGAAGCAGGCACCGGGGGCCCAGCTAAACACGCTGTGTAAGATTCTACAAGCAGAGCATATAGCAAGCAATCCTTGGCCTAGAGCTAAAGGAGACGGAGGGATCCACAAAGTGCTGCGAGCGGCAGCAAGGGGAGGGAACCCACAGATCAAATCATTTATTAAAATGTGGGAAGATATTAATCGAGCTTTTGATATGTCTGCTCAGCATAGGACTAGGGTAAAGATAGGAAAAATCAGCGATATGCAAATTTCGAGTTATGTGGATATTCTGGTATGTTGCTAAGAGATGCTCATAGGGTGCTCATCTCTAACTCACCTATAGGTAACGAAGAGTGCATATCCAAACAAGGAATTCAGACCTCCACTTGGTCATATTGAGCGCGTGCTTAAAGATTTGAGGATGATCTCTTTACATGGGACGATCCCTTATTCAGCTCAACTCTACTGCGGTATTTATGAGATGCCATTTCAACCGGGCGAATACATCCTCCTGGAATGGTCTCCACTCCATGCTAGCTCTAAGCCACTATTCCCACCCAGCCCGGCGGATATTGGATCACTGAGAGGAAAAATATTTAGACAAATTTTAGGGGATATCATCCCCCCCTTAGTTTCGCTTGATGAAGGATTGCGAACAATATGGAGTCAAAAGGCGAGACCTCAATTCCTACCCTTATCGACGCCAGGTAGGAATAATATCAGAAATCCATCTTGATCAAGTATAATAACTTACTTGCATACGCCTAGCCGAAACCCACTTCGAAAACATAGATGTAGGTTATGTGCACTGCAATTCTGCCTCAGACCGCTTACCTATAGCACACTAGTGGCTGGTACGCATTGGCCAAATATTTGCAGAACTTTTTGCCATGATCAAGGGCAATAAACAGCTTAATGATTCCTTCCTTAGAAATTGTTAGATTTTCCCCTATCCGACTCAGGGGTCTTCGTTTTCTAATGCAGTGAAGGGGATTGGAGATTTTGGAGAGGACTTCTTCTGGAGTGGATGGAGTTCAGATCCTCGTACGAGCAGAGTCTCGAAGCCCTATGTGGCATTAAGTCTGAGCTCATCTCTCGAGGGGGGAAATATCACACATTATACCTGTGTTTGATTGAGGCTAACACAACAGAGTATCGAATGGAGCTGGCTCTTCGAATGAGTGTTGGGGATTGTGTGTCTTCGCTTTTAGCTCAACTCCAAATGTCGCTATTTCTAGGTATGTGGAATCGCACACCTGGTTTTCATAGGCGGGTGGAGTTGTACTCTAACAAGTATTAGACTATAAGGACCGGTGGTGGTTAGCTGCCCTGGCCACGCGCACTCGAATAATGAGTAGGGGGAATCTGAGCCTTAAACACGGCTGGGAAATGGTATCTTTAGTCAACCAGTTCATGTCGGAGACTGAAGCCGGGGATTTTCCAGGGAGATTTGTATGCTTGGTCTAACAACCGCCTTGGAGTTGATTTGTTAACATTCACATAGTGCGAAAATATCTACAAGATCTTAGGCGCTATGGGTAGAGTAAAAAATTCGCTAAATATTTACTCAGCCTCCGTCATCTCTCTTTATGAGGAATTGACCTTATCTTTGGTAAACAGGTGATTCATCTTCGAGGTTTGAGACTAACTGGTTTAGATTTTCCTGGTACGGCCTTATGAGTTTCTCATTCCGGATTCCTGGCATCGGTTGTACTTCAAGAGATGGGAAAGAAAATATAGGTCGACTTCGGTTCTGGAACGGTTCCTGTACCAGCAGTGTCTAGCTAAGGTTTGTTTGAGCTTCTGCGAGATGGTTATAAATATAGAGAGAAAGCCTACCAAAGAATTCGCCTTAGCTCGGCGAAGCGTCATCTTAATTGTTGTGTGTCTCATCAACTTAGGTACCTTTTTTCCCCGACCGGCGGAATATGCAGAATTATGGCGGAAGTCACAAGAGGTTTGCTTTTCCCCTTAGGGGAAGCTTGGGAGTTGCGGTGTGCTCATTTTCTGCCTAGGTTTTCCGTTGTGCCAGGTTAGATGTTCGAGGTATCCTAAGACTACGGGAGGACGAACTCATAGGACGTTTAACAAAACTCTTCCAGGAGTATAGAGGGCGGGATTCAATCCACCTTGCATGGGGCCACCAAGGACGGGTCGACTCGTTTGCCGGGATTCCATTGAATGGAAATGGTATCTCAGTTGTGGCGAGTAACCCTGTAGGGGAGGAGGAAAGACCGCAGTGGAAACCGAGTCGGATCCAAGACACACGGAAGCTCAACGCTGCCCATATTTTAACCGCTTTTTGGAAGCTGAATAGGTCAAGAATTCTGAAGATGAAGAAACATAGGAAGATGAAGGAACGTAGGAAGATGAAGGAACGTAAGAGGTACTTCGCCCCGCGGTACAAACATCCTAAAAATTGTTGTCTAATAGTGGATATGGGAGAGGATAGGAATTGGATGTGGCTGGTGAGGGGAGGGTGGGTTACACTGGGGGGTAGAAGTCGGGTCGGGTAAAACAGCGCAGTAGGTTTTATATAACACTTGGGAGACGGTTGGATGGGATCAATGTTATACGGTGCCGGTATTTGTCATGCATTTAGCCATCAAATATACACTTCGGGATCTCACCGGTTTCTAAGGAATTTTGCTGGTGAACCACTTGGCCGTGTGCGGAGACTTCTTTTGATTAACATTTTTATATAAAAACACTTTCTACCCCGGGCTCCACACCATGGGTAGGATATCTAAGGTATATATACCCTCTCCCCACAGCCTACTTTTCAAGCCCTCCCTCAGAAGTGCTGCTCTTTTTCTATGATACGAGACCTTGCACCATCAGCGCAATCAATTTGTTTCATCCCCGCGTTTCCTTTCCACCTTGCATTCACTTTAGGGTACCCCAAGGGTTGTTGTCGTTGCATTGCGTGTCAGAATGAAACGGGACTTTATTCCGAGCTGAGGCCCAAGGGACGAGCATAAATTCCTGACACTAAGAATGTCGAAGGATTTTTAGAAAAAGACCGAGTTTGGCAAAGGTTTCGTACATGCATATGCAGGTTAAGCTAATAATAGGTGACAGAAGTTGTAATAGGGGATTTTTTTCTCTTTCTCCCCTCCTTCCTTTACAACAATCCGAAAGGCGGAGGGAGTTAAAATAGAGTGGCTAAGGAAGTGATTTGTAGAGAAGATACACTCAGAAACAAGAAGGTAAAATAATCGTAATCCATATTCCCAATAGTGGTTTCCATGTATCATAATATCTTATAAGAAATAGCCTAAAAACGAGGAACCAAGCAGCACTACAAACAAGTGACCTAAGAAACTCAAACTTGGCCATGAACAAGAACTAAAATCAAGAAAGGCCAAACAACCTAATTTCAAAACAGAATACATTCCGGGAACATGTTACGCTGGGCCTAAAAAGGGAAATAGCAATTCTAAAACTGGAGAAATCAATTAGTCTAGCATGAAATAGTGAGTCTGACTCTCAAATTGAATTTAAATAGAATCACATTTTTGTTCAAAATCTTTGCACTTATGACTACCATTGGGGAATGCAGCCCGATCCATGAACTATTTGGCATACTAGGGTTTCGGATCTCAGTTTACCCCCCTGGCTACTGTGTCCGGTGTCATACCGCAATGAGAAGCTTTCGGGAGCCGTTCGGACTAGAGAGATTGAGGCTAACAAACTTTCCGGAACCCAGCCACAGCCGTGAACTACTTCTATCCATGCCCGGGACTCCAACCAGAGCAAACCAGTGCTCTTAGCCAAATCTCAGACCAACATCCAACCCCGATCAACAAATTATCAAAGTTTAACAGAACCCATACATCTCTTAGTAGGACCAGCACGTGGAGCTCCAACCCAATACCTAGCCAACACCCCACACCACCGGCCACCACAGTGAGCGGGGGGAATACTTCCCACACTTCACCGACGCTCATGTTCACTACCGCGCCGGTTCTACTAACACCCGGAAGCAAAGAAACAAGACAAAAACGACTCAGAAAGTCTAACTTACCAGTAGATATAAAAAAACAATCAGGGCCATAGGCCATAGAAACTTCCGCGCGTTAATACACTACTGCTGCTGCTACTCCCCTCTAAGCATTCTCAATCCTCTTTGGGCCCCCATTTTACTTCTTCCCTCGTTATCGACTACCGGAAACATATTGCCAGATGATTCCCAGTCTACCCCGCCGGGGAAGAGAAGAAAGAACTCGGATAAGGAGCAAAGTATCGCATGCAGACGGGATCACGGCAATCGTCCTCTATAGAGAACCTATGTCTGTGCACCGGGATTAAGTACGGCGACGGTCAGTAACAACTCTCGTTCTCCCCCGATTAGAGCATCATAGGACAGATAACACAATATCCGTCCCCTAAGTAAATGCGCTCGGCCCGCTTGGTTTCCATCCTTCCCAGTACGTTCCCAGTGAACCCGCAGTGTAACAAATCCCCGATCTTCCGAATATTAAGGCAGGAACAACCTAACCGACAGTCAAGATCATCAGCCAAGAAGCCCATTTCCATACAAATAACAAAAACGCTGCGGCCCAGCTATATTGAAATGCAACTCGGTCCAGGAATTGCCACCCGGTCTCTCAACAACCTACCCCCCAACCATAAAATTAGTAAAGACCCTCAACAAAAAAACCACATCGGAGGAACGAATCAAACAACAAAATAGAACTCCTATTTTTCCTAATACCTACCTTATCTTGATAAAATATAGGAGCTGAAGGAAGCAATTGAGATGAGAAGGAAACAATGTGATGAACTGAGGAATGACACCGAGTCCGAGTGAGATCTTGTGAGTTGCTATTGTCTTGGCATCAACGTTCGATGATTGATTAATCACTGTGAGTTGTCTAGAGATTGCACTTCTAGCTTTCCAGCTCAAGTAGAATGGGGTTCAAAGACTAGTTGGTTCATGATTCGTAGTTGGTGAGCTATAGCGATTTCTATGACTGTACATGCCGGGAAGCTATAACGGTATACTGTGCTTCCCCGCAGGTGGAATAAGTTATTTAGCACCCCACTATACCCAAAATCGCAAACACAAAAATCACAGGGTCCCAAATGCCGCGTCCCTCAAATCACTTTCAAACCCAATAGAAAACAGACGATTCGAGGTGTATAAGTCATACGTGCAGTCGGAGTGTACATATATATGTGCTTGCAAAGCAGCCCTCGAAATTGTCCCAGTCGAAGCAAGGCCAGTCACCCACTTTAATCTCCACCACCTCCGTGCCCGATGGGATATCGAGAATAGCAGACCGGAGGGGTTCAGCGAAGCTACTTGCGTGGCGTTTCATGTTCTCCAGGCGTTCTGTGTTGTCCGGTGATACCTCGTCCTTTACAGGATCGTCTAGGCGCCAGGAGATGACTAGCTGTACAGTGTAGTAGTCACCTCCGTCGGGGTTTGTCGCTGGAGTACCAAGTACTGGTGGCTCACGTCAGCCGTATATGGCATCGTAGAAGAGTGGGGGTACGAGCCGGAAAACCAGAAAAAGTCCCCCGTCTCAGGATGCGCGCCCATGAACAGGAGGGGGTCCAAAACTCTCAACGGCTCCACCTGTAGAGACGCAAACCGTACAGCGGCATCGTAGCAAGCTCCTTAATTCGTTCCAACAAATCCTGGAAAAATCACCGGGCATGCGGATATTCATCATTGGAAGATATCACATCCGGGAAGAGATCGAGAATCATCTTGCCGCACTGGTGAGAGGTGTATGTCTAGGTCGCAGCAAGTATAATATCGCCGAATACCTTCGTCTTAGACTGGGCGAGAGTGAAAAGCCGGATGAGATGGACGGGCGGGAGTCTAGAGGCAGATATCTTGAGAAACATTCCGGTAAATATGTAGAAAATGTATGCAGGGGCAATGCTGCTGGGAACCTCACCATACATAATTGGCTAATTAATATGCATCTAGGTTTCTACAAGTTTCTTTAAGTATTGATGCTAATTACCCGAATCAGCACTCTCCAAAGAAGAGAAAAGTTGAGAAAAATGGCTTGTGTATTGGAGCTCAGAGATGATTATAGTGCAATTAGCAAGCGGATAAGCGCGAAGGATGGGGATAAATCGAGACTTGAGATGACAGTCTTGATGTGGATCAATCATGCGGAATGGCCACTGTGAGCGCATGAGCTTAGCCACTCCGCAGCAGTTGAGCTGGGTTCCACGGATTTCGACCTTGACAACGTCCCTTCACCGTTAACATTCTTCAGTTGCTGTCAAGGGTTAATTACTATGGATCAAGAGGCATTAACTGTGCGAATGATCCACTTTACTCTCCAGGAGTTTATTTCCCCTCATCCTGATATATTCAGCAGCCCTCACTCGGCAATGGCGGAAATTTGCTTGACCTATCTGAACTCTCTACAAGTGAAAGCCCTTTTGACTCTCCCTTCTCCTAATACTCAGAGTATACTCTTTCTAGAATATTATTCAATTTACCGCGGAGTGCATGTAGAACAGGAGCTCTCACGCAGTAGGAGATCACTTGCCCTTGAGCCATTAAAAGAGGATTATGACGTGGAGCCTACCAAACTAATTTTAGAGCAAACAAAGCATCCGACTGTTGGGCGCTTTTATCCTCTCTGTGTTCGGTGGGCTACCGGTACACTACGTATCATTCTTCAGAATTGTTGAGATTGTAGATGGTTTAATACAGATGCAGTGATACTATATAAACGAAGGAGACGTTTTACGTTGCCCACCACTTCTATGGGCTGTCAGAGTGAGGATGAGGAAGTGGTGAAAATGATACTTGAATAGGAAGAGGTCGATACCAACCAGCCAGATGATGACTGCCCAATACCACTCTCCCTAGCTACTGACTAGTTCCATGGGTGGGTGGTAGTGTTACTCCATTCCCGCAAAGCAGCAACCCACAGTACTATCTAAGCCCTAGGAGACACACCTCTTGGAAATATCATCTCTCTCTCTCCTCTCAGCTTATGTTACTCCCTGTAATGCGCTTGGGCATTATCCTCCGCCTACGGGGGGAATTCCATGAGAAAGGAATGCGGTTATATATCGCGCCCCTCCAGTCCTTTTAGCCAATTTCTTTCGTAGTTGGTGGGGATTTACAAGTTTCGGTTTACAAAGTTTCACAGAGTTTAATCGGTGAAGAGGGAGGGCAACGGTGGTGGAATTTCTATCGTGATAAGAAGGTTTTGTTTAGCTTATAGCTTATATATTTCGCTTCCGGCATATTAAATCTTCGCTCTGCTCTGTAAATTGTTATGATACATGTCTTTTTTGGCTTATATAAATTGTTTCACTTTTTCTTCCTTTCCTCTCCTAACAATATATATACTGCGTAATATAGCGCTTTTTAGGTAGTGAACTGTAGGATTCTTGAGGGATAGATTGTCAAGAATTATATACGGACTGTATGGGATACGAGACTACGGTAGTTACAATAAATGATACTATACGAAACTGGGATGACATTAAATGCGAGTGAGATTCTGTGAATTTCTACTTATTGCGTGGACATTTAACCCGCAATGATTGATAAATCACTGGCAATTGTCTAGTGTTTGTTTTCCCTAGGGATTGTACTTCCAGGTTTCCAGCTCAAGTAGAATAAGGTTCAAAGGCTAGTTGGTTCATGATTCGTTGTTTTTGCTAAGTTTATGTATTTCAAGTTACAATTGATGCCGGCAAGCTACAAGGGCATACGGTGCTTCCCAATAAGTAGGATAAGTCACTCGACCCAAGTCGCAAGCACAAAAAATCACAAGATCCCAAATTCCGAGTCCCCCAAACCACTCCCAACCCCCCACAGAGAACTGACGATTCGAGGTGTATAAGCCGTACGCACAGTAGGGATATACATGTCTATGTGCATGCAAAGCAGCCCCTAAATCAGCGGGGCCCCCTCTACCCCTCCTTCATCGTAACAGCCCTCTTCGCAAGAATCGGCGAGTTCCCGGATTTGATCTTGCTCCAATCATGCGCGTCCAGACAAGCCTCCCGACTCAGAATTACCGCTGGCACGGTCCGCTTCCTGACTTCGGTCTCGTAGGCATCCACGGCTTCTCTCAAGGATACTTTACCATCGCATACGGCTTTGAGAGCTCCGGCGAGATTTGCAGCGTCCATGAGGCCGTGGTTTGCTCCTTCTCCGCGGTCTATCAAGCATACCCACACGTCGTTAGTGAATTCTCATGCCAAGGAAGGAAATAAATAAGTGAGCAATCATACACATAGTCATTGCATGCGCCGCGTCCCCTGCCAAGGTAGCCCTGCCCCCGAAATTGTCCCAGTCGAAGCAAGGCCAGTCACCCACTTTAATCTCCACCACCTCCGTGTCCGATGGGATGTCGAGAATAGCAGACCGGAGGGGTTCAGCGAAGCGACTTGCGCGGCGTTTCATGTTCTCCAGGCGTTCTGTGTTGTCCGGGGATACCTCGTCCTTTATAGGATCGTCTAGGCGCCAGGAGATGACTAGCTGTGCAGTGTAGTAGTCACCTCCGTCGGAGTTTGTCGCTGGAGTATCAAGTACTGGTAGCGCAAGTCAGCCGTGTATTGCACCGTAGAAGAGTGGGGGTACGAGCCGGAAAACCAGAAAAAGTCCCCCGTCTCAGGATGCGCGCCCATGAAGAGGACGGGATCCAAAGCTCTCAACGGCTCCACCTGAGAAGGCGTAAAACGTACAGCGCACCCGGTCAGGCGAACAGGTAGGGGGCTCAACTGGTAATTGTTCGGACAGAGTATCTGGCGGGTCCGCGACCTACTCCCTTCAGCACCAACAAGCAGTGCCCCAGAGGCACTCGTTCCGTCTTCAAAATGCGCCACAAGCCCATCTTCGTTTCGTTTTATGCTTGTTAGTTTTTTATTCCACTATTACCACCCATCAGTCACAACCCCATCCCTTGCGTGCAAAAATAAAAGAAGCAAAAATGGGCAAGTAGGTACCTGCACCGCCAAATCCTCCATCAGCAACCGCCTAAAACCCTCCCTCTTCAACCTCAAGCGTTGACTCGGGGGAATCCTATGCTGGACCTCACCCGTCTCGGCATTCAGAAAGAGGAAGTTGCCGCGGTCAACTTTGCTAGCTTCAGGGTCAACCTGCACTTCTACCAATCGCTCCCATAGTCGGTTTGGTAGACAGGCTTCGAGACTGGAAAGTGCCCAGTGGATAGTTATGCCCCAGCCCTGGCCTCGAACGTCGGGGGCGGAATCACGCTCGAAGATGGTGAAGGGGATATCATTCTTGCCCAATTTAAAAAATAAAATAAAAAATGAGGCGTTAGCTTATCCGTTGGCCACGATTGAGTGGAGGGGTAGGGGGGGGCGAGGGGGATACCTTCTTCAGAGCTTGTGCTAGGGTGACTCCGACAACGCCAGCGCCGAATATCAATACGTGTGGTTTTTGTTCTTGTTGGGCCATCGTATCATCCATTGTTTCGTTTGCAGGTTCGATCGCCTCACGCTAGCTTTGCTCTGCATCCAAGCAAGCAAGCAGGGAAGTGAGCAAATCAGCAATTAGCGATGCTGAAGACGAAGGGCAGTAGCAAGTCAAGTGCCAAGTGATGAGGTACGGGGGATGGTTGGTGGTCCGCCAGTTAAGTTTTAACAAATCACAAGCCAAGTTGACTGTTGCCCAATCCATTTTATTTTTCCTCTGCCCTTGCATATATAGCCCTACCCCGCCCTCCAGGGCCAGCATCTATGGTATCATACTATTCCTAGAACATACCATCTCGTGCGGCTACCATACGCACCATACCATTCCCATTTCGCAAAATTTGGGTTCTCTCATCACATTCTAATTCTTTCGCAGAGAGTGTCAGCCTCTTGGCCAAAAATTGGCACGAGCGCCGACCGTTACCTGCTCTATTAATGGACGGACTCGACCGGATTCCTAGAGCACTCGAATATCATACCATGAGCACGGTAGTGTACTGGTCCTGGGATGAGTACCCAAACTGTAGGATGTCTGGTCCAATCGAACCTTCAAAGGTCGTTGCCCAGTGAAGAAGGTTTTCGCTTAGCTCGGCCAAGGCGAGCGACAGGGGCTGAAGAGTGCGACATGGGTACCGTGCTCATGACATGTGCTCCAGTCTTTTCTTGAGGGACGAATCAGGAACTACAGTTTAATATGGTATGTGATGATGTGTCCGCCGAGGGGAAGTATTGAGATACCGTACTGTGGTAGGCAGACAATCAGAGAGAGACAGAGAAGGAAGAAGAGCAGAAGAGATGCGGGGTTCAATGAGGCCGCCTTTCAAGGCGCTTGACGATTACGTATCCAAGCGACCACCGCTTCGCCTCATCAACCTTTGTCGGCCACCACATTGCGCATCGCAACAAACCTACGGGACAAAATCCTACTGGCACTCTACTACACATAGGGTCTCCATAAAAATACCGTTATCATACCAGTACACATATCTCTGCAATGCCCCGGCCTTCAACACGATCCCTGCCAAAAACCAGTAACAAACTAAAGCCTATAATTCCCTCACGAAATTTGAAACCCCCTTACAGCATCAAGATCTAGGTAATGAGAAATGGAAAGAGCAGGCACGTCTGCTATTCAATTCGATCTGATTCGCTATGTCAAAGGGTGGGGTGCGGAAGGTATCGTACTCGGGGCAGCGATGAAATCCATAGACACTAGGGTAGTGACTGGCAACAAGCTTGATAACCAAATACCGCACTCGAGCTTAACCAGTTGGCATCTTGGAAATCAAAATTCACCGATTACTATCTTTAAATAGTTCACGGAATTCCCTCTCTTTTAACATATATATCGCTGCATGTGCATATGACCTACAAACCCAATCCCCACCGCTCCGGAATCCTACCCCCGGACTAACCCTGGCATCCGAGTATGATACATAATCCGCAAGACCCATGACAGAGAACCCTATATCACTGCGCCTAATTAGCCAAACCCGGCCGCCGTAAGCGAAACACGTAGACAGATATGGACACCAGGATTTTTGTGATTGCAAGCCTTGCTCTGGCATGAGGGAGGTGGGCAAGTTTAGCCAATATCACTTTCACCCCATCAAGGCTCTTGGCGTGAAGAAGGAGCCCAGGCATACTTGCCGATCAATACGGGCTGTTTCCCCGTTTTTGCACAGCGTCATAGACATCCTATCGGTCTATTGGTGTAACCGCGGAAGGTTAAGTGGATAGTGGGGACTCTGTTGGTGCTCATAGGGGCGGGATATCATACTGCCGGGGGAGAGAGCGAGGGGGCTAGAATTGTGTGAATGAGAGTACTGTTCTGGCCGAAGGAAGGAAGAAGGCCACGGATCGTGCTGCGGTTTTAATATTGCGGAAGATTTAGTATCATGAAAGTACAGCAAGAAATGTCTAGAGTTTGTGGGATGGAGGACTTTCCTTTGAACCAAGGCTATGATGCATCCAAGAACCCTCACAAGATATAGTGATGCGTTACGGTAGCCAACAATAACTTACCTGGCGTACTGAAAATACCATACACCCCCTACCATAGTAGTACTTTGAACAACAGTTTCGGTTAGTCACACCCCCCTCTCGATCTTTCTCTGGCTCTGTCACTCCATCCTCCCTTCACAGTATCACTTCGACACCATATCGTATCATTCAAGGTGATACACAGCCACTATTCATAACAACCAATGGCTAAAGGTTACTTACTTACTACAAGTGCTCGGGTACAGCACCAATCACAAAGCCCATCGCCAAACATACGGTAGTCTCCGGAGCTGTTGAAAACAAAACCCTAACCCACTCTTCGCCCACCCCGCCACACTACCCGAATGCGGATCATCTGAAACGGAACCTCCTGACCGAAAATAGAAACGAGGCGTCGAGGCTCGCGATTGGCAGCCTACTCAAATTCCCCTCAGTAAGTCGTAACAAAACATGGCGACCCTTCGTCGATCATTTCATATCCCCGGTGGCGGAGCATTACTTGCGCGTGCTGTTTTAACTTGTCTTGGACCCGCCGATCGGAACCATTAAGGTACTAGTACGAGTACCAGTCTCCTGCCAAGGTCACTTTTCCTTTAGGCTTTATTAAGGCTGGCAGTGGGGGATCACAATGTTTGGCTGGAGGAGTAAACGCCCGGGAAAAATTCTTCTGGCATTAACCTGTCTGAAAGAAGGAAATGAAGAAAGAAAGAAAAAAGAAAAAAGGAGAAATCTCACCAGAGAACGGGGTGGATCAGGAAAAAGAAAAAGTGAAAAAAAAGAAAAAGAAAAAAGAAAAGTGAAAAAGTATAAAAAAAAGTGACGATGCAGGTACAACACAGGCAGTGAGTAATGCAGGTACCGTACCCGGATATGTGGTGGTATTCGAGATTATTTAGTGTCAGTCACTGGTATTCTCAAAATACTGTTTCAGCGACTGGCGGAAGGAAAGACTATTTCTCACTACTTAACACACTCCTCCTCCTCACCTCCCCCCCACACCGTGTATTCCGATAAGGTATTTAGAGATGATGGAACGAAAGAAATGTAAACTGAGAGGAGAACAGAGCAATAATGGCCGTCGTTGAAAGGGTTTAGATCAGCACGCAGTTGCCGACAAAGCAGGAGCCATTCGACTATAAGGTAATTCAATCAGCAGCCGTAACAAGGGCAAGCGCAAACAAGAAATCAAGGAAAGAAGGGCACATACACAAACGCGAGTGCACCGAAGATTGCCGCCCTGCCTCTTTCTCAGTCGTGTCGCCGTACCATTCTTGCTGGCAGACTCATCGCCAAAAGTATTATTGCCCGGCACAGGCTTAACGATTAGGGTAAGATTCATCGATGGCCCAACTAGCAGCGGATACTCCTTGGGCTCTCCACTCGCCGACGCAATCCCGATGCCACCATCAATGGCCCCCATGTCACCAACGTACTTGACTCCATCGAAGTAATCAAATAGGGATTTGTTGCTTTGGTCTCCGCGAACTTGTAGTTGTGTGCACTCCGAGTCTGCATCGTTGACCCCCTGGGGTACGAAGCGCCCGCCGATGCATAGCGACCAGGTGTTCCCTGCATCACAGCGTCGCTCCCCATCTGCGCAAGGTGCGGGTGGTGATGTTGCTTCATCCGCCGTCTGGGGAGATGGCCGAGCGAGGGAGAGTGCCGGAAGCACGAGGAGGAGAATTGAGGATGTGAATTTCATGGTGATGGAAGGGTAGGGGGGTAGAAGGAGTCGTGTGCTAAAGGTAGTGGTAATAGTCTTAAATTGCTGTGAATTATTTTCGATCAACGAAAACTTAATAATAGTTGGGAGTATTAAGCGATTGTAAATATAATTTTCTCGGCTAGCGAGAGATGTGCAAGAGTAAAGAACGTAGGAGGGGGGAAAAGAGAGTATGCAAGTCAACCTGGACACTGCGAAAGTAGTGATTCTCACTGTGAGTTGAATGGTGAATGGGAATGAAGAATAGGTATTTCGAAAGGGTGAGGTGATGTCCACTTTATACCCATGATGATCGGGGAGGGGAAGCAAACAGGGTGGTCGGACAACGCTTGAACCAAATGGTACCGTATCAGAATCTACAAACTTGCGTCTCTTGGTACCACAAGGCAGAAGTCTTCGCCAAATGTGGACGGTAGGGGGTGCCCAAGTTGTTGTCGCCAGAGAGAAAGAGAGAGGCAAAAGGCACCAAAGGGATTGGCATGATTTGATGAAGGGGAGTACAGTTTCAACTCATCCCCAAAAATCCCCCCCAACGTTCTCTTCCGGGTAGCATTGTAATTTCCCTAACTGGGCGAGCCTATGAACTCCAGCGAATGAGGGGAACCCAATCAGCCAACCCTTCTCCCACTCACCAATAGGTGTTCGTTGAGGAGGATGAACGTCTCCAGCACGTGTTTCACATTACTGGCCAGTCCTCGACAAATCCTTCGTTCACAGCCAATGATAAGGGTTTTATCATACGGAACCCTACCGAACTTGGACGCTGGAGGGGGAGGGGGGGATTAAAACCAACAAACAGCCAATAAAGTTTCGTTTAGCGCTCTACTACGGTTCGCCCCGTTGAGTCGGCTGCAGGTGTCAGAATTGGTTGGCGTAGCTAGGGAATCGCACTCGACCAAAAGTGCTCTATTCGCTTAGCTTGGACTCCCCCAAACAGAAGGGTTTCTTGGCTTCATCAATTTAAGCCTTGTTCATGTGGATGAGCTGTGCCGTACTGTAAGGTGAGGGGGAGATACGGCGTTGCAGTAAACATTGCGGTTGCCGAGATTTTGTTGTATTGGTGAAATACAGGTAGGCGCAGTTGGTGTTGAGCACCACTCTACTCGTACTGTAGAGTACTGTACAGCGCATTGCCTTGCCCGATCGAATGTGGAATATCGGATTCGTTCGCCCGGCGGAAGGAACTAAACCGATGAAATCATACCCAAAAGATCGGATTCGGTGCACCGCCATAGTACAAGGATTCACGATGGAGAGCGCCTCCTCGTCCCTGGCTATGGTACCATGAATTGGAGCTTGGTGGAACTGCTATGTGGCAATCTCATGCCATGCTGTAACTTATCCCGTAATCCTTGTTATCTGTCGCTCCGACTAAGCGCCCCCCCCCGCTCCCGAGCCCCACCCGCACTGTACCTTACTTACTCCCGCATTGCATTGAGAAGTGGAAATAAGGCAAAGTCCGTTATGACGACCCCTTGCCATCGAGATCGTTCATTACTCGAGTAGAGGCACAGCAAGTTGTTGTGCGATACAACAATGGGGTTTATAAACCCCATGAATTCTGTGCGCTGCTTGCGGGCTACAAACAAGTAACCCCGGAACGATGTTCTCATCATCTGCTTCGAATACAACCGGTATCGTACCGTCATAATATTATGTAATTGAGATTGAGTGACCCAATTGCAAAGCATGGAATAGAATCCTTTATTTTTGCGGCCAAATACGAGTACTCAGGTGCAAAGCAAAGATTGGGGGGGATAGAGTGACAACTAAGAGCTGTGGCTGCAACCTTGGTGTCCATGTCGCTACGCCGCAATCTTTAATTTGCACCTGAGTACCGTAGACCATCTTTCAAGGCTTGTTCCTATTCCTTGGCTCGGCTAGACTTTCATTTTCTGGACCCCTCCGTTTTCTGTGTGCCAAGGATGTAGATCTTGCCTAACTTCGGAATCAAGGAATCAGGAACAAACGTAAGGGGTCGTTTGGCAGCCAGGCAGATGGGAAAAACAAAACAAAAATTGTATTACCCAACCACCATGGGAGGAAACAATAATATAGAAAAAAATAAAAGAAAAGTGATTTGCTATGATAGCACCCCCACAGGACGATGTGGGACTTTTTTCCCTCCCATTCTCTTAGAGTAGTGGGGAGTGGAATTTCCTCCCTCAAGGAACCTGCCAAGACTTGGGTTTTTGTATGGGGGGAGATATGTTGCAACACATCTTCCCCAGTCCCAAGAATAGCGTGTACTTTTTTCAATTCTTTTCCAAAGCTGGGTTTCAAGATATCTGTGGAAATACAGCGACTCGAAAACCTACAAATCTGGTGTGTTCAGGTCCGCGTCTGGTTACCAAACCACCCCTATTGGAATAGGTATCGAGTGATAAGTTATGATGCCGACCGTGGGTATGGAGTTGAAAATAGGTGTTATTTCAACCAGTCAAAATAAAGACAGGACAGCACTGTACTCGTGGGCTCCTGTCACAACCACTCACGCAACTTTGTAAGAGATGAGATTCATCTCAAACCGCCGGTACCGGGCTTACATTCTTGAACGACATGAAGCGGCATCTCCTTGACCGGTGTAACCGTTGGAAAATGTTGTGCCGACCCCTTCCGTTATGCTGAAGCCAGAGGTCGAAGGTGGCTCTCAGACAGTATTTTCCGGTGATCATGTGCGCACGTGCGAACATGGAGCTAATTTTAGCTGCAGTCTGGGGTTTGCACGTTTGCGAATTTGTGGTATATAACATCATAGCCAAGGAAATATTGTTTATTAACCTGCCTCTCAGACGCTGACAAACCCCTCACAACATTTTATACTGTTACACTAGTCGAGGAGGTACACCCCCATTCTCAAAGTCTTCGCAGAAAGACAGGTACTATGGCAAAGTCTTAGTGGCAACAAAGGTATAGTGACAAAATTTACAGTTCAGATTATGCGCAAAATCCTGTAGCAGTACCCTCACCGCCACCATGACACTCCCACAGTACCTCTCTTTCCGCGAAGACTTTGGGAATGGGAGTGTACCTTTTTGCCTTCATGGAGCAGGATTTCTCACTTAGACCTATTGAGCTTGAGCTCTGCTATGCTGAAAGTCCCAGTTCTTGGGATATAAGTTGTTTTCCATCCGGGAGACTGGACCTGCAGTGATTTATGTGTAGGAAACTGTTGAGTGGGGCCGCAGCAGGCGAACCACTCCCGTACCTAGGCACAACAGCAACAACAAGACATTATTTGATTTTTGTGAAGGGACTGTATGCCCCCCCCTTGGTAGTCGTGTAACAATGGCCTCACAAGTAATTATCATACTCATTACCGGGTATCGGCGCATTACTACCGTAGTATGATACAAGCACAGCACAACGCCGTGCGGGCAAGCCGCTGTAGTCTGAAATGGTACTACTCCAACTCCAACCCAGAGCTCTAGGTATTCTGCTGTTTTAATTACCGGCACCGTATGTCAATCCATCCCTCGAAGTCGTGCCGCAACGCAGATGGAACTAAAAATATAAAAAATATAAGAGTTCAGCAACCGGGATTCCCACATGGTCACCCACTGTAGTACTAACCGGTCGATACGATGCTTGTTTACCGCAGAGCGGACGGGATGCGAATTTTTCATCGTTCTATGGCCGAACACAGAAGCTAGTCTTTCTCAGGGGATTTTATACACTGGACAGGCGATGGCATGGACAAAGGAGGATTGATGAGCTAGCCCTCCCGACCATGCAGGTCTTCATTCTTGAGGTTTCTCGAACGTACCCCACGCAAGAAGCGCCTCAGTTTCTGGTCAACTCTCCCAGGTGGTTATTGATTCGAATTCCGCACAGCGATCACAGGTAAATGTCAATCCGGGTTCGACGACCTTACAGCCTTGGGTTTCGCCATCATGTTTCCCCCCTCTATCAGGAGATTCACAGCTCAACGAACCTGTGCCACACCGTACTCTGCCCCCTCTGTGACCTTGATCTGAGATACAGTACTTACTCGTACAGTGCCTCCTAGACGTCACGAGTGTCAGAACCGCTAAAAACTTCCCCTTCTCAAGCTTTGCCTTAATACCGTCACACACAAAAAATGAAGGAAGCAATTAGGGGCTGTTTTCCACAGCGATGTCTGAGTGGAAACCCTATTCAAACTGTAGTCCGAATGGGTTTTGCATTTGGCTGGGATCTGTTTCCGAATAGTGCTTTCGGAAGGTTTCCCAGCTCGGCCTGATAGCATATTTTGGTGGTAATATTCCCATGATAAATTTTCTTTTTCCACTGGGGTTTTGCAATTCACCTGGGGGGCGTGGCAATGCGCTCAGAAATCACTGGGCTAAAGAGCCTCTTAACATTTCAAATCGCTGGGTTTATACTGGTAGACAAATACCTGTACTTGGGCCTGGTAGTGGGTACCTAAAAATTCGGGTATTGTTGCGCAGCCACGAAGCCGGGGAAAAAACCCTATCCCACCTTCAGGTACTTTACGGGCCTTCAAGATACAAGCGCAGTACTGTACTAGTACAACAAGTTAAATATTTCCCTAAGGCTCCCCAAGCGCGCATAATTTATGCATTAGTCGGTAAACTAGTTACACCGCGGGTAAAGGGAGGGAGGTAAGGAGTGGTATGATACGACACGGCGGATGTTGAAATGTTTACCCTCCTAGGGGTAGATTACTTGTGGGACAATCACGTTATTATGGCATAGGGTCTGCGAGGGAGGGAGAATTGGGAGGGATCGAGAAGGACAGAGAGGTGTTGGGAATACTTTGGCAGAAGCGACCGGGGGGGGGGGGGGGGATTACGGATAATTTGCGGAGATAC
>Ga0307517_10000623_pt1 | contig 60661 bp, 86 predicted proteins | sample 23_EM_MG_FD_194515 | JGI IMG/M metagenome (GOLD analysis project Ga0307517, IMG submission 194515) | Populus trichocarpa ectomycorrhiza microbial communities from riparian zone in the Pacific Northwest, United States - 23_EM | ecosystem: Host-associated > Plants > Roots > Unclassified | place...
CCCGAACCTTGTTTTTTTTTTTTTTCACTCAACAACATACCATACAAACATGCATCTATCTATCTCTGTCGTTTGCTCATCTCATCAACCACAAACGCTTTCATATTCTCGATCGTCCTGTCGGACTTTTTTTTTTTTTTTTTCTTTCTTGTCTTTCCTTTCTTGTTCCTTCTTGTCTGAATAGCGTTGGAATAACTATACTAGATTCATATTTGAAAAAAATCACCCTCTTTTTTTTTTTTTTTCCTTTTCTTTTTGTCCTACCCCTCGTCAAACTATCGTTATCGCAAACCTTGCTCTGTCTCCAAACTCTAGATCACACTCCTTTTATTGCTCAAAAAAAAAAGTTTTTCCTCTTTTTTTTTTGTTGGAAAAAAAAAGAAAGGATTTGTATTAGTATTAGTTTCGTTTTTGGACCGGTTAGTATATATGTAAGATGTTTTTTTTGCTGAAATTGAACGAAATTCGAATTCTTATGCGTTCTGAGTATTATTACCTTGAGGTGATGCAAACAGGTAAATTCTGACCACGTGGCGAAGATGTGGTTGCACTATTTTTAGAACCAAAACCGAGGTTTTCTGAAATTTGAAATATGTATAGAAAACATGTGTTGCTTGTTGATGACCGCATGTTCGTGTTTCCGTTTCAGCGAGGGTGCAGCAGGCAAAAAGAGAGTTTGAGCCTCGAGCCTAGGTGCATTTATTTTCGGAGTTGAAACGTATTTGATGTGCCCCCTTGTACTTAAAACACCATTGAAGCAGAAGGTAGCCTGGGTCTCAATTCCCCTTTTGCTTAGGATAGCATCGTCGAAACCCACATAGCACCTATATGCCGCGCGAAAACAGTTTCAGCGATGAAGAACGGTCGCTCACGCCTGAGCTCGGCGAGGCGGAAGGACTAAAACCCGTACCTGTGACAAGTGCTCAGCTCTTGTCGAAGACGACGACGACGACAGGATTGACCGCTGCTAACGCGACGTTGTCACTGGCCAGAACTGTCTCGAGAAAAACCCAAAAATCACTTCGGTCGAGGTTTTCTAAATCCCATTCGTCCATTCCTTTCAATGCCGTTGGAGGGTTCACGAGTCCTAAAGAAAAGTTCAGAGCGGCAGTACGAAGGATCATCGCTATGCGTCGAGGGATATCCACCCTCTCTGGACTTGCGCAACATAGAATTGTGGGTGATGAACCAGGAGTGGACCCGCGTCGGCCGCTGGCGGACGCGACGTTTGGGCATCTGCAGGTGCCTTGTGAGATTGAGATCGTGGATTATTCGTCTGTGAGGTGTGCGTCTAGGAAGATGACGAATGGGGAGTTTGTGGATTTTATGAATGTGGAGTCTGCTGAGCCTGTGAAGAGGGAACCGTGGGTGAAGGTGAGGTGGATTAACATTGGGGGGTTGAGTTGGGACGTCTTGAAGGCTGTTGGTATCAAATATAGTGAGTTGAGGGATGAGTCCGGTTGTGTTGGGCTGTTGTTAAAGTGTTTTTTTTCTTTGTGTTAGATCTGCATCCGTTGGCACTGGAGGACGTTTTGAATGGGAACCCTCATACGCGTTCCAAAGCAGATTATTACGTGAGACATCTCTTTCTACGCGTTCTTTGCCATGAACTTGGATCTGGCGAAGACCCGACACCTCTTGAAGGACTCGAGTCCCAATCTTTTGATTCCCTGGGGGATGAAGAAGACGAAAGCGGAAATGTTAGTGAAGAGTCGAAAAATGGAGTTCGAAAATTGTCGATTCTTCCTACTCATCTTAGAGAAGCAAGCACAGCTCGCCGTGATCAGCTGCGAAAGCTTATAATGAAGGACAAAGCGGTGGGTTTTAATCATCTTTAATCGAGTTTCATTTTTTTATTATTACTTGGCAGCTTCGAGCGGAACACCAACAACGGAAAGTGAATGAAATTTCTTTCAAAGCCATCACGAAGGTAAATTTTTTAAACTTTTTTTTGTTTGTTCTTTTTACTGGAGTTGAAATCGAATTTTCAGGGAGAGAGAATAGAAGTGGAAGTGTCGACGATGAATCTGTTCCTCTTCCGAGATGGTAAGAGTTCTACTATCTATCTTTGTGGGGTCTCATTGATCTGATTCATCGATGCAGGTACTGTCATTTCCATTCATCCGACCCCTAGTCTAGCTTTTACATCTCCGGTTTCTCAACGTTTGAAGCCATTGGATACCGTCCTCAGGAAATCAGCAGATCCTTCGATTCTCATTCACGCTATACTTGATCTAAGTAAGTGTCAATTTGAACATAATTGATAAGAATTTTTGGGACTTACCATATCTCTAGTTGTTGACAGAGTTCTCGAAATTGTCGACCAGTACCAGATCAACATTAACACGTATAAGCAAAGCATCTTGCTCAGACCCAAAATGAAGATTGTCAGGCTACGTAAATCTTCTTTTGCTATTCTTTTTCTTTCTCACCAACTTACCTTCATCTTTCAGTTCATATCCTCTCTGGAGACCTGATTTTACACAAGAGAACTCTGGAACCCTTAAAGACGATGATATATGGGCTTCGTAGATACGATGTCGATCGATGTGCAGCGCTTATCGATAGCTCGGATCCGAAAAACAAAGACGTTCAGGTCGTGGGGTTCATGAGCCATAAAGCCAAAATTTATCTTGTAAGCCTCGTTTAGTACAGTGTTTTGTTGTCGCCCTCTTACCTTTGGCAGGCCGATATTTTCGATCATATGGAGTACATCTTGGCGAGCTTGGACATGTTCGCTGGTGTCTCGGAGAATTTGATCAACTACACCTTCAATGTATGTTGTTTTGAATTCTTTTCTTATTCAGTCCCGATTCTATTGTTTGATTTAGATGTCGTCGCATGAGATGAACGAAGTAATGTGCGTGCTCTGCTTGTTCTTGAATACCTTTTTTTCACAATATTTGTAGGCGTCAACTGACGGTGGTGACAATCATCATGCTGCCCTTGACGGTACTTACTGGGTACTTTGTACGACACTTTCTTTTTTCGAGACTTTCGAACTTGTGGATCTGAAATTATTCATATGTAGGGTATGAACTTCAGCCGCATGTGGTCAGTTCAACAAAACTCGGATCTTTTGTACGTCTTTCAATCCCTCATTTTTGCTTTTAAAAAAACACTTTCTGATTGTTGGGGGGGGCGGTTTTTTTTTTCAGCTTCTGGATTCTTGCCATACCGATCTTTTTCGTCGTACTCACCGCCGCTCTGTGGTCGGATATCAAAAAGCTATGGAGTTATATTCGGAGACGGGCCGAGATAAGGTAAATGACTGGGATTTGATTTTAACTACTTATTTGAAATTTTTTTTTCAATGGTCGCATTTCACTGAGGCGGTGTTTCGCTAAAGGGCATTCATCCTTGATCGTCAACTTGTTATTTGTATGTATGTAAACTTCCGGTGGAGGGCACTTTATTTAATTAGATCCTAGATGTATGTTAGGAACGTTTCATATGTGTCCGAATTCATTTCTGTCGTGGTAGCAAAATCTCCCCTGGGCTTGCTCCCAAGCAATACAGATTCAGTGGGAAAATCTATTCCATTCATTCCGCCTACTTATAATTACAGCCAAGACGACTGCTGAACGCTAAAGATGCACCTTTGGGTATCGAGCTCACAGTTTGGATGTAACCCCACGTCTGTCCGCAGCTCTGGCGATCCTTCATCACCTGCCATTTGCTCCGTCATCTCGCCAATGTCCAAGCTCCCTCTAAGCTCGTGGAGCCTCAATGTGCGACAGTATGGCTGAGCAAGCTTATGAGATGGAATTGGACAGGTAGAATCATGGAAATGTAAAAATAGAACAATTCGGCAAGAATTCCAGTCGTTCACCACGTCTGGACGCGTCAGGAGACGGACCCCCAAGAGAAGAGCGAAGGGGGATGCGAAACATAATATTTCACAATTTCCGCATAAGCAGGATGACCCAAAGGAAGAATCGAGCTTTGAACGTTGACGACACCATAGATCCTTACTGATCATGATAATTGACATGCAATTCCATACAGATCCATCCATCCGAGTTACATATCCATACAGATCGGGAAGGGCCAAATTGAAAATATATAAGGCCGAGAAATCGGGTATGCGTCCCATCGCAAGTTGACGCCCTCTGCACCACACTGATGTCCACCGTCCAAGTCCAAACCGAAATTCGGCAATGGCTCGATGTGATCATCAGCCAACTTGGCCGCGTCGACATGCTACTGATGAATGATGCAGATCCTGTCGAACTGACTGCTATTGGAGAGGCCGCATACCGATTCTTGGTACAGGCGAGGGAGACCCTAGAGAGGGGCTATACGATCCAAGGGGAAGAAGTCAGGACGACGCTAGACCTATTCATGTTGGATCCCAGGAGTGCCTTCAGGCATAGGGCACTCCGACAACCAGCCCCAAGAAGCCGTGAGATGGGTGATCGGCACACCGCGGGCAACTTGCAATTGGTGTCCAATGGCTACCCCAACACCTTTCCATCCAATGAGGCAGGTAGCCAGACAAACAACCCAGGGTATGTATACCCACTGCTCCCTCCTGGATGACACTGATTTTGGGATTAGTCCACAACCCACCCCCTCCAGAAACGAAAGTCATGGCGAGGTGAACACGACGTACCTCGTCTGGGATTCAAGGATTGTCGATGCAGATGGTGATCCTGCAGATACAGTCATGTAAGTCTACTGATCCCTGATGATTCGTGACCTTACAACGATTTCAACAGTAGCCGACAATGGTTTACCCATGAAAATGGCTTCCTCGTTTTGAACTTTTTCATCGTTGATAGAAGTGGGATACCTGTACACATCCCTTCGTAGTAAGTCGCAAATGATTTATCGGATCCAATCTGCTCATCTTGTACTTACAGTATAAACCGGGGACATACGAGGCAGGTCTCTCGTGCACCACAATTTCATAGAGGTTGAGTTTGGTGTTGAGATCATCTGGGTGGGAACATCATCACTATTATTTTTTGTTAGGTATAGAAAATAGATCATTTAGGCACTGGCAGTGCCGTCATACGAGCTGTTCCCTGTAGCAGGTTCTGAGAAAGTCAAAACGTACAGACTACGAAGGGATATTTGAGATACGCCTGGCAATTGTCCAATTTTTACAGAAAGGACAACAGTTGAAACGTTGAAGTTCCAGACCGACAGTACGAAGCCGTCGCTTAGCGCTGTAGTGAGTTCTCTCTTGTGATCCATGGAGGCTCTGCGTCGGGAAGTGGAGGTAGTCCAATGCTTTGCCACGTTCCCAAGTGATAATCCTGATACAGTTTCCAGTAGAAATGACATGGGAGCACTATCACCCTTTTGCAGCCAAGCAGCCTCAAAACGGTTGTTTGCCTTGCAGACCTATGATAGTGAAAGACAAGAAAAGATGTGGGGTAATGACTCGAATGGCGTATATTCCCACATCACAGCTATTGTCAACACCCTCAAAGGCCACTCTATGTAAGAGGCTGTTGTCCCTCTTGGTCTCGACCAAACCTCTTGGCTAAAATCAATGACTACGTGAGTGCCGTTACAAAACTTGCGTGCACCGATTGACCGCCTGTCCTAGTAGTATAATCCTTAATGGTAATCCCTCGTTTCTGTGTGGCGATCTTTTCTGATCCGTTCGAACTAGACATAACTTTGAAGTTGCTGTCTTCCTCTGACTGCCGGCCTCCAGACGATTTGCAGTTGGTGGCCAGAGTGATCAGTAATAATGGCATAATCGAATCGAAGCCCGCCATGATGTCAACTAGGAATTCATGGACATTGGTCGTCAAGTCCGACCTGTGGGTAAACCACCATGCCTTGAATATTAGCTAACACTTCGTTCAGCCCAGCAGATTGCGCCTCCTTAGATATTGAAATTAGTGGCACCAGTGATAGTCAGCAAAAAGGTTTCCGACTCCAGTCTGTTCATCTTAACACGAGCGATATCGTGGCTAAGGCGGACGATAAACAGCGTACGTGACTCCATTATCATTATAATAATGACTACATTCAACCCCTTTGACAGGTTTTTCCCTACATCTGGATGTGAAATCCGTTGATGGTATTTCTTCTTTTCACTTTCGTGCTGATTTTTCAATTGGCACAATCCAAATGGGCAAGAACGAACTAGGTGAAAATGCTCTATGGAATCCCAATGCCTATCCATCGTTTTCAGACTTTCTATTCGATGATTGGACGATTGCGTTCACCCTCCAAGTGCTTTCTCATACTGCCGATCGCGAAATTGATTCAAATGCCATTAATAACGTCTATCGGAGTATTCAATCCCTGCCGAATGAGCATCCAATGAGGTCCCTATTTTTAGCTGGTGTCGGGGATATCTACCTCATTCAATTTCACCAGTACCAATGTCAGGATGCCTTGAATAAAGCAGTCAACGTATTTCAAGAGGCAATGTTAAACGCCCCATGGAACGATACTCGAGTATACGCCTACATGCGAAAATATGGCACTGTACTGCTACATCGCTTCGAGAAAAAGGGAGCTGTTGATGACTTGAACAAATCCCTCTCGGTGTTTGAGGACGCAGTACGACTGACTCTTGATGACCACCCTGACAAACCTTTGTTGCTCAACAATCTTGGCAGATTGCTTTCGCATCGCTTTGAGCTCCTCGGGGATCTCAGCGACATGGACAAGTCCGTCTCGGTTCTTGAGGAGGCAATACGACTGAGTCCTGATGGCCATCCTCACAAGCCTTGGCGGCTCGACAATCTCGGCAATTCACTTTTGCGTCGCTTTGAGCGCCTAGGGGACCTCAGCGACATGAACAAGTCCGTCTCGGTTCTTGAGGAGGCAGAACAACTGACTCCTGATGGCCATCCTCACAAGCCTTGGCGGCTCGACAATCTCGGCAATTCACTTTCGCGTCGCTTCGAGCGCCTAGGGGATCTCAGCGACATGAACAAGTCCGTCTCGTTGTTCGAGGACGCTGTACGACTGACTCCTTCTGGCCATCCTGGCAAACCTTCATTCCTCAACAACCTCGGCAATTCGCTTTCTCGTCGTTTTGAGCGCCTCGGGGATCTCAGCGACATGAACAAGTCCGTCTCGGTTCTTGAGGAGGCAATACGACTGAGCCCTGAAGGCCATCCTGACTGGCCTTCGTGGCTCAACAATCTCGGCAATTCGCTTTCGCGTCGCTTTGAGCGCATAGGGGATCTCAGCGACATGAATAAATCTGTCTCGGTTCTTGAGGAGGCAATACGACTGACCCCCGATGGTCACCCTGACGAGCCTTCGTGGCTCAACAATCTCGGTATTTCGCTTTCGCGTCGCTTTGAGCGCCTTGGGGATCTCAGTGACATGAACAAGTCCGTCTCGTTGTTCGAGGACGCAGTACGACAAACTCCTAATGACCATCCCGACAAACCTTCATTCCTCAGCAATCTTGGCAAATCTCTTTCGCGTCGCTTTGAGCGCCTAGGGGACCTCAGCGACATGAACAAGTCCGTCTCGGTTCTAAAGGACGCAAACCCACTGACTCCTGATGGCCATCCGAGTTCTTGGCGGTTGGACAATCTCCGAAATTCGCTTTCGCATCGCTTTCAGCTCGGGGATCTCAGCGACATAAACAAGTCCCTCTCGGTTCTTGAGGAGGCAATACGACTGACTCCTGATGGCCATCCTGACAAGCCTTGGAGGCTCAACAATCTTGGCAATTCGCTTTCGCGTCGCTTTGAGCGCATAGGGGATCTCAGCGACATGAACAAGTCCGTCTCGTTGTTCGAGGACGCTGTACGACTGATTCCTGGTGACCATCCTGACAAACCTTCGTTCCTCAGCAATCTCAGCAATTCGCTCTCGCGTCGCTTTGAGCGTCTAGGGCACCTCAGCGACATGAACAAGGCCTTCTCTGTGAAAGAGGAGGCAGTACGACTGTTTGCCGAAAATAGGGCTACCTTCTACAAAGCCGGCAATGAGGCAAGGTCGTTCGAGAAGGATGAGAGTAATTATGGTAACTGAATAGAACTACTTTACAGAAACCTCGCTGACCACCGTGTTTTACTTTTGGTCAGGTAATGCAGTAAAGGTCGAAGAATTTCTTGAACTTGAATGCGATGAAGCCCAAATGCCAAAACTCGATACCCTGAGAGATTATGCTCAGCTTTCGAAGTCTCCAGCAGGTGGAAACGGTGGTCGTGTTCATCCTCAGAATCCATCTCGCAGAGATATGAACCCTTTACCTCGCCGCCCTCGCCGCCCTCCTCCTGCTTTCTTCTCTGAATTTTCCCAAGAGAATTTGGCTGCGATCGAGTCTGACTCTGACGGAGACTCATCATATGGGAGTCATAGCACTGGCAGCATTAAAAACATAGACAGTCGAAGTGTTAATGGTAAGATTCTGTCCGAAGGCCTTAACAGAGAAGGAGGACTTGAGTACGAGCTTACTGAGGCTTTATTTGTCATTTGTTGGCCAAATGGACAGTGCAAGCCCAGGTGGGTCCTTCTTTAAGCTTTGGTTGATGCAATTTGAATTTGTGCACCAAGGGCTGTTGATGACTTCCTTGATCAAACATGGAATGGAGGCTGCATAATCTCAGTTTGGGACTCTGACTTAGCTGATGCTTGGGTTGACGAAAATTACGACCATGCGACTTTAGTCCACATGCGCAAGAGAAAAATAGGTGGACCAATTCCTTCCATGCTATCTGCCGACTCGGCTGCGTTGGCTATATTTGGGGAAATGTCAGTTTCCCTCATTAGAATAGCGGAGGAGCTTGCGAACCTATCCGGCTTCCCTACCATTGTGAGGCCCCTTGAAGAGGACCCCTCTTTCTTTAGGTGGGGAATCAACAGTAAACATCTTTCCGTGTTTAATTTTGTTGTAGAAATCATGGATCTGGCTTTGCAGGACATGCTGTTAATAACAGTCTAAACCAAGGTGGTGGAAGTGCCACGCCTGCAGACAGCAAACAAGTTACTGGTTCTTCGAGTGGTCAGGACAGGACCCCCAACCGTGCTGACGGTCCAGATAAGCGACAGGAGGGTGAGGGGGACTCTGACGACGATGAAGGGGAGTCACGGGCTCCGCCTCCACCCCCGCCACCTCCGCCATCACCACCACCTGCAGTTACTTCAAAGGAGATTGTCCACAAAACGGATGTTAGCTTAAAACTGTCAAATAATGCCAAAGACAAAGGTCATTTCCTTAGGCTTATAACGAAAGTTAAGGTTTGTGAATTAATGAACATCTTGAAACCCGCTGATATAGCCCCCAGCTCTACCCCCCAAATGTGAAGGGCGAAACCGACCATCACGCCACCAAAATTGTGTATGATCCTTCCATTGAGGGTCATGTTGATCTAGAGACTCGGAGTGGTGACTCTATCAAGATTGACAACGCTCTTGGATCCATCGGGTTTCTTGCCCATTGCACGGACTACTTGCAAACTGAACACCTGTATGACTGTGTTCATTTCTATGACACAATACTGACTCTGCACCCAGTATTCCACTAGGGTATGGTGCACCTCAACAAAAATTGAAACAAACCATGGGTGAACAGCGTTCTACATCTTTTGGCGGCACATTTGGCATGACTGGAGGAAAACCTACAGCATTAGTTAACTCTACAGCTGGAAAGTTGACTTCCTCCATGACTGAGGTCGCAGATGACGAGGTACAGTGTGACTTTATATTCTCAAGATTACTGAATAAAAATTGCTCCTCACCCAAAGATTACTAAGCAATGGATTGTAACCCTCCAACGAATGGATTGTTACTGGCGCAGTGAAGCATCTACTTATCGTGGTCTAAACACCATGATTCAGCGATATCGTGAATTTCCTACGTCCACACCTACACATGATGTCCAAGTGAAATATGGCATAGCTGTTGAGGTTGCAAACCCGGTGAATGAGGTGAGAGTTTGTCACTTGATATTGTTTTGTGGCTGACTTGAATTTCATAGGTGTCACCAAAGGTATCTTTCCTTTATCGCCACCAAATACACTGTTGGGTGGCCGTTAAATCAAAGTCTAGGGTCCGAGGGCTTATTGTGCTTGCTGCAGTATGTGTTCGTGTATGCTTGATATTCTTGTAATCCATGAAAGCGGTAGCATTTTATTCCAGATATCCGCACAAACGAGCCTCTTTGGATCGAGGGCCGTCCGACACTAGACCTGCTAAATATGGACATTCGGAATAGTAGTGAGGATAATGAAGCGAGTTCCAAGCAAGGTACCACTGTCCAGACAGACGAGACAGGCACTTCTCAGGGATCAACTGACGGTGTGTCCGATAGACTGGTCCTTATTCCGCCGTTGACATCGCCAAAAGATCATTTTGTATTTGCAGGTGCTACACTGCCTAATACACCCAAGAGAAGGTGGACTGAACGGTTTTTCAATGCAACTTCAAGGAGGCAAGATGTGACACTACCCATCTCGACATTGGTAGCCCGCGGCTGGAATCGTACACCCCTTGGCTGGGATCATACAAACATGAAGTGGTACTATCCTGTTTGGCCAGAGTTGGACGGTAATCTGGGTTGCTTGTTAGATGAATCAAGTGTGAGATTGATGCTGGACTGGGGGGATGGGGATTCGGAGGCATCTGATAGCAAAACGCAAGACCAACCAAAGTCGGTGATACAGCAAGCTTAAGGTCCAGGGAAGAATGTACAAACCTGTTGACCAATAATTAATGAGGTTCATCAGATGAAGCGATGTATAACTATGGATAGACCTAATGAAACTGAACTATAATACAGGTCATCAAGTCTGATGTCTACTAATATCACACTGGCGCTACATTCGCAAGCCACTCAACAATTGTTCTATGCGGCTGTCCAGATGCAGTACCAGAAAAGTAGGAAAACAGAACTTCGGAGACCTGCATCAGGGAAGACCGAATTCAGAACATCGAAGTAAAATTTTAGCTCCTCTTCGACACAAACTTCTCGTCTTTCCACACTTTCCACGCAACTGATCGAAGGTAACGGTCGAATTTTGTAGCAAGAGGGATTCCAAGAAGGATGGCTAAGAGGATGGCACCGAGCACCGGGATAACAGAACCAGGAAGTATCCCTAAATGTAGAGGTTCCAAGGTCACGACAACGGGGACTTGGTATCGCAAAGAGTCCTTTATGCGATTCGAAGTTGGCGTCATAACTCCAGAGTGAATAACTTGAATTCTGGCAAATTTCCGACGTGTACGTGTATTGCTTCTCTTTAGGTGTCCCTCTCGCGTGGGTAAAAGGTCGTGCGGTTCAAATATTTTCATGCTTATATCTGTAGGATGCTAAAATGGATTAATCTCGAGCTTCATAAAATAAGAAAATTAACACACAAACGCTGGCCATGATAACCTCAACGTAAACTTCCAAAATTCGCGCCATTTTGCAGCATCGAGGTCGAGGACGAGCCATAGTTCATAAGGGCAATACTCAGCATTTACAGTCGTCCAGTGAGAAAGCTCGTGGCAAATATCTTGGGACAGAACTGTCCCACGAGGTGCAGACGTCGTATTAATCGTCAAAGTGGGAACATCCGGAGTCAAAAGCGGCCTATATTCAAGCTTAATTGATTATACCAGCCAAATTGAAGTCAGAAAACGTCACCAATAGTTGGTGAATGGAAGAGGAATCGCTGGGAGGTCTTGCACCACAAAGTTTACTATCTCTGTGTTCCCGATAACACATCTTGCTACACAAAGTACCCAGAGAACGCTTTGTATGTGTCGCATTGCAGGGAGGTTGGAACAAAGCCCGGTCCGGAACAGCCGCATCGAGGACTTCCTTGCTTGTTCGGTTTTAGTCCTATCTTTTGTACTGCTTTTGCTGAAATCCCAAACCACGCTGTTCTAATAGGACTCTTCAAGCCTGTACAAGTTTAGAAAGCAAATTCGAAAAGGGGTCGTGGTCTGTTACGGGCGCATCAAAAGGCTGTACCTTGGTCCTCTTCTCGAACCATCATCAAGTCTGTGACTGCTGGTCTTGCCAGCATTCACGCCGTTTAAATTTTCATGGGTCGCTGGTCTCAGTATGACGAAGTAAGGCCCATTCAGAAATTCAAAGTCCACGTTCTGATGGATGATGACCTCTAAAGGATGACTATCGGTTACCTGAAGGCATGAAGCGCATTGGTTATGATTCTGACTCTGGGCAGTATTACTTTCGTGATACTGATGGCACTTACTGGAGAAGTGCACCGGGAGAACAGTTTGGCGAGATGACAAAGGGTTAGTAGATTGCTCCACTATTTCAGCATCCTTCGTTAAAATGAGTTCCCATTAGTGGACGAGGTGCCAGGTATATTTTCATCTGGGAGTGGTGTTGCAGAGGACCTTGAAGCGTCAACTCAGCGAAGAAATGATGATTTGGGTATTTACGAGGAGGTTGGTTTTGCATTGCTCTTTTTTTTTTTTTACCCGAATTGAAGTCATAATCCTGTTGTAGAACTATCATCCGATGGCGCACCGTTCTAAAGTCAGCATCGACTCCATCCGGTCGCTGTTCCCGTTCTTTCTCATTATTGCCGTCGTCCTCCTACTCGTTTGGCGATTGATCGTTTCACCAGGACTTTGGACGCCCGCCAGGGTCTGTCCTGAGGGAACATCTTCCCACTGGATTCAACCAGGTGATTCTTGTTGGGAAATCTCGAGACAACATGGCTGGAGCTTGGAGAAGTTCAAGGAAGCAAATCCTAAGGTGGTGTGCGACCCTCTCATGCCCGGAACATTAGTTTGCTTGCCACCACCACCACCACCCAACTTAATCAACGCAAGACGCCAATGAAGGCAACTAATGCTCAGAAACCCAACCGCCATGATATCCCAATTAAAACGTACGACTCTGCGCTACACCCCTCCTTCATGATGGACACCACAATTTTTTCTTCTATATGTCGAGCTGTGCTCGGCTTCTTATATTCAATATCTAATCATAATGTCACCGTTTTCGGTCTGAGATTGGAGATTGCCCAGCTGTGAGTCGTTCTAAGGACGAGGATTCCTATCAGATCTATGTAGCAGTGTCAATTCCTGCTGCCTTCGAGCTTCAGAGGTAGAACAGAAAAGGTGGAGACGCAGTTATAAATGTACAATATATTGTGGTTCCAGGAAATATCTACACTTCGCCTGAACCCGAACCCGATTCGCCATCGCTATCTGCAATCTATTTGTGAGGACTAATCGTGTTGATCGATACCGTGGACACTTACCGTTTGCAATGTCATCTCGCGAGAAACTCGCTTGCCTTTGGTTCTTTTGAAAGATACCTCGCAGTACCTCGTCGCCCGATGGTATTAAGTCTTCAGCCTTATCTCCGTTCCTGTCTTTGACGCTTTTTGGTAAAAAAGTCACGTCAGCCACAACAAGAAAAGGTTGAAATGAATGAACAGACGAACTTTGTATCGGCGCCTGCCTCCAGTAGATCCTTTACGAAGTGGTGACGCAGCTCTGCCGGCTCGAGCTGGACAGCCAGGTGCAACGGCGTTGCTTTCGCTACACGATTAATTGGGTCTACATCGCATTCCTCGTGTGTTAAGATGTGTTCTAGGACATCTATCGATCCTTGGGCGGCCCTAGTCTCGCCAGATGTGTCAACCACGAATTCAAGTATTTAATGAGGTATCACTCACGCAAGGTGTAGCGCTGTACAGTCGCATAGGAGTCGTTTGAATAACTAGGAAAGCAGTAGGAACAGTGAGAAAAGAGGACACACGAGTGTTTCCTAAACTGAGGAGGTTCGAGATGAGTATCAAGGTTGCAGCAAATGACCTACGTACTTACGCATCGACGCAGTTAATGTCGAAGTTATCCTCCTCAAACAATTCTAACAGTAGATCCTCGTTATCGGAACGCACTGCAGCGAGCGTTTGCTCATCTTCAACGGGTTAGAGTGAAATACTGGATCAAGAGGTAGTACTCACGAACCGAAGCTCCCTCTAGGTTTGATTCTTCCATAAAACTGGGTGCGTTGTAGTCAGCAACAAAGACCTTCAGGCTGAATGGTGAGGATCGCGATCATGATGATCAGAAATGTGCACTCGGCAACTGCCATGGCCATGTTCGCAACATGATACACCATGACCGTTAATTCATATAGGGAATCGGATATGGTAGGCAAATTCTTCTTTTTTCGCACTTGTGTTGCCTCACGTATTTTCAGGATGATATAATCCATGAGGGTTTTTCAACCGTCAGCAGAACGTGGGTTGAAATCGAGGATGGACAAACCATGTTTTTGGTTGTAAAGTCCTCCTCGACGTCACGCAAATTTTCGAAGGAACCTCATGATATTATGAAGGAATTGAGGTTGTTGTCTTTTGCACGCCACCCTAATGTATGTGCTCAATATTTGAATCTTCTTGCGCCCAGAGAGTCATCAATCGTTTCCTTAGATTGTCTCGATAATGGGCAGTTATCGAGATGATGAACAGAAGGTGCTGAATATCTATATGCCCTACTTGCCTATCTCTTTGTCCGATCTATTGGCTTCGCCGTCTTTCTCTCCGCATGATTTTCCAGCAAGAGACATTCCCGATCCGTCGTGCGAAGGGGAATTCGATATCATATCAAAAGGCATCATGATTCAAGTTTTGTCAGCTCTCGCTTTTCTGCATCACCAAAGTAGGCGAATTGCTCACCGGGATCTAAAGCCCCAAAACATCATGTTCACGAAGGAAGGGTGTGTAAAGCTGATCGATTTCGGGGTGTCGTATCAACAGGATGAATTGGACGTGGATAAGACTCATGACTTATGGCCCGAGTACAGCAAGAGACTTTATTTCGAGGTTTCCACAGGGTAATTCCCAGTTTAGTGTTGGACAAATCGTAACTAATCACGAAGTAGTTGTTACAGAGCGCCTGAACTTTTATTCGGTGCAAGAGATTATCAGCCAATTGCCCTGGATCTCTGGTCCCTCGGGGCATGCTTGGCGGAATTCTTCACACCTCTCCGTCTTTGTTGTGATGATATGGAAGATGATCTAGATGACGACTTGCAGGATGAAAACAACAAAAACACCTTGGGGGCTTTCCTCGTTCCAAAATTTTTACGAATAGGTCATCCCAACTCTTATTGGAGACGGGAATCTCTCTTCGAGGGGACTCGAGGCGAAATTGGTGTTGCTTGGAGTATTTTCAAAATCTTCGGAACCCCTACCAAGGATACCTGGCCAGTAAGTGGTGTCACTCTTGCATTTCATGTTTCATACCATAAGCAATCCTTCCAGGAATATGAAAAGTTGCCTGGCGCTCAATCTGTAGTCTTCAATGCCGTGCCCAATGTCCCTCTTGCACCTCTGCTTCCAAACCTCCCGCCACCATCCCTTGTGTCACAAGTATCCTCGGTGCTGGATATCCTTTCCAAGTTCCTCCAATATCCTCCCTTATCACGTCTAACAGCGGCAGATGCTCTTCATGATCCCTGGTTCACAACAAGTGCAGTCCTATGTCTCCCACGGGGTTACAGTCTCGAACAGTCAGGGTTTGATGACATTGTTTGCTATGAATATAATGGAAGGATGTTCGGAGAACTCTTGATTTCTAAATTGACAATGGTTAATAATTTAAAATTTAAATTAATGGTGTAGTGTTACAACTGAGCGTGACATACATACGTGACAGCACGCGTTTGTTGAAATGATTGAATAGGTGAAATTAGACAAAGACGACAGTACTGAATGCCACCTCGTCGCTCATCTCGTGCCCCAAGCGCGTCATTGGAGGCCCCGCCAGTGTCAGAGACAGGGAAGGTTAAACGAAAGCGAGGTCAAACTGTGGAACCTGATACAGAGGGGAAGGAAAATGTCGTCAAGCCCCCATCCCGGACGCGCCGTAGCTCAAGATCGAGTGTCGCTCCACCATCTAAAGCGCGTACCGTTTCTCGGTCCAAGGTTTCTCTCTCGGATGTTGCAGAGTCCGATAATGAGAGACAGTCGGATGCCCCTCCACTCAAGAAAGCCAGACCTTCAATAGAAGCCAAGGATACTGAGGAGCCGGAGGGCGATGCGGAGGCAAGTGCAGGGTCAGAGGAAAAGCCAAAGCGAGGAGGGCGTAGAAAGAGTGCGAAGGATAACCACCCCACGGAGCCGGAGGAGGCCGCCAGTCGTCGTGCCACGACTCGCACAACGAAGGGTGCAATTAAGGCCGTTGATGAAGACGAAGGAGATCAAGAAGCAGAAGCACCGTCAGAAAACGACGGGGAAGAGGAGAAACCCTCTCGCAAAGGACGGAAACTAAAGGCTGCTGCTGCTCGTAAATCGACGAAGAAAGTTGTAAAACCAGCCATCGCCGACGATCCCGATGACGGCCTTGAGCCACCACCACCTAGACAAATTAAATCAGAGACTGGCAAAACCAATGGAATTCAGCATCCCAGTCTAAAGAAAGAAGTTCCTACTACTGAAGAGGATGAGGAAGAAGAGAGATCCTTGTTCGAACCTCCGCCAATATCTGCTCTTCCGACTAGCGTTCTCCCGGTACCTGAACAGCCACAGGGTCCCCAAGCACGTCTTGTTATTCACAAGATCGTTCTTGTGAACTTTAAGAGTTACGCTGGAAGACAAGATATTGGACCTTTTCATAAAGTATGCATCTTTGAATCTGTTTCATGCAGTCACTCATTCGATTTCAGTCCTTTTCGGCCATTGTTGGACCTAATGGTTCTGGCAAGTCAAACACTATTGACGCGTTACTATTCGTTTTCGGCTATCGTGCGTCAAAGATGCGACAGGGAAAGATATCCGAGCTCATCCATAATTCCGCCAACTATCCCGACCTTGATGAGTGTAGCGTAGAGATACATTTTCGCGAAATCATTGATCTGGTTCGTGCTTGTTTTTGCTCATTATCCTCTGATACTGAACTCATTTCGAAAAGCCTGGGCCCGATGCATTCACAGTCGTCCCTGAGTCTCAACTAAGTGTCACTCGAACGGCGTACAAGAACAACTCCAGCAAGTACACGATCAATGGACGCGCGAGCACCTATTCTGAGGTTCAGACGCTGCTCAAAGGTCGCGGGATTGATTTAGACCATAATCGGTTTCTAATTCTTCAGGTTTGTTCCCTTTTACATGAATCTGTTGGTTTCTGATCCCTCTTCCTTCAGGGTGAAGTTGAGTCTATTGCTCAAATGAAACCCAAGGCACCTACTGAACACGAAGACGGACTGTTGGAATATCTGGAAGATATCATTGGTACCGCCAAATACAAGGAACCTATCGACGAAGCGATGATTGAAGTGGAACGTCTTCAAGAAGATCGACAGATTAAGCTGAATCGGCTTCGACTCGTCGAAAAGGAAAAGGCAGCCCTAGAGGAGAGAAAAAAAGAAGCGGAAGATTTCCTTCGTTTGAAGAATGAACTCGTTAGGGCCCGCTCCCGAGAGATTCAATGGTATTTGTGGAAATTCTTTGAGATGGAGAACAAGTTCAAGACACAGATAGTATGTATATGGTCTTGCTCTCGGAGAGTCGTCTCATCACTCCTCCAAACTACAGGCCAAACAGAAGAAGGAGTTGGAAAAAGAGACGGAACAGCACAAGGATGATATCGAGCATTTAGAATTGCTAAGAAAACACTACGAAGAACGAGAAAAGGCTTACGAGGTCGGATTTTGGTACAATGCCCTGTCAAATTAAACTCACTATTTCTGCAGGAAGTACAAGCAGCTGCAGCTGCTGCGCTCAAGGATTTGGCACAGTTTGAGAGGCAAGAAATCGGTCTGCAAGAAAAGAGAAAGCATACGGGTGGACGAGTGAAGAAACTCAAGAAGTCCATCGTCGATGTACGTAAAAAATCGTTTTATTGATTCCTTCCCCATGTTGAGTTGTTGGTTAGGATACTAGCGCACACAAGACGGCTCTCAATACGATAAAGGATTCTACGGCAAAGGTCGATAACGAGAAACAGAAAGTAGAAGACCTAGAATCATCACTGGATCGAGAGGAGAAGGTACTCGAGGGCATCCAAGATAGTCTGAAAGGTGAAAAATCTGTCGCTGGTACTGCTATTTTCTCATGTTATTTCAGACAAGACACAGGTGTTCCACGACAAAATTCAGGATAAGCAGAAGGAACTTCAGCCATGGACAGCCCAAATCAACACGAAACAAGCGGAAATAGACGTTGCCACTAGCGAGCGTGATGCTTTGGCGAAGAAGGCTGAGGCATTGAGGGATCAGATGAAGGAGGCAGAGGAAAAGTTTTCCTCCTTGCAATCGGAAAGCAAAACCAAGGTATTGTCCATAATCACTACTATTGGTCTTGATGATCCTCATTATTCGTAAGGTTGAACATCAGAACGAATTAAGAACCGAAAAAGGCCAGCTGCAGAAAAGGATCCAAGAAGCAGACAAACTTCTAAAGGTAAAGGGCTTAATTGTTTTTCTTCGCTCGTGCCTATTTTTTGATACCGTGAAAGGCCGCTCATGCCAATGTACAAGAGTGGCGCGGAAAAGCCTCAACAAGTCGAAATAAAATTGAAGAAGCTAGAGCCAGTCAGTCCGAGAACAAGACCCGGAACAACGTTTTGGATTCTCTCACTCGTCTCAAGGAGGCTGGCAAGGTTCAAGGGTTTCATGTAAGAGCAAAGGGTCATGTTCAGGACTCTAACTCTAACTGATTGGGTGTCAGGGCCGGCTTGGCAATCTCGGTACAATTCCTGATAAATACGATGTCGCCATTTCTACAGCTTGTGGCGGAGCCCTCAACAACATGGTTGTTGACACGGTCGAACAGGCTCAGACGTGTATCGAGTATCTTCGCAAGAACAATGTTGGAAGAGCTTCATTCATGGTCTTGGAGAAACTCAAAGGTGCAGGCATAGGCGCGATGCAAACGCCGGAAAATGTCCCTCGTCTTTTGGATTTAGTGAAGCCCAAATCTGAAGAATATCTTCCGGCTTTTTCCAGAGCCCTTGGAATCACGCTTGTGGCCAAAGACATGGACCAAGCCAACCGTATTGCCTTTGGAGGCTCTAGACGATGGCGAGTGGTAACTCTTGATGGAGGTCTAATTGAAGTGAGCGGTGCTATGTCCGGAGGAGGCTCCCAACCTTCTCGTGGAGCCATGAGTTCGAAGTTCGCGTCTGCGACTATTTCACCTCAAGTTCTGCAGTCCTATGAAAGGGATAATGAACATGCAACTGTACAACTGCAGAAGGTAACTGGGGAGTTGCGGGAAGCTGAGATGGAGATGGAGCGATTGACGGCAAGGGACCCCGAGATTGACTTTGCTCTTCAGAAGATCGGGATGGATATTGAAAATAGTAGGAGACGGATTGTGGAAGCCGAGAGACGGGTGAAGGAATTGAAGTTCGCCGAACCATTTTCTTCGTACCTATTGTCCCACTGACATACTGTCTTCCAGCTCGCAAAATAGACCAAACACTGGTGACCTTACACGTATCTCAAACCTCGAACGGGATATCACCGCTTCTCAACACGGTTTAAACAAGTTGCAAGAAAAGACGAATCGAATCGAACAAGATATAAAGGATTTAGAAAAGAAGATTCTTGAAATCGGTGGTTCGAAGCTTCTTGCTCAGAAATCGAAAGTCGACGGTATCAGAACGCTGATCGGCATTGCTAACGATGAGATTACCAAAGCTGAAGTTGCCAAGAACAAAGCAGAAAAAGACTCTGCGAGGCTGGAGGGCACGTTGGCTAATAATTCTGTTACTCTACAAGAGTTGGAGTCGGAGATGCAACAGCTTGAAGAAAGATTGGAAGGACTTGCGAACGAGGTTGCACAGCTTAGGGAGAAAGTGGAAGCCGCTCAATCTGCCGCCGACAATTCGAAAGAGGATCTCGAGAACCTCAAAACAGAGCTCGACGCAAAAGAGGACGAGATTTCTGGTTTCCGGCAACGAGAGGTATGCTTCCTTTTGATCCCGTTTCTCCAGTGCTCAACAGGTGTATAGATGAAACTCAAACAAGCAATTGGTGATTATGAGAACCAATTGAAAGAGGTCGACCGCGGTATTGAGGAATACAACCAAGCTCACGAAGAACTCAAGCTGGAGGAAATAGAGTACGGAATCTGTTTTCTTCTCTCCCTTCTTACTCATTGAAGTGTAGAGGCGATGACAACGATGAGGATGAGGGGGACAAGCAGGAAGGTGGGGAACACGCCATGGGTCAAGACCCAATGGAGGCACAAATCAAACCTGAACCAGAAGAAAAGGAGCAATCTCACAAAGGAAAAGCAAAGGCTCCCATGAATGAATTACCTATCCTAGGCGAAGACGAACTGAGAAAGTTTAGGAAGGAAGAACTCTTAGCGGACGTCGTTCATCTACAAGGTAGGCTTACTGTGGGGACCTTGACGTTTTAATCCACATTTGTACACAGAGCAAATTGCCAAAGCTCGGCCAGACTTGTCCGTTCTCAAAGAGTACAAGCAACGAGAACAAGAATTCATGAATAGGGCCCAAGACCTCGAGAATATCACTACTGAGCGAGACGCACAGAAAGCCAAATACGAGGGGCTGAGAAAGCTGCGGCTGGACGAATTCCTGTCTGGCTTCAATTCAATTTCGTTGAAGTTGAAGGAGATGTACCAGGTTTGTTGATCAGCAGTTTAAAGCGGCAGATGGCTGATGGTGGACGCTACAGATGATTACGTTGGGTGGAAATGCAGAACTCGAATTGGTTGATAGCTTGGACCCGTTCGCAGAGGGCATCATTTTCAGCGTTATGCCCCCCAAGAAGAGTTGGAAGAATATTTCCAACTTATCGGGCGGCGAAAAGACCCTTAGTTCCCTGGCACTAGTCTTTGCCCTTCATGTGTTCAAGGTGTGTTTGGCAATTATATCTTGGGTTCTTTCCGCTCAACCTGCCTGCTGTTTATTAGCCAACTCCGCTTTACTTCATGGACGAAATTGATGCAGCTCTCGACTTCAGAAATGTCTCCATCGTCGCCAACTACATAAAGGATCGCACAAAGAATGCCCAGTTCATTATAATCTCATTGAGGTATGCTTCTTCCATCCTTCCATTTTGAAACTCATTCATATTGTGCAATAAGAAACGACATGTTCGAGCTTAGCCATCGTCTTATTGGGATTTACAAGACATCGAACCAGACTCGAAGTAAGTGTGAAAGAATGCGTATGAGCACAACAGACACTCATCCCTTGATAATACAGGTATATCCATCGATAACCATTCCCTGCAGTCTTCGATTCCAGCGCCTCAGCAGCAAGTCCAGGACGACTTGAATGCATGAGATTCCGATATTTTTATTCTCTGTGTACAATTGTATGAATATAGATAAGACAAATTGTAGTGATTTTTTACTTGAAAACACCCTGATCGATATCTTGAAAAAGGGTAGACCTTTTTTTACATGGGGGCGGGTGGTGCTTGAGTCATCAAAACACCGAAACGTTTCTTGATTGTAACACGATGTCGAGAGAACTTGTCGTCTGGAGAGAAACGTGCTAGACATCCCGAACGCGTTAATTCAACAAGCCAAACCGACTCTGAGATGTTGTACCTGGATGAGCAGACTTTGTGGTTTTGCCAGCGTCTGTTGATTTCTGTGATGGATTTAGGAATAAGGTTTTTAAAATCGATAGAGATACTACATACTTTCAGGGTATAGACCCTGTTTCCGCCTTCATCCAATGTATACATGAGATGCATGGTACTAGTAGTAGTAAACCAGTGTCACGCCACGTCACACGATCTACAGTGCTTTTCTAGATCGACTCTTTCTGCTACGCATGTCGATCTATACTGCAGTTAGCCTGAACCACAACTACCTGACATCCAGGCCTGCTGCTGTGGGTGTGATGTTGCTGCTGACGCTGGCGACGGCTAGCTGAGGTTACAAAGACTTGGAATATGTCCTTTCTTGAGCTTTTTGCCTTCTGCTTCTCGTCCGAACTTATTTTCGTCGCCGTCGCTCGGGTTGATGGATCCAGAGCCTGACATACCATAAATGCTTGGGATCCTTCGAAAGAAGTATTTGACCTAATCAACTTGACTGGAGTTTTATCGCACCTCCACTCTCAGAATCTTCCATTGCGTCGATCCCCCACGACAAGTTATCATAAGTGGAATGGGCATTCTGCTCCATGTTCACAACATTGATGATCATATTCAGATGTCGTAAAGCCTCGTCTCTTGCAGTGGCACCGGCAAACGCAAGTTATTGAGGGCAGACGCAATAGTGTTGATGCAGACCTTCCCATGTACTGAGTTTGGAAGACACGTTTAAATGGTTGAGCAACACCGATAAGGGAGACTTGTTCAACCGCCGGATTCATGACTTCAGATCCATTGCCATATTTAACGCTGGGGAAAAGTCGGGATCTAATCCTAGAAATAAGAACTCTTTTTACTCACTATTCTCCTTTAGCTTTTCATGACAGAACTGATTCAGCACGTAGTTTTTGCGATTCCAAATTACATAAGTAGTGAAGATTTCGCCATTATGCTTCACCTTACCACTTTATTTTCCAGATTCTGGATCCGTTTTGCATTGGGCCACATTGCCCGGAGTGCTAAGTCCTGTGTTGACCCTTCTTCAGAAAAATTTCAATGAAACCATCAATCGGGTGCCGTCAAGGTCGCCACGAAATCGTTTTCAGTGCATTTGACAACTCCCAAGTTTCTCCATTCATTTCTCTGGACTCTTGTACACGGATCGTATTTATTTAGTATTGAGCTTTGAATGCACTGAGCATTTTCTATCAATTTTGAATGCAACTAGAGGATGTTGATCTTTGGTTGAGGATACTGTGGTCCGACCTATGAGAAATTTTCGTCAAGGCAACATAAAATGAACACGAAAAGGTCCACAAACCTGTAAAATACTAGCTCGACTCAAAGCGTGACCAACCAACACGGCCTCGCTCAAGGTTTTGCCAGCAATAAGGGCAGCGAGGACTCCACCAGCGAAAGCGTCACCTGCTCCATTTGTGTCAACGATCTGGTCATCCGTCAGTTTCTCGACAGGGAACTTTTGGGCTTCAGGTTTGTCGGAAGAAACCACAATGGTGCTATCGGCCCCTTGGGTGAAGATGACAACACGGGGAGAGGTATTTGTTTTAGGTGAGTGCGCGATCCTTCGCGCGATGTCGGGGATATCCTTTTTGTCAGGGTAACCTGCAGCTTCGGCATATACCTCCGCCTCTGATTCGTTCCCGAACAGTATGTCAGTATGAGGAAGGACCTCGTCGAGTTGACTTTTGAAAAACTGGGCGATGAAGGGAGCAGAGATGTTCAGAGCGAAGATCTGGAAAATATGATAATAAGATTTCAGGTGTCTAATGGGAGGTCGTAATATAACAGACCTTTCCATCACGAGCCGCCTTGCTGCTGAGTTCGAGGGCAGAAGCGAGACCATGGGTAAGGAAATAACCCTCCACATAGAAGTACTTTGCATTTTCAATGAGCGGTGCAACATTGGGTGAAGAGAGATGGGATAAAGTAAACTTTTCAGCAACACTAAGGGCTGTAACAAGCGAACTGCAAAATAGATCGGTGGACAGAACTGGAGAGAAAAAATTATGCTACTTACCGGTGATGCCCAGTGATGATAACAACACAGGCCCCAGTCTTCTTGCCCTTCTCGACTTGGTAGACTTCATCGAGGCCTTCTCGCTTGTTGGCCTCTTTCAGCTGCTCAGCGAGCTTATCGTCGCCGACTGCGCCAGTGTAAACTACGGATTTTGGAGGAAGGAGATACTGATCGTCATCAGCATGAAGATCGCGACAACGAAAATCATCCCCTCACCGCAGCTCCTCGGGCAGTATTCTGGGCAGCACCACCGGCCACATAAGTTATCTCATAATCCTTGACGAGCTCCTCATAACTATCCGATGGCTTTCAGATGAGTCTGTCCAAACGCACTACGAAAAATGTAACCTTACATTGGCAAGTGCTTATCTTCAGCCAAGATTGCGTCGTTTGCTTTGAGACCATAGTTTTTGAGGAGTTTCTCTCCATCCCTGACCTGCATATCGAGCAGGGGGTTACCCATGACAAACAATGAATAGGTAGGGGCGGCCATCGTGATGGTTGTGGTGGAAGAAATTAGAATGACATTGCAGTTCGGGTCAGGTTATATATACTATGATAATGGATATAATAAATGCAATGTCACATCCCATCGAATCGCGGCGGTTAGAAAGTAACCGTAACAACTTTTGCTCTCTGCTAAAAATAAATATGTAAAATTTGAGATTTCCAATTTCGAGGCTCGAGTTTCCATATATGGCTGTATTTTATGTTCTGCAGCGTAAGAATTTAAAAGTTCTGCAGACAACAGCACGGCAACGTGGTGGGAAAGGTAATATTGTCCTTTTGATGTCCGTGATTACCTGTGAATATCTGATGCATTGAAATAGCTTCACGAATTATATAAATCAATGCAGCAAAAAATGAATGTAATACATAGAAGTTAGACAGATCCCATAATTTATGTACGATTACCACCAGATCCAATACCTATCATAATTTTTGCCTTCCAACAACCAGAGAATTTGTGATCAGATGCGAGTCTCATGAGATCGACGGTGACGAAATGGATTCTTGTCCCAGTAGTCCACCTTCTTAAAGATTCAAAGCCTGTCAAAAGGTGCTTAAGGATGGAGCTTACCTGAATTCAGTATTGAGTCTCCATCCTCCGTCAATGCACTTTCCGACCCATAATCAGTCAAAACACAAAACTCCATTAAATCTTCCTCCATTTGGTGGTCAAGCCCTGCACCTATTGAATTTACTGGGGAAAATTGATTTTCATTGTCATTACAATCCACTCCACATCCGGTGCTAGACTGATTCGCGGCTTGCCGTAGTGCAGCCTCCAGTACAGCGACAACGTCATCTGCCGTGAGTCCCTTTTCTGGCGGTAATCCTCCTGGTTCGGCACCGACGCCCGCAATAGTTGAACCCGAAGCAGTCGATTTTGATGTGGGTTGAGGAGAGTTATTCGGTTCGCAAGAAATCACATCATCTGGTGGCGGAGTAACATTCGAATAAATTCCAGTATGAGGCCGGTAGTGGGGTGATGGTTGGTACATAGGATGAGGAACGTAAGTTATTGAAGGAATGTTTTGGGGAATTGGTCCGTTGTGCCAGACGGGAACATATACTGGCCATGGTGTTCGTGCAGCGGATGTGGGGTGAGTAGTTTGGGAACCTTTGGACGCTGATTCTTGTTGCAAACGTGGTGGAATATATGCTATTATAGATTGAGAAGGCTGATGCAGGTCACAACGAATGTTACGCACGACTGATATTAGCAGTATGTGACCGATAGTAGCTTGATGGTCCGACAAGGGTAGGATGGCCTTGGGTCATCTGAACGGGCAGGGTCTCAACAGGCGGCTTCTCCTTGCTCCTCGACGACGATGGTGAATGACCCCGACTTTCCGAGTTCTCGTCTTCTCTGGACCCATCGACTGGCTCGACGACCACTCCGTCATGCCTACAGATAGAAGAATCGTCAGCAGGATCACAGAGGGTGGTTCCATGCACACATGCCGTGATTTCTGGTGTCTTCTCAGTGCATCAGTCTGCCGAAGAGTAAGTACTAGTCACTGCGACAACGGTTGAGCGTAGCATTACCCTCGTGAAAGCAGCATCACATTGCGGACAGGAGCTACAAGCAGTTAAATAGAAGCTTAGGAAACGTTATAGACTCCTGCGACTCACAAACTAGGCATAGAGTGCATCTTGGTCGTCCGTTGATGCCTTTTAAGATCTGCCTCTCGGGCAAATTGTGCGTTACATCCATGGATCTTGCATGGCCATGCGCCGGTAGATGCTTGTTTCTTTCTTTGGGATCTCTTTAACCTCGCTGGAGCACCCACCCTGGATTCCTTTCTTCTAACTGTTGCAACAGGCGACGGAGAGTTTGACGATGAGTGCTCCGTTGAGGACGACATCACCATCTTCCAGTCATTTACAGGTGACGCTGAGACCTCTGCTCTGCCCATCTGAGAGCCAGAGACGTAGACGGACAATGTATGGAAGATAAGACAAAGTAGTTCAGGGGCAAGCGAAATGTCGTACTTTGTTTGGATTCAACGCTCTTCATCCGTTTCTCCAAATTTAGTAATATACACCAACTCAAGCACAGTCAAGGAGTTCAAGTACAAGTACAAGTGGATTTGCATTCAGAATTTACACAAGTGTTTTTCATAACGAAAATTCTTCCAAACCGAATTTCATAGATTAATTCATGGTAAACGCCTCTCAAGTCAAGCGTACTTCTTGACATCCTCAGGCGTCGGCCCGATAGGTGCATCCGAGGCCGCAAGATTGCATTGGTGGAATGCACGTACTTGTTCCGGTTTGAATGCTCCGAGGACTGTGTGGAAGACGCCGCGGTTGTGGAAGACGACCAAATCGTTTTCATGCCTTTTTGGAAGGAATATGTTGGGAATATGAGGAACAAAGCTGATGGTGAAATTGAAATTTACCAATTATGAGGATAGACGAGCTAGGAGGTGAAGATTAATATCGGATTTGAGATCTCGAAAATTAATTTACTCACCGAAGGAGCTATACCTGGGCGCTGCATCTTGTACAAGAGGTCACGGACCTCTTTCAAGTCCTTGATATGACCACCGTCGGGGTATAGGGAGCCCACCCGATTAGCACTACTGGGAAGTGGGTCCACGATGATTTCTTGCGCCCCACAAGGGTGAACTTCGAAATGCAAGTCTCCAGTGATGGGGTTCTTCCACGTCTGCAGACTTCTTCATCAGAAAGAGGAAAGGAAGAAAGAGTTGAACGTACGATCGGAAAAACCTTCACTTTCGACTCTTCCCACGGAGGTAATTCATTTAGAGACAACTCTAAGCCCTCGGTCTCGATTCCAAGACCAGTAGACATGGCATGACTTGGAGCCATCCAGACATAGGGATGAGGAGCATATTTGACCTTAGATCTCACTGCAAAGCTCTTCAATTCCGGAGGGAGGATATCAAACATGGTCTTCCCCGAAACAAAAGCAGTAGCGCCTAATGGAACTTCGAGTTCATCGCCACTGCCATCATCGTATCTGCAAACTTGATTAGGTCCTTGAGGCACGTTGATTGCGTATAAAGTGGTGACTTTGGGAGGATTGAGGTCGTACAAGGCCGCATCGATATGCCAACGGTAGTATCGGGTGACACCTTTGGTTTCGTCCTCTGGAGAAACCCGCGTTTTGTGGAAGGTAGTATGACTAGGGTGCTTCAACCGAGCTTCAGCCAGACCTTCGTGATTGTACACCGTACCATTGCCGATAAGCTGTACTTGGGGTACAGAAGGGATCGTCTTAAGATCGGGATGAAGAATAGATTTCTTGGTTTCGCCAGTCTTATTGTTTCCGTGGCCATAGCTTTCACATTTCGGATCAAATGCCTGACGAACCAGAGTTATGATAGATAGCGGTTCAACCATAAATCGGGACACACCTTGGTCAGGCGATACTGCTCAGTAGATGACAGTTTCACATCTCGAAAGAGGAGTGCACCGTACTAGAATTGCATTAGTTTGTAAGACGAGTGATTCTTGGAATCATACGGTGTACAACGCAGATTCGATGTCTTTGAACAGGTCGGAACCTGGAATGATATCGGCGGGATTGACCCCCCTGACCACTCGGCCAAAGTTATTGAGCTTCGAAGCATCAGCAGAGCCAGGGAGGGGAAAGGGAGCGAGTTCAAAAGCCATGCTGCAAATACAAGAAAGAGTAAGTGTAGTAGCAACGGAACTTACAGTTGCTATTTATAAATTCACTAGCAGCTGGAGTTTGCTCCAACATTATAAAACGGAATTTAATTTTTGTTCTGCCGAAGGTACCAGTAGATCTCACATGACAGGTAATATTGAGGCAGGTTGCATGGACATAAAGTAGTGTACATGCATTTGAGCATGCATGTAGCGGAAGAGATACAAACTTCTAGATTGTTGTCTCATAAGCAACGGGGACAATCGTCTGAGGCGGGTTACCAGCACCAGAAACGGTGTGTGCTTCCCGAGGAAGGATGGGTTTGCGTCGAAGAGTTGCTAAATAACCGGAATCCATCAGACCATCGATTTGGCAATCTGAATAAGTTAAACTCACCGATCCTCTCCTGAGCAGGAAGTCGTGCGTCATGGTTCGCCTTCACCCTGTCTAAAAATTCTTGGCGGCATTTTGAGTGTCGCACATGCTCGACGCGAAGGTTGACACGTTTCTCGAGGTACCGATTTCCGACTACCTTATGAACGATAACACCAACGGCCGATGGTGTAACATTGTAGACGATCCCAGTGCGTCTAACGGAAATAGTTGGGGTGTCAGAAAATTGAATCAACTCAAGAAATGAAATCTCAACGGACCCATGATAGAACTTGTGAGGCATACCCTTTTGTTGTGCAGCATTAGCCTTGATATCGACGATGTCTCCAACATGGTAGTTAATCAGGAACGTTGACATTTTGATCGGGCCATGATCTGTTCAACAAGGGTTCAACGACATTTCTTGAGACTAAAGACCATGCGTACCCTTGAAGCCCCGCTTGAACATGTGGCGCGTACGCGCCCGGTAACCGAATGAGTGAGGCATCTTGAAAGCTTCAGAACATATACAATGAGCTCGTCGGCAATCCAAAAATGTATATACTCACCGTCTTAGTCGTCGTTCTCTTACTCGAAGGGTGGTTTTGGCATGCGGGACATGCCGAGTGGCTTTCTGTGTTCTGTATAGCTGTGGCTGTGCCGTAAACCCTGATTTGTTTGTGTTGCTTTAGACAGTAAAAGGTTGTCCACCAACTTGTAAAATGCCAAGGTACTGTCGTCGTCGAGCTCGATATTGATTTGCATGTTGACGCTGAATGCAGGGCACCGAGGAATCACAGCAAGACGTGAGTTTTGTTCCGATTACATTCTTTCAAGATCCACCTGCGTGTGGAGGGTGTATGCAGTTGTGCTGACAAGCCAATGCTCCCCATCGTCGCTGTTTGTGACAACTATACAGTTATAAAGTCCCTCGTCGTCCCTTCGAATCAGCGCGCCTCGATGCTGAACTGAAAGTACGTTATATCTTCGCCTTTGTTGCACTTCTAATATTATGATAGCTTGCTGGTGAATATGGTTTGCGCAACAAACGCGAAATCTGGCGCATTTCCCTCACCCTCTCAAAAATCCGTCGTGCTGCTCGTGAACTCCTCAAACTTGACGAAAAAGACCCCAAGCGTCTCTTCGAGGGTAACGCTCTTATTCGCCGACTAGTTCGAATTGGTGTGTTGGATGAGAGTCGTATGCGTCTTGATTACGTGCTTGCCCTCAAGATCGAAGATTTCTTGGAACGACGACTCCAAACTCAGGTATTCAAGAGTGGCTTGGCCAAATCTATCCACCACGCTCGCGTTTTGATTAGGCAAAGGCATATTCGGTGCGTCAGTGCTGCTGGGCATAGTCCATTTTCTGATTGACAGCACAGAGTTGGGAAGCAAATCGTCAACGTTCCCTCCTTTGTTGTCCGTCTTGACTCTCAAAAGCATATCGACTTTGCTCTTACATCTCCTTATGGAGGTGGCCGTCCTGGTCGTGTCAAGCGTAAGCGTGCCGCTGCCGCTGCCAAGAAAGAGGAGGGTGGAGACGAAGAGGACGAAGAGTAAACTTCATTATTGTCACCGCATATGTTATCGTATGCTATTGAATTTTATGCCATCATGCATCCAACGGTTCAATGTAGAGTTGATTTATTTGAATCATTTTCACCATAGACTCGGACCTCTATACAGTTACGTATGCACTGCGCATACCATAACACCTCCGTGCCTGTCTTCCTATTTCTTAAAAGTGTGCCGATCTGAGATCTCTCCTGGAGATCGTGGCTTCATTTTTTTTTCAGGCCCGCAGACTCCGTTGTTCAGCTTTATACAGATGCTAAACGATGATCGTTCTGCAGCATAAAATATACACCCGAATCTACATTACGAACAGTCTACAGCCTCGAGTCCCAGAAAGAAAACTAAACGTACAATCCCACAATGGAGCTCTGAAAAACAGTTTTATGAATACGGGGTCCTAACATAACCTGAATAACCTTCTTCGACTACCTCGCTGCTCGTTCTGATTTTCAAGTTCCCTAATATTGTTCTCCCTGATAACCTTGATGAATACACTCTCCAAAGTGGCCTTCTCAACCGTGTACTCCGTGAAATCCCCATGTTTAGATAGCGTATTGAAAAGGTTTGAGAGCGAGTACTCATTTGTCGTGATTGGAACCTCAAATCGAGTTGCGACGTCGTCTGCCATCCGAGATCCTGGAATGAGCGACATGAGAGTCCGAGCCTTCGTCACCTCTTCTCGATTGCGGCATGTGAAATGTACTTCGTATGCCGGGTAACGAGATGAAAGTGAATCAACAGTTCCAACAGCTGGATATCATGTAAAACGACTTGGTATGGCAACAACAGAGAGTAAAGCCTCACCCAACAGACGCTTGGCCAAAATTGCAACGTTGTTTGCTAGCGCAGAGGCTTCTTCCATCGAATCTAGCATAAACAATGAGGACGCTACGAACACACAAATCAGTACGCCGTGGACTTACGAGTGGTAACGACAACAGCCTTCCCCACTGCTACCTTCCTCAATGTTTGCCACATGTCCCTCTTCATCTTCGGATCGATACCCGTCGAAAACTCATCGATCAGTAATACAGATGGGTTCCCAATCAACGCGATCGCCAACGAGAGCTTTCTCTGATTGCCTCCTGATAGTTTGCTCGCCGGCCGGTCAGCATACATTGTTAATGCAGTACCTTGAAGAACCGCGTCGACACTTTCAGTTAGCTCGGATCCTCGATGGAGGCCTTTCAGCCTTCCATAGATCAGAAGGTGCTCTCGTACAGTGAGTTGAGAGTCGATGGCAGTGAATTGAGGACAAACACCAAGATAAGAGCGGGTGGTCCGTGGATCTCTGGTAACGGATGTGCCGGTGATCAATACATCTCCTGCGTCAGGTACGACGTCCCCACCTTCGGGTGGTTAGTAAAGGAAATAAAAGTATCGGTGCAGGAAATTCTTACGAATTATGTTGAAAGTCGTCGTTTTCCCAGCTCCATTAGGACCAAGTAAAGCAAACACATCATCCTTAGATACCCCCAAACTCACGTCATCCAACACCCTCTTGCCGTTATAGGACTTCGAAATACCTAAAACTCGTAAGGCGTCATCTGAACTAGCCACTGCTGTTGCGGCGGAGGTAACGTCTTCCCCCAATGTCTTCTCTACCAGACCCCTGGATAACGGGCTGGTCCTCCGCCAAAATATGATGGATCCCGAATCAACCCAGACAAGGATGGCAAAGAGAACAAACATATAAACGAAAAGATAAAGGATCGGCCCTCCGAATTTGCTGATAGAACCGAGAGATGTCAAAGTGGGTTCCCCCGTATCATCATCACAGAGAAGGGAGAATACGTTGACAGATATCATGGCTGCACGGATCTTTGAAGCAAAAAATGTCATTGTCTTATAATAAGCAACCAGATCACATTCACTCACAACGCTTGCGACTGGGGCAAGAATAGAAGTTGAGAAGTGCACCACATTGAAAAGCCAGGATTCTTGAGTGACTGGAGCGAATGTAACGATGAAGAAATATGACGACATGTACAGCTATGGAACGAAATTAAATCAGCGCGTACACAAGGAAAGTCTCGCAAACTCACAACAAAGATAACAAATTGATATCCTGCTACCGTCGCAAATGCACCTAGTGGGGAAGAAGCAAACAATGAAACGCAATATGCGAAAAGAGCCGCAGTTATCCCATATTGAACCAAAATGAACCACTGTGCGAGAATTAGACACAACAAATTCCAGATGAATAGATAATTACCAAAAATCCCAAGCCATGAAATTGGTGACTCGCAGCAGCAGCATATACAATAATGATCACAGTGGATATGATCACGACTTTAGTGGCATCAAACATAATATGACCCAACCAAAGCCCGATCGGATTGCTCAACCCATTCGAGAATTGCATAGCCTGAATCGACGATCGACGCTCTCGAGAAACATACATGGCAAAGAAAGCAGGGTAAACGGCCTTATATAACGACCATATTCAGGTTTATTCTAGAATAGCAGGGAATAACATGGAGACTTACCATTGAAGCTCCGAAGTAGAACATCCACCGCAAAGAGCCAACGATGCCTTCGTCGAAAAGGAATGGGAAACGTTGATAATTTACAGAAATTAACCTTGGTGCATCAGAAGTTAATCCTGACATATTCAAAGCTCGGTTGAACAAAACATTCGTCGCCAAGTTCAGAGCCGAAAGACCCTTGAACCCTGGAGGTGTGGCCTCCCAGGCAACGAGCGAGGCACCAGTGGTGTTATCGATTGAGATCCCACCAAATGCGATATCCTTGTAGTGGTTGTTAATAGTGGTGGTAAAGGTGGTGTTATCAGGAGCGGAAGTGAACTTGAGGATATCTGAAGAGGTTCCTAGCGTTTGGAGTATACCGGGAGGACTCTGTAATCCAATGTTTGGAGGGAGAAACGAGAGGTATTGCGAGTAGTAGCTCAGAAAATTGGGAAGGTAGAGGGGCACCATCCTCGGATAGATATACTCCATATTACAACTTGGCCATGTCTTGCTCATGAAGACAAGCGGAACGCATGCACCACAGATTGCAATCACGGTGGTAATGATGAAAGTAAACAAACTTCGCTTTGTTACCAGCAGACGCTTATGGAAGATTGTGAAAGCCTGTTGAAGTGGCGAAATCGGCCTTCCCATCGGTAGACCAGCCAAAGCGGCGGCTACTGGGGCAGCAGTCTGAGGAGCGGTTTGCTCGTCCACATCGGATGTTACGTCGTGCTTGCTCATCAAATCGAGGAAGATCTCTTCGATCGTCGTCCCGAAGATGGCATATGAAACAATATTGTTGTCCCTGGTTTCACTGTCAAACAATTCTAAAACTCGTTGCATGACATCGGGATCTCTTGTTCGGAGGTGGTAGCAAAACTGGGTAGGTGAAGTCGACACCTCATACGCGGCAGGGACAATTGCCTTCACATGGGCCAGTAAACTATGACTTGCATCGGCTAGGTGGTATTCGGGAGAAGTTGTGACTTGGACAGAATAACCCTGTCCGAGATCTCGTTTGAGTGCCACAGGAGATCCATTCGCAACCACTTTGCCTGGGCTGGCTAGAATGGCAATTTGGTCTGCCATCAGGTCCGCTTCATCGAGAAACTACAAAATTCATGTAAGATTCAAACCTTCGAGGTGTAAATACACCTACGTGTGTCGTAAACAAAATGCATCGATCTTCACGGCAAGCAGTCAAATTTTTCCACAACGCTCTCCGACTGAGTGGATCTACACCTGATGTACATTCATCCACCAAAACAACTGGATCATATATATCAGCATGAAGAATATGCAATATGAAGATAGGGAAACGGACTTGTTGAGCCTCCTACAAGGCCAATCGCCAATTGAAGTTTCCTCTTCTGACCGCCAGAAAGCGTACCAGCACATTCGTCCGCCTTTTCAGCAAGGTCGCAATCCCTTAGTATCGAATACAAGTCTTCTTGATTCTGACTCGACTTTTTCGACCATTTGATTGCCCGCCAGACCTTGAGCGTTTGGATGCATGTGAGGTCGGGAAACAACACATTCTTCTGCGGCACGATTCCGAGCGTACCCCGTGCTGGGCGAGGTGTTCCGTCAGAGAAAGTTACAGTGCCGGAAGTAAGGTCTGAAATGCCTGCAACAGCAGAAAGAAGGGTAGATTTTCCAGCACTATAAAATATTTCACTAAATTGTCGTAAGAAAATGCATCAAAAATTGTCCACTTACCCATTAGAACCCAACAAAACAAATATTCCGGTGTTTGGAATGTCCAAACTAAGATTTTCAATAGCGATGACGTCCTTTTTGCGGGAATACCATGGAGACTTGTAAATCTTTTTCAAATTTCTTATCGAAATTGCTGTATTTTCTAAAAGAGGGGATCCATTGGATGGTTTCCCGATGCCAAACATCCAAAACCTGGATTGATTCGGAATCCGGGCGTCGTATAAGCATCTTTCCAATACAATAGCTAGGTATGGCCAGAGAAAAACATCAATCTGCAAAATAACATCAACGGATACCCTTCTGAGAGTGAATTAATGGCTTTACAATACCAGCAATGAGCAATGGAAGCAGAACGACTCCCTTGTCTGGGTCACGACGCAGAATGTCCGTAGCCAACTGATTGTTCTCGTACCCAGTCAATGCCGTCAATGCAAACATGTAGAATGAGGGCGGGAATAGAATTGAAATCACAAATAGCATGCCAGGTTGTCCGGCTTTGACAACAAGACCCATAATTGCGAAAAAGATGGCGAGGAACGTGGACACGACGGCTGCCAAGTGGGGTGATTTGCCGAAAGGTATAGAAGTAAAGAAAGAATAGGAGGCAAGGACTAGACCAAGGAGAATGTGAATCACAACAATGAGGCCGGCATTGGTTTTCGTGAATAGGCGGTAGTGCCAGACAATAGAAACGATGATCCAAGCGGGGAGGTAAGCCAACGAAATGGCGACATGCCACGAACTAGGGTGTGATGAGCTCAGTCAGATTGAGAAAAAGCAACGCGTTGAGCTTTCGTACATGTATCTAGCAGAATCTAAAAGTCCCATCGCTTTCATATGTTCAGTAAGCAGCAGTGCTCGTTCGCCACAGAAAGAGCCCGGTAGCTGGTAGGATATCCCGACGAAAGTGATGAAGCTGGAGAAGTATCAACCACTGGTAAATGGGTTCAAGATCAAAAACACAACTCACAAAGCCAGACCAATGATGTTTCGAATGCCCCTGAGGAAACCTATGCAAAAGTAGGTTACGAGTGGCTCAATGAAGAAGAAGAAGAGTAAACATACTGAGTCTAATATTCGTCACTTGATTTTCATTGCTCAATTGCGTAAAAGGCCACTCCAACGGAGTTTGTTGCTTAACACCAGTTTGCGTCTCGATGATAGCCTTAATTGCCACGTTGAGGAACTGGATGACAAGAGGATAACAGAAAAAGCCAACGCACGCTATCGATCGCCCACTGCAAAGGCATGATCCTTTTCTCCAGGTCGCTTGTGTGCTTCTCTACATTGACATACCCCAATCCCCAGTCCGCATAAATTGTGTACTCTACATTCGGGTCTAACCAGGGGACACTGGTATTCAGGAATGGAATGTTCTGGAACGCGATCGCGGCGTAACAAGGTGTAAATCCGCGATAGTTTTGAGGACACTCGGAGAAGATATCCCCGGGATCGACTTTCTTGACTGCAGCGCGTTGGAAAGTCGTGAAATTGGCTGTGATCCTTTCCATGATGTCCACTGGGGTCGGGGAGCCGTAGTAGTGCCCGTATGAGAAATCGGCCCAAACCAGGTTGCTTTTACCATCGAATTGGCTTTGCAGGGATTTAATGGGCACGGCTGTGCCGAGTCCGAACTACAGAAAATAAATGCTCAGCTGGGATTGATAAACAGCCCTATGAAAACTTACGTTACTTAGTCGATTGAAAAATATTTGAGCATTAGCCAGGAATACACCATAAGCAAGGGGCAAGAGAAAGCATCGTAAAATGTTCACCTAGATACAAAGAAAACGTGGTTAACACACTGTGGACGACCGTGAAAAAGAAGAATACTACAAATGGACGGTTGTAAAGGACAATCCAATTCTTCCAAATGAGTGCTCTGATTTGCACCCAGAACACATTCACCATGTTGAAATTACTGACCTAGGGAACGAGTGGGTCAGGTTGCTTGGATGGACTCTTAAGCTAAGCTTTAAGGGTCATTAACTCTGTCTGGGGCAGTGTAACTGTGCCCGCAGAAGGCAGTATTACTGACTGTTGCGGCATGTCAAGAACGGGTTGCTGTGTGAATTTACTACAAATCACGTTTCTTGGCAGCATACCTATTTTAAAGGGAACCGTTCAACGAGTATGTACGGCAATGCAGCGGTGATTATCTGACAAACGTCCATGGTCTGCGGAAAGCAGGAGTATCTAGTTTTGAAACTGTCTCCATCTAGATTTCCTTGCCATATTCGACGGCATCCTCTGGCAGAATTTCACCTGGAAAACGCATTCAGGTCTTACGATTGGATTGGACCGAACAGTAAGATCGGGTTTTCTCAACCTGAGGAGGCAGAGAAGTTCCGAAGAAACCGACGATGACAGGTCGGACATGAAGATAGAATAACCATATATGCATGTCGGGCCACCAGGTAGCGTTGTAATTTTTTGGGGTACATAACATTCCTAACTCATCGCCCACTGTGCCTCCTCCAGTGCGTCAATCCGGCCATCTCAAATGCCAGTGTCTTGAATAGGGCCCCTGCTGCGAGACAGAGCCACGCAAACACTGGATGGCGTATTGTCTTGTAATAACAAAGCGGCACATCCCCTACATATATTCCAACACACCCACATACCTGATTTCGACAACAATGTGTTGCGTAATGTGACATAATTGGCCTTGCGATTCAATTCTGCTTTCCAAGTTCGAGCTGAAGTTCGTCAGATGCGTTCTGCTTTACCCCCCTCGCTCTTCAGACATTCCTTCGCCCGTTGTCAATGGCCGCCTCCAGACTGTTTGTCGCGACAATAGAGATCAAAATGTTCAAGCTGTCTTGTAAGGAACGACTCTCAACGTACTCGATCCTTCCACGTCCGACTTTGCCAATTTGGCAAGATCAGGTTTTTTTGTTGACAAGAGCCACACCATTCAGGACTTTCTTCAAGTACTTACCCCAATCAACCTTCGTCCACACCACTCAGGAAAAACGACTCTCTTGCGTGTTTCGGCGAGTCCCATCACAACCATCTCAGTTTATTATATTTCAACGATTCCGCCAGCTACTTTTTTGAGCTCACGAGCCCAACAGAGCATGCCAGACGAAAGTCTTTATTCATAAAGAACAATCTCGCTATCACTAAAGACGCGAAGTTCGAAATGGAGTTCGGGAGATACCCAGTCATATATTTGGACTTCTCAGTATGTTCTGATTAGCGCTCTCATGTATTGCGGTTGGGGACTTGGGCTTCTCTCAGAATCGTGGCGAGTTGCCCAAGAATAAGCTGGCATTCCTTGAGGCACTTCTGAAAGGAACGATTCATGATTCAGAGTGGCCTAAAGTATTATTCAAGTTGACCGAAATCCTTCATGTGCCACTTCATGAAGAAAAAGTTGTTATTCTCATTGACGAGTACGACAGCCCATCGTCAGTATGTTTGAGCTCAGGACAGACAGACAACATATATATTTCCTTCACAGGCAAATGAATTTTTCCGCGAGGTCCTCTCAAAGCTTCATGTTCTGTGTTGACTCAACATGCTGTTAACCTAAATTTACAGAATAACGAACATGTCCGGGGTGCCATGCTCGTTGGGATTCTCTGTATCACCCAAGATGATTTGCTGTCAGGAGTTTGGGCTAATTTGCCGAAATTCACACCAAAATTTCTACTCTGCAAATGCGGCAAATTTGCAGGACTAATTAGCAGCTGCAAATTTCGACGGCCTAATCCACGCAACACTAAATGTGGAGGGAATTTGCGCAGGAACTCATCAACCAATGACAGACGTAGTCAAAACCAATGCAAGGGTTAGTATTAGGTCGTTCAAGATCGTGTTACAGTACCTACAATTAACATACTGAAGTGGTATCTAAGATATATTCTACTATGTAAGGTATTATGAAAAGCATCACATAATCATAAGCTAGCACCCAAAGCACTTGCTCTCTCGATCAAACCATGAACCCTCCGGCTGAGCCGCTCACCCTCCACTTTTCTATCCAACACTTGCTGCGCGGGGTACTTGCTACGTGGTAACCAAACCTTGCCACCTTTGGCTTCAGCCCGCTTGGCGTTCAGAACTGACAAATCGACGACCTTCGAGGATGAAGAGTATTTCATCACCTCGCGATACAGTTGCTTTGTCTCGGTTGTCAAAGAAAAAAGTGTTGGTGGTGTAGTTGGTCGTTCAGACTCGGATTCCGTATCAGAATCGCCGGATGGCAACAGAGGAGGAGTAGGCGTTCGTCGAACAGATGGGGACAGGGGAGGAAGTGTTTCTATCTCGCGAAGTAGATCGTGACCTTTGAGATAAGTATTTTCCATCCGAAGGAAACGGACTGTGCCACGAAGTGCTTCAATCTGCACCAACAAGTAAGCCCTCAGTGATCATAAAGAAAAAAGTCTACCATACCTGTTCCAGAAGATGAGAAGTCTCAAAATTACCTTCAATGGCAAGATTCTCTGGTTCGGGTACTTGAGGGCCGTTCACTACTCACGTAGTTCAGTTCAGTCAAAAATCCAGGCCAGTCAAGACATACCATGTTTCTGTTGTCCAGCAGTGAGTGTCTGTAACCTCGCATTCTCCTTATCCAATGTGTCCAGATCTGTATGTAATTGTTCCATGGCTTCTTCATATGCTCGTTCTTGTTTCCTGGCCTTTACAAGTTCGTTCTCCAACTCGATAATCGCGTCGGCTTGCTTCTTGACAGCTTCGAGACGTCGTTCCATAAGTTCTATCTTGACAGATGATTCTTGAATAGCCTGGTCCTTGGACCGAACGTTGCGAGCAAGCGACTGGATCTCGTCGTTGAGTGATGCAACTTTCCTCTCGGCTTCTACGTTGATGGCCAGCACAGCCTTGATTTCTGCAATTCTGGCCACCCAAGGAGCAGTACCACTAACTGGTGGCATTTTAACATTGTTCGTGATCGTGAATAAAAGTATAACTCACTTTTCGATATGTTTTCTCCCTCTGACATAGGGACCAAGAGTTTATTGCTTTCTTCGATGAGATGACCAATAGCATTTCCAATCACTTCCCACAGAGAAGTGCCGGGCTTCATATCCTTTGCGACTGTTGATTTTGCACAAGACTTGACAACACCCAAAATCGTGGTCAGTTGGAACGAGCTCTTCGACGAACGAACATCTTTCAAGTGGGGCATAATCTCTTGTGCAAGCTGTGGAAATTAGGAAATTATTGATGGAAACAACACATGATTAACTCACTGAAATACCAAAGTTAACCAGCTCAGCGACATAATTGTTCAATTCCTTCATTTGAAGTATGAGGTGAGACTTGACGGCGGCAGAATCGTGAGCGAGGTCTTCCAGGCGCTTGATCATTTTCCTACAAAGAAACATCAGTTTTTATAAAGATCATCGTTCATCGCACAATCGCTATGAACCTTGACAGCGTTTTCGCGCTCTTGCATCTGTTGAGCAAGGCAGAAAGAGGTTCAAACAACTCATGATCGATATTATATCCGCCCATATCCAGGACAATGTCTGGGCCAGAAGTATCAGAAATGTATTAACCACCAGATGAAAACGTACCCTCTTCTTTCATCAGACCTGCGACGGAGGTCTTTGCAAGGCTGATAGAAGCTGCAAACATATCCAAGTCATGGTCCAGGGATGTGACGTATCCGAGCTCTCTTTCAGCAAGGTCAGTGTCGAATCCGCCGAAGTAGGCTTCTGATAAATGGTCGAACTGTGCTTGAATTCTAAAAGAGATCAGTAAATAATAAAATCCCAAAATCTGGTTTTAACTTGCTTCACAATGTCGCTTACGCATTCCATCACCCTAAACTCGTCACGTCTCAGAAGGTCGATGTGCATGTTAATCCGCTTTTCGAGGGGAGCAATTTCTGGATAGAGACGACCCATGTTCAAGAATGTCTCTACGTCGCACAACTTCAGGATAGCTGCAAACCTCTTGCAGAGAGTAGAAACTCCTGATATACGACTGCGCAGCTAAAACTATTCAGTAAGCTGGCATGGCAAAGAAGTTAAAATATACCTCGCAAACGCCAACGAGTGTCTCGGACACGTCGCCATTGAGAGCATCCGGCAAATTATGGACCTGCGCTACTACTGAATTAATCAGATCTGCCTTATAACCCAAGCGACGGAAGAAAAGATAGCAGCTGGTCGCATCACTGTCGGAATCGACATATATTTGAGGTAAATATGGCTGGAAGATCCGTTGATAAGTAAAAATTAGGTCAATATGTATGTTAGATTATACCTGAACGATGTCAAGAAGTTCTTTGCACTCCTTCGCTTCCAAGCTCTTGACCTCGAGGTCGATTGTCCTGGCTTGGTGCTTCTGAACGGAAGACTGAAGTTTCAAGTTCAATGACATGACGGTTGCTGCCTGTGACGCGGCGGTCGCTGACACAGATTGTGCAGTCTGGCTTTGGGTCCGAAGTTGTTCCAGGTCACTGTGTTCAAAATGGGAAGTTGTTGAGTCGCACACTTGGAAAATGGGCAGGAACATACTTCTGCAGCTGCATGACGAGTTCGCGGAATTGTTGGATCGTGTTTTCGTAATCCAAACAGGTTCCTTCTAGAGCGTCGATCTTCCGCTGAAGTTCGCGAATTTGAATATCGCGTTGCTCTGACAAAATGTGAGTAGGTTATCTGGATGAAACTTGCACGCATTACCAATATCATCATATAATTGCTTCTCGGTTTCGACATGATTCTCCTCGAGCTCATCAGATAGTTCCTTGAGAGATTCGAGATCTTCTATAGTGATTCTCATTTCCTCGATTTTCTATAGTTTCACAGGTTATCATTTGTCCAATGTCAACTAGTGATGACATACCTCGCCTAGAACGAGATTCCGCTCCGTTAACCGGACGACCATGTCTTCGGCGCTTAGTGCATCATCTAATTGGAGCTTCAAGTCTTCGACCTGTTGTTCGGCATTCGCAAGTTTGATGAGTGTTTCATCAAAAGAGACTTGCAAAATTTTAATTCCAAGAAATGGATTCAATTTATATGGAATTTACCTTGTAGGTCCTCAAAGTTCGCCACGTCTTTTTCCATGTCTGCTATTCTTCGCCGTTGGTCTTGGTCTGTTTCCTGAGTCATGTCACGAAGTCTGACAGAGCTAAGCGAAAAGTGTATAGGGCAAGGGGCATGCGTACTTGATCAGTGCTTCCTTCAGTCGTTCATTTTGTTTCTCGAGTTGAATATACGCCAGTGAGTCTTTTGCAGGCGCGTCCTCAGCCGCCCTTCCCTCTGCATGGTCATCAGAAATCATGCAATATTGAGATGATATAAAGATTCACCCTCTTTCAAAACATCAAGCTCAACCTCTGCGGTAGCTAGCTTTTCTTTCAGATCCTCTACCTCCGACTCTGCCAATTCTGCCCTTTCTTCTGCGACCTCCTTGTCCAACATGATGATTTCTAATTGTTCTTGAGCGTCAATTAAGCGAGACTCGGACAACTGAGCAAGTTGCTGTGCGTCCGATAATTCACGTCTTGTATCTGTGAGTTCAGTCTGGAGTGACTTAAGCTTGGTTTGGATTTTTGGTCGTAGGGAAACCCATTCCTCTGCTTCGGTTAGTCGGCTTTCTAGTTCACGAATTCGTTGTGAGTCGTCTGTGCGTCTCGCTTCAAGAACACGAATTTTGGCACGAAGTTCTTGAAGTTCGGTATCATCTTTGGGCAGAAGCTGGGAAAGTTAGAAGAGATGGTGGAGACCACTGAATGCTTACAGCGGGAGCCGGTGTAGCTTGGGGTGACGGAGTGAGAGGCAACTTGGGGCTAGATGGCAATGGAGAAAACTGGACTGGAGGAAGGCTCAGTGGAGACGACGTTCGTTTGGTCAGAGCCGAGGCTGCTGGCTGCGGCTTTAGAGGAGACGTTGTGCCATTGCTTCTGACTAGAGGGGAGGTATCTTGTATCGTTGACGAGCGTGTGAGAAGAGATTTGCGTGGTTGAAGGCTAGCAGATAGCTTGGTAGGCGATGAAGGAGGCCTTGCGACAGGGGGACGAGCTGGGGTGACAGTATCAGTTGTAGGTGGTGGTGGTTTCACAGGACTAGCAGAACGGGTGGAAGGATTCGAGTTAGGAGAGACCTTAAGTGGTGCAGTACGCAGCAGTCCACTGGCACTTGGTGTCCGCTGGTGTCCTGGACGGTTTGTGGGTGGTTTCTAAAGCATAATGAGGACAAAAATGGAGTGCAATGTTGAGTCCACAAACCATTGCGTCAAGCTCAGAACCATGAGTATCTTTAATTGCAGATGGTTTCACGAATATTCCATAGTTCGCCTGACAGGTAAAATACTTGACTCCGTGGACAGAGCCATCGTTCTTCCCGTTCTTCTCGTAGAGCTCGATGCCAACCCATTTTCCGGAGGAGAACGACGTCGATCCTCTGAACCTGACAACCCCCTTGAGACCCTGAACGGTAGTTACGATAGTACCAAGGGAAGGGCCGTCATCCGCCATTCTCAATGGACCGGCAAACTGTTGCGGATAAGTTTAAGTCACCGGTAAGTGTTGACGCGTACAAACACACCGCATCGTCGCCTGCAGATTCCCGCCCAAGTCCTTGCTCATCGTGGGTCTGCCTTCCTAACCGGTGAATAAACGTTCTCTGTCGCTTATCGTGTTGTTGAATATTTGGTTATTGGGTAGAGATTATCCGTTTATCCGTTTATCATGAAGCCAGGACAAGCCCAGGACCCGGTTCCGAAGAACAAATCCAAATTCATGGCAGGTGAGTGATATTACGAACTACATCGGAAAGAATAACAACTTCGATTATACAGGTGGTGAGCCGTGGTCTAGCACCACCAACGGAAGCAGCAGTCGAACACGCAGCTCTGATACCGACACTGAGCGACCGTTCCGGTCACCATCTCGCTCATTTCCTTCGTCTCATTCTCGTACCCGTAATTCCGGAGACAGCGACAACATCCATTCGCCAGATATTCAACAGAGCAACTCGGTTGGCCCACCCGATCCTGCACCTCCCATTCCTTACTGGTCTACAAAGCGTCATCTCACTTGCGGTAATCCTTCAGCAGACCCGCCTTGGTCAGCGAAAGCTCCTGCTTGGCGTGGTTCAGCTCCTGGTAAACTGAAGACGGCAAACGCAGCATTGGTCGTCTGCTTAAATATCGATGTTGACCCTCCTGATGTTGTCAAAACCAATCCATGTGCTGTGTTTGAATGTTGGGTCGATCCGCGTACAATGCCTTCTGGCAAAGCATTGGATGCAATTGGTTCAAATCTACGTTGTCAGTTCGAACAACTCAGTCTCAAGATTCCGTACAAACCAGTGCTGGATCCGTCTCTAGAGGATCTTCGTCGGTGTTGTCAACAACTGCGAAAACATGCCCAAAATGACGCAGCCTTGTTCTATTACAACGGCCACGGTGTTCCGAAGCCCACCCCAAGTGGCGAGTTGTGGTGTTTCAACAGTGATTATACCCAGTATATCCCAGTTTCCCTCCAGGAAGTCCAAGGCTGGCTTGGTTCGCCTGGTGTCTTCATTTGGGATTGCTCTGCTGCGGGTAATCTGTTGAACAACTTCAATACCTTTGCAGAGAAGCGCGATAGAGATGTTCTTGCACATGGTGGATATCGTGACGGCGCTCATCCCATGACTAACTCCCTTCAGCTTGCTGCCTGCGCAGCAAGTGAACAACTTCCATCTCGTCCAGACCTCCCGGCAGACCTTTTCACCTCATGCCTCACATCTCCTATTGACATCGCCCTCCGATACTTCTTAATGAGCAATGAGCTTCCGTATTCCATTTCCAACGATATGCTCATCCAATTGCCTGGTGATCTCAAAGATCGTCGAACTCCTCTGGGGGAGTTAAACTGGATTTTTACGGCAATTACTGATACAATTGCATGGACGACCTTTTCTAGAGAAACGTTTACGAGGCTATATCGTTCCGACCTACTCATAGCCTCACTCTTTCGAAATTTCCTTCTCGCTGAACGCATCATGAAGGACTATCATTGCACCCCACACACGTACCCTCCCCTTCCTGCTACAAACACGCATCCTCTGTGGGCCACATGGGATTTAGCTTTAGATTCTTGCCTTCGTCAACTCCCTAACCTTTTGTCAAGCAAAGGTGGCCCCACCGGAGCCAACCTAGGTTCAGGCCCTGGTAGTATTGATGTTGTTAGCCATCGCATTTCGATGGGCCCAAACCCCCAAGGCGACAAGCCTTACACTTACATCCCGAGCCTCTTCTTCACCCAGCAGTTAACTGCATTCGAAGTTTGGATATCTCGGGGAGGTTCCGCATTGACCAGGAAAGGGCCCCTTTCCCTTCCACAGCAAGCCCTAGAAAAAGCCAATGATCGGCCCACTGCCCCGATTAATGAACTTGACACGTCGTCCCAGCGGCACCTCGTCCCTCGCAAACCCCCTGACCAGCTCCCGATTGTACTTCAGGTCCTCCTGTCCCAGCCCCATCGTCTTCGCGCGCTCATCCTCCTTTCGCAATTCGTCGATTTAGGACCGTGGGCTGTTCACCTCGTTTTGACCATCGGTATATTCCCTTATATCTCCAAACTGTTGCAAGCTGCAGGACAAGATCTCAAGCCAGTGCTGATTTTCATATGGGCTAGAATTCTCGCGGTTGATTCGTCGGTTCAGGCGGACTTGTTTAGCACCAATGGCTACAAATATTTCTCTAATATCCTTGGATTGAAAAATGAAGACACCCTCCCCAACAGTTCGGAACACAAAGCTATGTGTTCATTTATCCTTGCCTCCATCTCCCGCGATTTTCCATACGCACAACTCGCTTGCTGGAGTGAACGAGTTTTTGACCATTGTTATGATCGCTTGGAGGAGCCGGATTTTTTGCTTCGACAGTGGACTGCATTGTGCATCGCCCAGATGTGGGATGCGAATGACAAGATCAAAGTCTACGGGGTTGATAGGGGAACGCAGGACAAGTTGATCACGTTGCTCTCCGACGACTCCGCTGAAGTTCGCAGTGCTGCCTTGTACGCGTTAGGTGTCTTTATGGGTGCCAGTGGGTCTGCCGATGTCAACAAGCAGGGTGGCGGTGGAACCGGAACCATGGATCAATTGGAGGAACGTGTTCATTTTAGGATGGAAGTCGCTGTTGCAACTGGTGCTACTTTGGCCATCCGTGATGATGCAAGTCCAATGTGCCGAAAAGAATTATTGGTGGTAATCAGTTGTTTAGTGAAAGAGTGGAGGGGGTACTTCGTGGCCTGTGCTTGGATTTATTGTGAGGAGGACAAGCGTTGGCGATCTGGAACAATGGGACTACACCATCCTTCGTACGCCGCACACATTCACGACGACGATATCACCAACCATGCAGTAGCCGAGTGGCTGGACTCTTTTGGTGATGATGAACTCCTTAGAGAAGAGAATCGCGTCCTGTTGTCTTCCTTTTTCACGATTTTTGTCGTCTTATTAGATCTTTCCGTTGACTCATACATGGAGGTTGCAACCAACGCTCAAACGGTTGTGGATTATATCATGGCTCTACTCCTAGAATCTCCTTTTGCCCGTCTCGACTCAACATCAATGCACCTTGCATCGAATTTCCCCCCCGAGCGACAAGGTTCACCACACTCATCCGGAAGTCGAACTAGGGTTCCATCACTTCAGTCTCCACAACTCTCGTACCATCATCTACCGGTACCCCCCGGAAATGAAAACCCTCAGATAAAACGCGCCAATAGCTCCATCACTCCAAACACCATCAAACGCACCTCTTCCTTTGCTAATGCTCTGAAGGCACTTCCATTCGGGATTACTTTCCCGTCTTATGACGAGTCGCGTTCCTCAGCAAGCCTAGCAAGTGCATTCCTCCCTGGTCGTACACGCTCGGATCGTCAAGATAAAGTCGATGTGACTCGCCCACCGTCACCAAATTTGAATGTTGCGCAATACAGCTCCCCTTACTCCCAGCCATCTGCTTTCAGGGAAGAAAACAGGTTTGATTATCACCTAACCCCCTCTTCCCACTCAATACACTCCCAATTCGACTTCTCACCTGTTGATGTTATGGAAGCTCTCTTTGAAGAAGATATGGAGCGCTTAAGAGCACGTAGGAAAGCGGGGATGCATTCCCGTAGACACGGGAGCTCTTTGGCCAGCCCGAGTAACAGCACATTTTCCGTCGACTCGAATGGAAGCGTGATTTTAGGACTAGGGACGGGTGTAGGCATTAGAGACGTGCTGCCGCTAAAGAGTAAGTTCTATGATTGGTGTGCAGAATACTTCAAAGAACCGCAGATGAGGGTACGTTGTCTATATTATTTGAAATATATTGTATTTACTTTCTGTGATAGCAAACAGAGCCGGACGAAGCAGGCAGTGTGCAGTACAATTACCAAGTTTGGAGACAGGCTCGCAACGAACAGGTCACCCACGATAGTTCTACACAAGCTGCGAAGGCAGGCAAGTGGACATTCTTGGTCTTTTGCGTCGCTCTTACTTGGGTTTCCACAGATAACTGTAAGTGGGACTACCCTGTCACTAACTTCTCCGTCAGTGGTCATCCACTGACGATGAAATTCCATTCGTACGATAAACATCTCGTCATTGCAAATGAGCACAACATAATCAAGTGTGCAGTTCAACATTTTTCTTGTAACTCCTAAATTAATGATGATTCAGCGTCTGGGACTGGCACCGTCGGAAGCGCTTAAACCATTTCTGGAATGGCAATCCGAAAAGCACAAGTGTCACTGCCATCGAAATCATAAACGAGGACACTGGTGGCATCATTATGACCGGATCAGGTTCGACTACCCCCGTTTTCTTTTCGTCGCATGAACTTACCAAACCTACCTTGCCAGCGGATGGAATTGTACGTCTATATCGTAACTACGACCCTACCTTGGAGCAAGGTCCACTCCAGATGGTGAGCGCCTTCAGGGCACTCAACGAGACGGTTCAACTGCGACAAGGGAGTGGGCTCGTTATGGATTGGAAACAGTCTGCTGGTACTTTGTTAGTTGGAGGGGATTCTCATGTCGTCAAGGTTTGGGATGCTCAAACGGAGACGCAGGGAGTGGTAAATTTTAGATTCGCTTCCTTATCCTGCCTGACTCGTTTCTGATTTGAAGGACCTGCACACTAATGCGAAGAGTCCCGTAACATCCATAATGTCGGATTACAATGGCTCATCACAAACCTTCGTGGCGGGCTTTGGAGACGGTGGTGTTAAAGTGTTTGATCGAAGATTAGATGAAGAGGACGCTGTAGTTCGATCGTACTCGGAACATACCTCATGGGTTCAGAATGCCCGATGGCATCCAAGGATGAACGGCCACATAGTGTCCGCAAGGTCCGTTTTTTAAAACAGGATTTTTATTATATCAAGTAGCTCTGACAGCGTATTTTCAGTCTGGATGGGGAAGTGAAGCTCTTTGATATACGTGGGCCAGACATCGCGGTTGCGACGTGGGACAATCACCAAGGCGGATTGGCGGCGTTCGATTTACACCTACAGGCTGGAGTGTTTGCCTCGTAAGTTTCCTCACCATTTTACCTCCATAGTCGTGCCTCTGATATCTTTCCAGAACGTCGAGCATCACTCCTGTATCGTGGCGGACTCAAAGGGTGCTTGTGCGGAGTATGACTTCAGAACTATCTGCTTTCAACGTTCCAACCGGTTTGACATCATTTCCGATGCGTCCCTTGCCCTCACCCTTTATTCCACGATCAAGTTCGCTTGTGTTTCATCCCCTGGAGATGGTTTATGCACTTGGCCAGCCTGATGGCACAGGTAAGTAATATATTTGAATGCGCCGGCATTTATGCTTACCACACCCACAGTGAAAATAGTAGGATGCAGACTGACGTCCGACTTATGACTTATGATTCCTGCTTTTCGTAGATTTTTTCTCTTCTTAGTTATTTCTTTTGATTTGGGTGTTAGCCATATCACCATAACCAGCCTATTTCAAGTTCACCTTGTGTCCAGTGCGCGGTAAAACCCTTACCACGATTTTACTCTTCGACGATCGGCGCCTCATACACAGTATTTCCACGAATAGTTTGAATTGTCACAATGCCGAAACATTCATCATTTACCAAATTCCAATCAGGGTTACTGGTGTATCTTTTGCTCTGACTCTGTCTATGGCTTTTTCGACGGTGGCTCTCCAAGAAGGTATTCCGAAAACGTTGCGGTCAAAGACCTCCACGAAATACATGAAGCAGAGGGGAATGGATTCGGGAGAAGGATGCCGGCTAATACGAGCCGCTGGGAGATCCAGCGTCTTCAAATGCATTATGATATCTTGCTCTGGAAGACCGCCATCTGGGGCAAGACACGTCGACAACCGAATTAAGGCCTTCCTATGAACGGTGCGAGGAATTACTGACGGTAGATCCCAAACCTTATCAAATACGAGCATGTAGAAAGTGGTACAGTTTACTGATTCGCTGCTATCAGTCAACATCACCTCTACGACGCAGATTCTTACAGTTCGAATCTTGGATGCCGGTGAAGAGGACTTCCAGACCTTCATATAGTTCGGCACATACTATTGAACAGATGGCTGCACAATCTGGCGGTTCTGTGAGCAGGATCTGAGCGGCGACGGCAGTGGATGCCGTTTTCGTAATTGTTGCTTCAGGAAGATTTTTAGCAATGAACGAACGACATTGACCTAATGCCTAATGTTCAAAAATGAGCTGGAGAACATTCTGGAATGACTAGAACTCACCTGTTCATGGCTTAAGATTCTTTTAATGTCATGAAGTTGCACACCACGTTTGACTAGAAGGCAGTGCTCAATTTTGAGGCTAACCTCCCCGCGGACAAAGGAAGAAGTCGTTCTTAAACGATCATACGTTTCAGTGACTGTCCCAAAAATCGAATTCTCGTGAGGTACTATTCCTAGTGGAATATTTCTGGATAGAATAGTGAAGACATCTGGCCCTTACTTCAGTTCACCATAATTGAGAGAATAAAGTTGGTAACCTGAAATTGAAGACTGCTCCTCATAGATCGCACCAGAGCCAAAGACTTTGTGAGCTGCCTGTGCAAGAATGTTTAATAGAACGAAAAGAAAGAGAAACAGAACTCGCTTCATGCGAATAAGTTCCGAGTGGACCAAGGATAGCCACACGGACACTACCCTGCATTTTTATCCTGCGTGTCGTTTTCACCAGTTGGAGATCTCTGACAAGTCTTTACATGAACTACTAAGATGAGAGTGGCATCTCGGCCCGGCAGTAACACGCCTTTCACGCCAACTTGAACTTGAACTACGACATTCAGACAATGGCGCCAATACCAGTGCGCCTGCCCGAGGAGGCATACACACTAATTTCAGCAGCGGAGCGACGTTTTGGATGTCTAAACGAAGTCGAGATTCCGAAATTACGGAATTGTACTGGACCGCTTGTTGTTCAACAAACACTAGCCGAAGAACTTCGGGAGGGCACTGCACTGCTAGCGAGACAGATAGAGGTATATCATCGTTGCAGCTGATCACCGTTGTTTCTCTGATTTGTCAAGAATTTCATAGGATTTAGAAATGATGGTGGATGACTTGCAGGGCGAGAAAAACCGGCGAGAATTATGTGGAATCGTGGAGGCCCTGAAAAAGAAGCTTGAGAGGTGTTGTCGCTTGCGTCGTGTCATTATAACCACTCTGAGACCATACACACAGTGTACGGACGGATGGCAGAATAGCCCTGCTGACTTCGAAGCGCAATATTGATTCCCGGAGTAAGTCGAACAGGGATGAATTGCTCTCCTCGAATGTTGCAAAGGAGGAAGGGGCTTTCAACGAAAAATCATCGTATGTATTCCGGCCAATTTCCTATTTGTATACCTCTCATTGGCTTTCGACTTTCAGTGATGATGCCTTGATGAAAGCCAACTCTGATGTTACGGACGCTCTTCGACGCACCATTGCCCTTATGCAAACTGAACTAGAACGATCTGTTCTAACCACGCAAATGCTTGAGTCATCTACTGCCTCCCTTCGCTCCACATCCTTGCAACACGACACCCTTTCTTCGGTCATGTCCACTTCAAAGCAGCTTATCACAGCACTCGAAAAAGCCGATTGGCTAGACAGGATGCTTATCCTTTCTGGATTTTTCTTCTTTATTTTGGTGGTCTTATTCATCCTCAAACAACGAATTGTGGACAGGGGCTTGAGAATCGCTTTCTGGTGGACCAGGTTTCTACCAGACTTTAGCGATGACAAAGTACTTTTGGAGGATGCAGAGGTCGGCGTTTTAAGTGTTCTAGGGGAGGCATCAAGTCTTGCGGCTGCAGTGGCATCGTTGACTTCTGGTGTCTTTTCGTCTGTGTTGTCAATATCGCATCTTCCGAACCCAATTGCGATGGATAATCCCCCCACTTCACCACTCTCTCTATCTGAACCCATCCCCAGTTCGTCGCTCATTCTGAATCATGCAACACGTCAAACGGCGCCGTCGACGGAGACAAGAGATCATGAGGAATTATGATACTATGTGGCTGTAAGTCTAAGCCCAAAATTTAACCGGTGTCTGGGCAATCTTATTCGTTGATCAGCCAGGAACGGATGATGATTTAATATCATAGTCGATTTGCATCAATTAGACTCATCGTGCCAAGTCTGAGTTCGGACTCTGTTCACCAGTAGTCGTCAATGAGAAGTCGATGCCTAGAACCATGGCTGTTTCGAATACCCGTCTCATGTAAAAATTTAAACCTTTCTTTTGCAGCCTGTCAAATGAAAATGTCCATTTGCATAAATTATTTCCAGTCCAATCGCAAATTCCAAATCCGGTTTTGGATAGCTTTATCGCCCTTCTCATCTGCCCACATAGTTTCAACTGCTGGAGATGCCACTGTCCGTTGCACATGAACCAATCGATCGATTGAAAGTTCCACGCTTCGTCGTTTTTTATGCCTCCATAGTCAATGGCGAGATGTGGTGTCCCGTGAGTGTTCAGCGCATCCTGAAACAACTTGGAAATCAATTCGATATTGGGAAAAAACACAGGATTGCCGGAGAGTAGAGGGTCTAGTCAAAGAGACCTTCTCAGACCCAGGGCCAGAGGGCTTAATTGTTTACGTTGGCACCAGGACCGAGTGAGTTACCAATTGCGAGACTCAGCAAGCTGCCATCCTCACAACTTGCTTGTGTCCTAAACAGATGGAAAGATCCTAAGAATAGGTATCGTCAGGAGTGGAACATTTCTAATATCCCGACTATTGTCAAGATGCAAGGTGTATGTGAAACACTCTTCCCCACACTGAATGTTCTTCTGATACATTCCCCACATCAGGGTGAAGAAATCGCTAGACTTGGCGATGACAATGAAATAGAAATGAACCTCGTCACCTTTGTGAAATCATAAATACAATCTGTGCACTCCATGCGCGTGTAAACGGTCGGATATTCATACTATTCAAGTGCAGATTGCTAGGAAACGGAATACCTCTCAAAGTCGCCACTTCCCCCAGATTTCCGCATTACCATAATCCCTCCAATCTCCATGTCCTTCCCAGCTACGGCTTTTAGCATATCCCACACCGTGAGGAGACCAATCGTAACAGCAGTCAATGCCTCCATCTCGACCCCCGTTCTGCCCTCGCATGTCACAATCGCAGTACATCTAATGCTGTAAAGTTTATCCTCTGCGCAGCGGTCAGAAGTACTGTCTTCTTGACTTCTTTGGGTCTCCGGCACCAGCTTAACGTCGACGTTTGTGAGAGGAAGTGGATGACACAGGGGAATTAATGCTGAAGTTTGCTTCGCCCCCATAATCGCCGCCAATTGTGCAATTGTCAGGGCGTCACCTTTTCTCCTTGCTTTTTCAAACCCCGTCCTTGCTGCACCCGGACGAACAGCGTCTTCAACCGGGTAGGAAGATAAGACCAGGTCGAATGCTAACTTCGGTATCATAATTCGCCCAGAAGCTGTTGCAGTGCGTCTTGTAGACGGTTTGTTGCCTACATCAACCATCGAAGGTCGGCCTTGTTCGTCGAGATGAGATAGGGAATTTGATTTGCTGTAGGATCTTGTGATCGTTAAACCCACTGCAGGTCGAGAATTGACTGTCGAGTCTCCAAATCTCCATCTCCGGATTGACGATGTCCTCCTGGAGAGGTCTCCATGAGGTGAAAGACCTATGAAAAATAGAACGGATACTAGTTAATAATAGACACAAAGCAGATAGTTATCAGGGTTACATGAAAGGGACACTCAACCACCTATGAGAATCATCGGCCGATTCGTTGCAGTATCAATATTTTCCATGCCTGCGTGTTTCTCTTTCTTGCTCTTAACTGCAAGACCTATCGTTTCTGAAAGTTCTTGGTCTGACGCGCCAGCTCGGAGTTTGTCGCGGAGAGAGACCTCAGTGGGGTCGAAAAGACACACCTGAGGAGCAGTGAAATTGAGCACAGCGATGTGACAACCAGGCTGCTGGACTTGCCTTGATCTGGCCATCTGCTGTTAATCGCAGGCGGTTGCAAGTCCCACAGAAGTGGTCGGACATACTAGATATGAAACCGAAACTCCCCTTATATCCAGGAATTATCCAAGATCTTGCGGTGTCATTGAGGTTGTCAGGTGCACGCTGAACGCCTGGATGTCGAATCCGAATACGTTCAAGAGTTTCAGATGAGTCAACCATCTTTCCCTTATCCCATTCATTACCTGATAACAAACATAGATAAGTTTTTTCGATGATCGAGACAAAATTTTGGGAAACCAACCCGTGAAAGGCATGAATTCGATGAATCGAACGGAAATAGGCATGTTCTTGGTCATTTCCACAAAATCGAGGACTTCGGCATCGTTTACATTTCTTATCATGACCACGTTCACTTTAATTGTGACCAATGGAAGAGTCAGAGCAAGGTCTAGTGTTTTGAGAACGGCACCGTGACCCCTTCTTCGAGTTATGCGTTCGAATTTCATCGGGTCCAGGGTGTCTAAACTGGACTAGATTGAAGACCAGCTTATCAAGAATCACATGTTTGTTACCTGAGGTTTAGATGAGTCAAACCATTTTCAACCAGTGTGGGCAATAACCGGTGCAAAATCAACCCATTGGAAGTCATGCCGATTGATTTGAGACCAAAACCCCGTAGGTTATTCAAGTTTTCTGGTGTTCGAGTTATAGAAGTGCAAATCAGCAACTCGGAAGACTCACTGATGATGTCTATAATTCCCTTCCGCACAGTGGGCTCACCTCCTGTTAGACGTATCTTTGTCACACCATTCCTAACGAACAAACGTGCGAGGCGGAATATTTCGTCGTTAGTAAGGAGCTTTCCCACCGGAGAGAGATCGACCCCTTCTGGGGGCATACAATAAAAACCTGCTTACTAAATTTGAGTATGTTAGATGGTGTACGTTCACAAAATCAACTTGCATCTGAGGTTACACCTTTCGGTCAACGAAATTCTGAGGTAGTCATGGTGACGGTTAAAAGAATCCAGTAGGTATTGTGAAGTCGATTTCACAGTGTCGATATGTTTGATCAAAGCCTATTACTCCATCATGATCAGTGCATCATCCTCATAGATAGATAAGTCAGTATCGAACCTGAGCTCGACGTTGGACCTCTGGGATAGGTCTTGAAGCTGTTCCAATCCGACGGCAGCCCAACACAAGACTACGTTGAAGCATACAGACTTGATGCAAACTTCATGTACAACTATGGAAGATCATAGAAGCGTGACTGAGTGACAAGGAGGACGCGTCACCTCTTCTACAGACGCGTAACTCCTTTCTTATCGTTCAACTTTCTTACGACTTTTTTCTCTCAGCCGAATTAACAAGATGGTAAGCCCATAAGTTGATTAACTTTCTTGTTTGGAGGTACTTAATATCTTTGGTAATCGATAGTCTTTTATGAATCACAACGGCGGTTCTGTTATCGCCATGGCGGGGAAGGATTGTGTTGCGATTGCCTCTGATATGCGGTTGGGGAGTGGAGCACTAGGAATTACCTCCGATTTTCAGAGGGTAAGCCGAGGCAGGAGCACATCCGTCTCCATCCAGTAACCTAATGAAATCAGGTTTTCCCAGTTACGAATCGCATTTACTATGGACTTGCGGGACTGGCAACGGATGTTGCAACACTGTAGGCCGTCTATTGTCTGAACGTGTTTACGGTTACTGACTTTCCTAGGCGTGAGCGATTCCGTTTCCGGGTGAACATGTACACAATCAAAGAAGAACGAGAGATCGAACCCGAAGCTTTTGCTCACCTCGTTTCTTCATCATTCTATGAACATCGTTTTGGACCATTTTATGTGGAACCAGTCATAGCTGGCCTTCGCAAGACACCTACAGGGGGCTACGAGCCTTTCGTTGCTTCGACGGATCTTATCGGCTGTCTTTCCACTGCGAAAGACTTCGCAGCAACAGGAACAGCGTGTGATAAGCTATACGGTGTTGCTGAAGGACTTTGGGAGCCAAATTTGGAACCAGAAGACTTATTTGAAACGATATCGCAAACGCTCCTGAATGCTGTAGATCGCGACGCGTACTCTGGTTGGGGGGGCACCGTCCATGTGATGTGAGTGATGCTTCTCTCTGTTATATCGCCAATGGAAGATCTGATTTGCATTTGTTTCTGCGGTATAGAACGAAGGATAAAATTATAACTCGTACCCTGAAAGGAAGAATGGATTAAAACCACAATTTCACGTTTTCTATGTCCTTTCTTTAGCTTTCCCCTTGCATAAGAGTGGACTGAGTCCATCGGATACACGGGTCTTTCGCATCCCAAAACTGCACCAGCCAAATTCGTCCTAAGTTTTACTCATTGACTTCATGCTGCGATCGCAGCATGTCCATAGGGGATTTATCGATTAATGGATCCTCGGGTGCGAACTGAGTTTGTGGGGACATTTGTTATCACAGGTACCACATTAGTTGGGACTTTCAACCGTTTGAGAAGTTCGCCTGCCAACATTGGAATATCCTTTGACACGGACCGCCTTTCCGTGACCACTTGGCAGATCCGTTCGTACCTCTCATGTGCAACCTGGATTCGGCGAAGGCAGGACCAATGAATGCGTTTGTTCACGAAAAAAAATATCTAGAACCGCTAATTATACAACACCCGAACTGGTTGTGGTTAGATTTGTTTCAAGAATTTGCAAAGACTCCGTTTTCATAGCTTCGTGGATAAGTGACATGTTGATGTTTATTTCCAAGGAAAGTTTCATGAACACGACATGTCTGGAAAGTAAATTAATCTCAGCAGCCCAGATATTATTGCCTGCGCAGAAGCTACAACGCCGTATTGCCTATCTAGGTTCGTGTATATTCCCAAAAGTGATCTTACAAATGATATTTTGGAGATAGCCACCTCGTGCAACCCCCAAATCTTACGACTGTGAGCTTAAGTTCGACCTCAAACATGATGACAATCCAATCACCACAAGCTTGAAGGTACTAAGCCACCTGCGAACCATCACCGAGATACAATTGGCACAGCCTAGCCTCTTTGTATGGTCGAGTAATGGAATTCGTCTTTACTCAACAACCTGAATTTGGACTTACGATTCTGAGTACCGCGGGAGCATTGCGATTTGAACTCCATGCGGGCCACCTTTTTTAAGGTGAACAACAAGTGCGTAGCCAAGGATAATCACCTATCGTGAGCCCAAGCTGCCAAACTGCTTCAGTGCTACATAACTTATCAAAATGACTGATTTGATGTTTTTATAGCTTGGGACTGCCTGGTTATGAGACAGAACGGTGTCCGGATACCGCCTTGCTGAACTTCCTTTATGATATCCGCCAACACAGAGTCCCTGGTTCAGCTTCGCGAGCGCCGTGTCACCACAAGCTTTGAGTTATGTCGGCTTCTAGTATCACTCTCGCTCCAGACAATCTGATCTATAATTACCCAACTGCTCCTTCTCATGATGGTTGAGGAATTCGATTCTCAGTGTTTTGGGAAGGTCGACATATCCATTACCTCCGATTCCTACCCTCAACATTTCGAAGTTTTGATGGTGCTTTTCCTTTAATCTGTGGGACTGAATAACGCGCTAGAAAAGGTGATCGGATATCAGGCCTCAAGAGCATCAGATTCTCTCCGTGCTAGTGTCTCTGAAACAGCGTACTGTGTAACCCTGAGAAAGGATGGTCGTTACGATGCAACCTTGAATCACGGCATACCGTGACTGATCAATGTTTGGCGTTTCCTTGGATATCTTCCGAATTCGCACCTATTCTGCAAGGCAGGAACTGGTGTCTATGCGAAGTAGATGTAGAATTATCCTGATCATTAATTATGGACACGGTTGGTAGACACGTTGGATCTTTTTTTTTTTTTTTCAAAGAGTTGTTTGGGTACCCGTTTTTGGATGCATTCTCATCACGGGAACACAAATGGGGACGTGCACTGTGCACCTCCGTGACATCGTTCACAGCACGACGATTCACAAAACTCCTGTTTCCTTTAATGAATACCTCTCTATTTCGGCAGTTGACCACTTCGCGGAGCTCGCTGTTCTGTGTGAGAAGGAGTATATCTGTTCAAGTTGAGAGTTTGGCTTTGAATGGAGGTAGATCGCTAATATTGAATGCAGACACTATTGCACGGTTCACCTGAGGCTAAGAAGGCGGGAGACATCGAGATTCAACAGCACTCCAAGCTTGTGGGTCGCGGAAAGTATATTCACGCGTTTGAGAGTATGTTTTAGTCTTGGTATAGTTCCATTGCGTTTTTCAGTCACTTGCACAGAACATCAAGTGAAGCCAGACAAACTAGATGAATACAAGAAAGCTGCGTAAGTGGTTCATTTACCAATAATTGTTGCAAGTCTTTTACGCTTCCAAGAGAGCGCTACTACAAAGGGATCCAGGAAGACACGAGATTATCTGTCAAGCTTACAGGGAACTGGGAGACTATGGTTGGAGATCAGGACACTTTCGTTCACATTCTGGAATATGAGAACTATGCCGGTTTCGATAAATCGACGCAAGTAATCCGTAATTCAGAGGTATGTCATCAGTAAAACAATTCCTGTCAAACATAGATCCTTTTTCAAGCATTTAACGGCCTACAAAGAGATGTTGCCCTTCCTCAAGGGTCGATCTATCCAGCTGAACCAAGAATTTGCTTTTCTTCCAACTGCCCCTCCTCACACCGAGGGAGGTATCTTTGAGTTGAGGAGTTATCAGCTAAAACCTGGCACGCTTCTGGAGTGGGAGCATGCATGGTGAGATGAGATTCTACTTCGATGTCTCAGTCCTGTATTGATTGCTTGACAAAACACAGGAGGAGGGGTATAGAGGCGCGGCGAAAATGGGTTTCACCTGTTGGCGCTTGGTTCTCCCAAGTCGGGCATCTCCATCAGGTTCACCACATGTGGCAGTATCCGTGAGTAGTGACAAATCCTCCTTTTTGCAAGTCTGACTTGATCAGGGACTTGCATTCCCGGAGGGAGACCCGTGAAAAGGCATGGCAAGTTGACACCTGGGCCGAGACGGTTTCTAAGGTGAGTCCTCCCAAAAATCTGTCGCATGTCGCGTTGCTCAACCCGTGCAGACGGCACAGCTTGTCAGGTCGATGGATGCATTCATTCTCACACCGTTGTTATTCAGTCCTCTAAAGTAGATTTTTTGGGCTACCTACTATATGGAACGGGCCATGTGCAATGCCGTTGAGTGCCTTATAAATGCCGTTTGCCATGCTGAGAATTTGAAAGGGTTGAAGTCTGCGCAGAGAATGGCAAGGAAATGTTTAGTTTTGCGCAGCCTCTTTTTCATCGGCCGATTTAAGTAGGTATGTCGCGTTCGTAGCTCCCAACCACTGAAACGAAATTTGCATCCAGCGTTCCATCCTCGTGATCTCGGAAAACGAGACGGCAACCACGAGGCGCAGTATCAACGAAATCTGGAAGCCAGCCTATTCAACACCTATGTTCGGTGAGTTCACAGAAGAACAGTCTGAATTGGGTCTTCCGGTAAATCCCCGCCCCCAACATTCAACATTCAAGATCCATCTCCAGCACTGAACCTGACCGCGGCCCGCGGCCTCCGGTTTCTTCACAGCCTTCGGGATCGGGTCTATCCTTCACTGCTCGATTATTAATAAGTGCTTATGGTCATTGGGTCACAATCTTTTCTCCACCCTCCACCTATCTTACCCACTCACCATGGAGTGGAACGAATCGGACGCCTCAGAGGACGAGCACCCACTGCCTGCACGTCTCGATGGCTCACGCACGGCTAGGAAAAGGAGTAGCCGAGGTGAGTGCCTAGATTAGCGCCATGCAAAAGATTGACAATGACCTTTCCGTTGAAAGCATGCGACCAATGTCGAAAAACGAAAAGCAAATGTGAGTCCGGTTGCGGCGACACCAAGCGATGCAGAAGTTGTGCTTCGACCGGGGTTGGTCAGTCATTTCACAACTCAAGGTGACAATTAAGATCTGACTATATTTTCATAGAGTGCACATTCTTGGGTACGATTTAGAGCTCATTCACGTTTATCCTCTGAGTACTATCGATTGCAGGTCCGAGTTACAAACGAGGTCCACCAAAAGGTTACATTCACGCTATCGAACAACGATGGCATCAAGTAGAAGCCTTGATAGGCGCCATTCTGCAGTGCCCAGACGAACGTGTCCGGAGTGTGGTAGTCGATTTGAAGCAGGATGATCTTGCAAGGGAGATCCTCGCACGCGTTGATTCTGGTCCCTATGTTCGTGCTTTTTTCATTGGATGTCCTTTTCTGATCCTTTATGTTAACTGTCTCTAGGGACCCTCTGGAAGAAGGAGTCAACCTGCAGACCCGACGAAGGAAGACTTTTTTGCGTCGATTCTGAGGAGCAATGAGTCCGCCCATGTTGATGCCTCGAGGGCGCGGAGACAATCACGGGTTTCTCGTGAGATCGTCTCGTCAAGTCAGGGTGAGTGATGCAGGTCCTAGGGTCGTGGCTTATTAATCTTCAAAAAATAGACCACGGACTTTCCGTTGTGCCGACAAAAGAATGGCAAGATAACTTGTCAAGATGCTTAGCATCTAGAAGTACTCCAAGCAGTTGTACACCGGACAGCGACGACGGTCATGTTTCTCAGAGGCGGCGGCTCAATGGTTATTGCAAAGTACCAGCTGATTGGGACTCATTACTTACAATCGATAATCCTGATGGTACGCATAAGATTGACTCCTTCACCTTGCCTCTCACCCGACTTATTCTCAGAGGAATCCGAGAGAAATACGACGGAAGGTTTGTGCCTTCTATCATTAAACGAGAATTCAGAGGTAAATAATAGTTTTCATACCTTGTCGAAATTAACACTTCCGTAGGTACGATGGCACAGCCAACTTAGTGGCTTGCATATTTTAGGCAGAAGCAAAAGGAAAGATGACCGCATGGAAGGCGGCGTTTGGTACAAAACTTTCAAGCCTCCGTCTCCTTGCTGGTCACTTACTTATTAGTGCAGGAGAATACCCATGGCAAGAGTATGGCCACCCTCCCATCTTTACTCAAAATCGAATCCTTTATGGGATTCCAACGATGTCGAATTACCTTCTCAAAAGTTGCAAGACCAACTTATAGATATATACTTTACTTATGTTCATCCGATATTCCCTGTAATCCACAAGGCAAGATTCTTGTCGGAATACAATTCCAGGTGCGGTCGTGACATTTAATTTTTTCTCCGTGGCTCATCTGTTCATTTGTAGAAAATGCAGGTGAGATCACATGGATTTATGCCCTCTTATTTTATCTGACCTCTACAAGTAATGGCCACAAAGATTCACCTACCTCCACCACTTCCTCTGCTAGACCGGATCCCAGCCAGGAGGTCACTCCTCTCCTCCTCTTGTCCATGTTTTCCATTGCTGCGCGTTATACAGAAGAAACGATGCCGATACCACAGGACGGAAAGATGTGGGAAGCTGGCCATGATTATCTCGAAAGAGCGCGGCAAGTCCTTGGTAAGCGAGAAGACTCTGTTTTTAATCCATATTTATTTCTTGACAGCGAATTTATTCCATATGTCGCGACCTTCTACGGTACAGGCTCTCCTCCTTCTGGGGTTCCGCGAATTTGGAATAGGGTCGATGGAACAAGGATGGCTTTTTATTGGTACCTTTTTATTTTTCGAACACTGGTAAATAATTCACTATGCTTTGTAGGCACTGGCATACGAATGGTATGGTGTCAGTCCATTTTTAGAATATCAGCACCTCATGATATTGCAGGCTTTCGATTTGGGCTTGAATTGTGACTCATCCAAATGGAAAATGCATGGCCAAGATTTATTCTCAGAAGAAGAGACACAAGTCCGTCGTCAGATTTGGTGGGCTTGTGTCATATCAGATCGGTATTTATTATCTCATCTTTTCTTCCACCAATTCCTCATGGTATTCAATGGCAGTTATGGTTCCATGTACATGGGTCAGCAATAACACCCCCGCTTTCCGTGTCGAGTTCTCTAATGTCTCTATCAGGTCGCCCAGTCATGATCAAGGACGAAGACTTCGAGACACCCCAATTGGATGTCGACCCAGTAAGTTTTCCTCCAGGATTCCTACCAACAAACGATTATTTTACGGTTGTTGAACAGACCGACGACGCAGAACCATGGCAACCAAGAGGCAGTCTTCCGTATGGCCCAGTACCTGGTCGTATCATGAGCACTTTTGTCGAGACAAGTAAACTAGGTTAGTCTCGAAGTGATCCTGGGTTTCCTGTCTTACGCTTTTCAGCTGGAATCATGGGCGCCGTAGTCACACAATTATATCCTGTCAAGCCAATGTCGACTGCTTCCAAACAGTCCAGTCTCAAGCAGCTCGAAAGTCGGCTGGATCAATGGCATATCGCCCTGCCCGAGGAGTTGCGCTATGATACCGCTTCAAAGAGGTATACCCCTCCGCCGACTGTCTTATTCCTACACATTCGATATTGG